>FWPU01000589.1_pt1 | contig 98975 bp, 83 predicted proteins | sample 2228361 | NCBI WGS metagenome assembly FWPU01 (sample SAMEA103939777, study PRJEB20133) | metagenome | reverse complement strand
TCATCCGCCGAGGGTCCCGTCTTCTGGGAGGTGTGTATCGGCGGGGCCGAGGTCGAAGTCGATCCAGAGACGGGGCGGGTTGGGGTGCGCAAGGCGGTCAGCGTGGCCGATGTCGGCAAGGCAATCAATCCGCGCCTGGTGGAGGCGCAGGAGATGGGCGGCTGGCTGCAGGGGCTCGGCAACGCGCTGTTTGAGGAGATGCTGTACGATCCGGCAACGGGCCAACTCCTGACCAGCACACTGTATGACTATCACGTGCCGACCGTGCACGACCTGCCAGGCACGTTCGTTTCGACCATCGTCGAGAACGGCGACGGTCCTGGCCCATACGGCGCCAAGGGCGTCGGTGAGGGCTCGCTGGCAGGCGCGACGGCGGCGATCGTGACCGCGCTCGGCGATCTCGGGCTCCGCGTCACGGAACTGCCCGCGACACCGGAGCGCGTCTGGCGGTGGCTCCAAGAGCGAGACAGGACGGGAACCTATTCGTTCCGGCATTAGGCCAGGAAAGCACGACTATCGGCACGGTCGCAGGACCAGCAGGAGGGAAAGGAAGCAGCATGGGCACGCGCGTCTATCTCCTCGACAACGGAACGCTGATGCTGGACATGTCGTTCTGCACCTGGAACCACGGGCACGGCATCGAGTTCCGCTTCCCGGTCTATGCCATCTTTGTCGATACCGGTGACAAAAAGGTGCTGATCGACACTGGCTTCGACAAGGCGTGGGTCGAGCGGGTGCTGCCATTTGAGAAGCCTGAGCAGACTGAGGATCAGACGATCGTCGCTCAGCTCGCAAAGATCGGCGTGCGGCCGGAGGACGTGGACATCGTCGTCAATTCGCACCTGCATTTCGATCACTGCTCGGGCAACAAGTACTTCCCCGGGGCGAAGTTCATCATGACCAAGACTGAGCTACGCCATGCGTACGTTCCCGATCCCTGGGAGCGCCTCGGCTACGACCGGAATCTTGTTGAAATCCCGGGAGCGCGGATGGAGCTGCTCGATCTCAACGGGTACGAATATGAAGTGGTGCCGGGCGTGACACTGATCGAGACGCCCGGCCACTCGAACGGGCACGTCTCAGTCGTCGTCCGCCCGACGAACGACCAGCCAATGGTGTTCCCGATCGACGTGGCCTATACCAAGCACAACTTGGTGGACAAAGTCCTGATGGGCCTGCACACCGATCCGGAGGACCTGCTGCGCTCGATGATCAAGATCGAAAACATCGCTCACAAGATCGGCGGCAAGATTTTTTACTCGCACGACCCGGACGAGTACAAGACGTACAAGAAAGCGCCCGAGTTTTACGGCGAATAGTAGGGGAGGGACCTGTGCCCTCCCGCCGAAACGATCGGGGAGGGACCGGTGCCCTCCCACGGAAACGGATCGAGGCGGCACCTGTGGCCGCCCGCCGGAAGGGACCGGTCCCTTCCGAGAATGTGAAGAGGCGGGATTTGTGCCCACCTCAACAAGAGGCAAGGGTAGTGTCCCGCGACATGGACGGTTGACGTGGTCTGGCGGCATCGTGACAACCCATTTGAGCAGGCAGCACCTGGCGAGGGAGCCAGGCAATCTGATCCTGGATATCTTGCGGTGGCGCAACGCTCTCGCCTGCCTGGCGGGTCGCCTGTTGTCGAGATGCGCGGCATCACCAAGCGCTTCGGGCCGGTCGTCGCCAACAAACAGATCGATTTGACCCTCCGCGAAGGAGAAATTCACGCCATCCTGGGGGAGAACGGCGCCGGCAAGACAACGCTGATGAACATCCTCTCCGGGATGTACCAGCCGGACGCCGGCACAATCCGCATCCGGGGCAAGGAGACAAAGCTTCACTCCCCAGCAGAGGCGCTGCGGCAAGGCATTGGCACGGTCTACCAGCACTTCACGCTGGTGCCCAATCTGAGCATCATCGAAAACGTAGTGCTGGGAGCGGAGTCCCGCTTCCTCTTGCATCTCGACGCTGCCGAGCAGCGCCTGCACGAGTTGCTCGGCGATTTCGAGCTTGCCGTCTCACCGCACACGGAGATCCGGCACCTCTCGCTCGGCCAGCGGCAGCGCGTGGAGATCATCAAGGTCTTGTACCGCGGCTCGCGGGTGCTCCTCCTCGATGAGCCAACATCCGTGCTGACGCCCGTGGAAGTGAGCGGGTTGTTCGCCATCTTGCGCCGGCTGAAGGCGAGTGGCGTGGCCGTGGCGCTCATCACGCACAAACTCGGGGAAGCGCTGGAGGTCAGTGACCGGATCACCGTTCTACGGCAGGGCTGTAAAGTCGGGGAACTTGGCCCAGAGACGCTCGCTGAGAGCGGCCACCACCTCGTGCGCCAGCGCATCGTCGAGATGATGTTCGGTGGCATCCCGGTCGAAGCGCCTTCGAGCGCACACGCCATCACCAGCGAGCGGCCACCGCTCCTGGTGCTGCAGAACGTGACCGCTCAGGGAGACCGTGGCGAAATCGCCGTGCGCGGCCTGTCCCTCGAGATCCGGGCAGGAGAAGTCTTTGGTCTCGCCGGGGTTGACGGGAATGGGCAAAAAGAGCTTGGCGAGGTGATCGCCGGCCAGCGGCCGGTCAGCCAGGGCCGGCTCCTGTTCGCCGGGAGCGACATCACGCATCACAGCGTGGCTGAAGCGACTCGTCTCGGGATCGGCTACGTCACGGACGACCGGCTCGGCGAGGGCTGCGTGCCGGGGTTGAGTGTCGCGGAGAACGCCGTGCTCAAGATGGTGACGCGCTCGCCCTTCTCCCGCGGATTTTGGCTCAACCGCGGCGCCATCGATGCCGAGGCTCGCCGGCTCATCAGCCAGTTTGACATCAAGACCCCATCAACCCGGACCGGGATCACAACCCTCTCCGGCGGCAATATCCAGAAGCTGTTGCTGGCGCGAGAACTGGCGATGAACCCGCGCTTGCTGGTTTGCAACAAGCCGACCAACGGCCTCGATCTCAAGACCGCACGGTTCGTCCTCCAGACGCTCCGCGCCCAGGCCGATGCCGGCAAGGCAGTTCTGCTGATCTCCTCCGAGCTGGACGAGATCATGGAGATCAGCGACCGGATTGGCGTCATCTACAACGGCCAAATTGCCGGGGTGTTCGACCGGTCCGCGGCGAACCTGGAGACGATCGGCCACTTGATGCTCGGTGGCCGGGCACAGGAGCGAGGTGCGGCATGAGCGGGCGCGAGCGTTTGCTCCACGCGGCCGTGCCGTTCGCCGTCTCGTTGCTGGCGGTTTTCCTGGCCTGCCTGGTAGGCGGCATCTTCCTTGAGTTGCGCGGCAAGGACGCGCTTCACGCCTACGAGGTGCTAGTCCAGCGCGGGCTTGGCAACCCCGGCCAGCGGACCGAGACCTTCAAGCAGATGGCGCCGTTGCTGATCATGGCTGGCGGGCTGGCAATCGCGTTAAAGGCTGGGGTCTGGAATATCGGGGTTGATGGGCAATTCTTCGTCGGCGCGCTCCTCTGCGGGATCATCGCCCCAGAGCTCGCCGGGAGCGCGTCGCGGTTGGTGGTGATCGCGGCCGGAGCGGCTGCCGGCCTAGCTGGCGGCCTGCTCTGGGCCGTGGTGCCAGGGATCCTCCGGGTCCGCTGGGGTCTGAACGAGATCATCACCACGCTGATGATGAATTACGTAGCGGTGAATGTGACCTCGTGGCTGGTAAAAGGACCGGTCCGCGATCCCGCGCGCGTTGCGCCGGAGACGAAACAAATCCCGCTCGATGACCGGCTGCCTAATATTCCCGGCACCAACGTGCACGTGGGCCTCCTGGCCGGGTTCCTTGTTGTCGTGCTGGTCGCCATCCTCTTCCGTTCGACGGTGCTCGGCTTCATGCTGACGGTCCTCGGGCGGAACCGGCGCGCGGCGATTCACGCTGGCATGCCGGTCGGGCGGCTGACGCTGCTGGCGCTGCTGCTGAGCGGGGCATTCGCCGGGCTAGCAGGCGCCAACGACGTACTGAGCGTGCAGGGCCGGTTCAGCGGCACCTGGCATCCGGAGTACGGATTCGCGGCATTTGCGCTCGTCTACCTGGCGCGGCTGAACCCGCTGGCGATCATCCCCTTCGCCTTCTTCTTCTCGTTCCTGATGGTTGGCGGCCAGTCCATGCCGCGCCGGGCCAACGTGCCCACCTATTACGTGGACATGCTGGAGGGACTCATGCTCGTCTTCTTTGCGGCAACGGTGGCAATGGAGCGGCTTTGGTCGCGCGCCGCCCGCCGGGTTGCGGAAGAGGAACCCGCCGCGATCGGCGCCGCCGGCGCTGCCGCTCCACTGGCCAGCAGCACCGCGAGTGACGAGACGGCCATTTCGGCCCAGGCGCAGAGCACGGCGCTGAGCGCGGGGGAGACGCGATGAATCTCGGCGGCATTGACCTCGACACGTTCCTGACTGCGATGCTGGCGACCGGCCTGCTGCGCGCCGTGCCGCTCGTTTTGGCCGCACTGGGCGAAGCCGTCGCCGAGCGGGCGGGGCTGCTCAATCTCGGCATCGAGGGAATGATGCTGACTGGATGCTTCTTCGGCTTCTACGCCGCCTACCGGACCGAGAGCCTACTGGCCGGGATGGCGGCCGGGATCGTCGCCGCCCTGGTGCTTGGTCTGATCTTCGGCGTGCTGACCATCACGCTGCGGGTGGATCAAGTTCTGGTCGGCATCGCGATCACGATCTTTTCGCTGGGGTTCACGGGCTATCTCTTCCGCGACCTGCTCGGCGGGAAGAATGTGGCCGCCAATGTGCATCCGTGGAAGATTTCCATTCCTGGCCTGCGGGAGATTCCCGTTCTTGGCAAGGCCCTCTTTCAGCAGCAGGCGATCTTTTACGTGTGCTGGGCGCTCGTCCCAGTGTTCGCGTTCCTCCTGATGCGCACGCGGTTTGGGCTCAACGTCCGGGCAGTGGGCGAGAATCCATTCGCCGCTGACGCTGCGGGCGTGGATGTCGTCCGGATGCGCTACCTCGCGATCGCCATTGGCGGGATCATGGCCGGGTTCGCGGGAGCGTATCTGGCGGTCGCCGACCTGCGCATCTTCACGGAGGGGATGACGGTTGGATCCGGGTTCATCGCCCTGGCGATCACCATGCTCGGGCGATGGAACCCCTACCGGATCGTCATCGGCGCTGTGCTGTTTGGCATGCTGCTGACACTCGGCGATCAATTGCAGATTCAAGGGATCGCTGTAATCAGCGTTGAGTTCCTCGGCACCACACCCTACATCGGCGTGATGGCTGCCTTAGCCGTGCTCGCAGGCCGAGTCGCCCTACCGTCAGCCTTAGGCGTCCCGTATGCTCGAGGGAATCGCTAAATGCACTCGTCACCAATGACCAAAATCTCCCGCTGGCCGGAATTGTCGGCTCCCCAAGCCTTGTGGCACTTGGGCACAATGATGCCCGCCACGTTCTACCCTAGCTCCCTATTCCCCTCGTGCTTGTACCGAGAAGGCGGGTCATGGGCACTCACAGGCGCCACCGTTGTATGGATTCAGGTTGCCCCGATGGATGTAACACACCGAGCCGGTTGGAGAAATCTTCACCTGTGCCCACCTGTTGGTACACTCGTTGCATCCACAGGCATAAGTGCCATCAACCTCATATACATAAATGTAGTTGCCACAATTGAAATACCGAACAATGGAATAGAATGTTCCTGGACCACTCCGACAGGGAGTATTATTCTGGATGACGTAGATGCTGTATCCTGCAAGAGCGTCTTGAGAGCCAAAAGAGCTCATGGAATAAGCGCCTACTATGCTCCCTATGACCTTGCCCAACTTCCTCAGAAGCCATCGGCGGCTTTGCGGAGTCAGAGACCTTTCCCCCCGGATTGCAAGGTGCTCTGCAAGACGATCAGCGAGTTGCACCATCGCCTTTCCTCCTTTCGTTATGAAAAATGGTGGAACTATATTCGCGAGGCGATGGTAGCATCGACGGTTCAAGCAGGCAATGAGAACAAGCGGTTAGGACTAACGGCCTACAACAATGTGGCTGATTCACTGGATGGCGATCAAACACGCTGCAATGAACTAGGATTCACTCGCTCCCAGTTGGCGCTGCAACTTGCCAGGCGAGCTAGGTACGCATCAATTTGCCAGCGCGGGACGATGCTAGCTTTCGCAGCGAGGAGAGGAGGTATCCACATGATGGACGCATGAGATCAGCAAGGCTCGCTGACCCAGGCAATTCGGCATCAATCGACGATGTTGGGAGGCGCCGGAGGCGCCATAGCACGAAGGAGCAAAAACTGTGAAGCTCAAAGTGTCTCTCATGGCGTTGTTGTTTGCTGCACTGTCAGCAGGTGCCATTCGCTCAGCCGTGGCCCAAGAAGGCACTCCCGGCGCGGGCGAGAAGGTGACGAAGGTGGCGATCATCACTCCGGCGAGCAGGACAAATCTCGGCTGGGATCAACAGGCAGTCGACAGCATGGAGGCGGTGGGCAAAAAGCTCGGATTCGAGGTGCTCATCATCGAGAACGCCGGCTACGGCGATATTACGCCGGCGCTCAAGGACCTGAAGGATGAGGGCGCGCAGCTCATCATCTGCCACGCCAGTGGCTACCAGACCGTTTGCCCCACCTTCGCCCAGCAGGAGGGAGTGAAAGTTGGCGTCATCGAGAACAAGGACGCGGTAACGCCGAATCTGATCTCCGACATCGAGACGCAAGCGCAGGAAGTGGCCTATCTTGCCGCCGTGGCAGCCGGGAAGCTGACCAAGACCGGAACCGTCGCGATTGTGACATCTGGTGAACCGCCAACCTGGAACTACATGACCGTAGGCTTCGCTGAGGGGCTCAAGGCCAGCAATCCAAACGCCAAGCTCATCTACTCCGTGATTACCGGCAGCGATGATCCATACAGCGATGCCGCGGGCGCTAAGCGCGTCACCGAGCAGGCGCTGGCCAATGGCGCTGACATCGTTTTCGGCATGGGCGACGGCGCCTCCTTCGGGATGATCGAGGCCATCCGCGAACACAACGAGGCCAACCCGGACAACAAGGCCTGGTTCATTGATGTCATCGGCGACAAGAGCAAGGACTATAGCGACATTCTGCTGACCTCGGTCCTGTTCGACTACACAGGCATCTACGAGGAGATGATCAAGGATATCGAGGCGGGGACGTTCGGCAAGGTCTACACCATGGACGTCAAGAACGGCGGCGTCCGCCTCCTCGACCTACCCGATTGGGTCCCGCAGGAGGTGAAGGATGCCGTCGCGGCCGCCCAGAAGGACATCGTCGAGGGCAAGATCAACGTCTCGGCCATCGGCGATGCCGAAGGGATGAAGGCCAAGCTGAAGGAATTGGGGTACTTGTAAGCCGGTAGGAGCCCTCACCCCGGCGCTTCGCGCCACCTCTCTCCCAAGGTTGGGAGAGGGGATGGGGGTGAGGGCTGCTGGCTCGGAGCAGAGCGACGATGAAATGGCCACGCATGAACCTGGCGGCCGGTCCGGTGGAGGTGCCGCAGCAGACGCTGCGCGACATGGCGCGCCCGGTGCTGTACCACTACGATCCGGCGTTCGAGGAGCTCTTTGCGCAAACCTGCGAGCTGCTCCAGCGCGTCTACCGCACGCACTATGACGTCGTCATCCTGCAGGGCGAGGCGATCCTGGGACTCGAAGCGGCCGCGGCCAGCCTGATCTCCCCGGGCGACAAGGTCCTCAACCTGGTCTCCGGGGTCTTCGGCAAGTGGTTCCAGGACTTCATTGACCGGTTCGGCGGGGAAACGATCGAAGTCGCCGTTCCCTACAACGAGGCGATTGATCCCGAGGATGTGCGGAAGGCGCTCCGAGCCAACCCTGGGGTGAAATACCTCTCGGTGGTGCACTCGGAAACGCCATCAGGCACGCACAACCCGGTCAAAGACATCGGCGCGGTCGCCAAAGAGTTCGGCGTGATCACCATGGTGGACACCGTCTCCGGGCTTGGGGGTGAATTGCTGAGTCCGGAGGAGTGGAACATAGACGTGGCGATTGCCGGACCGCAGAAGTGCTTGGGCGGCGTGCCGGGATTGTCGCTGATGGCGATCAGCCCGGCCGCTTGGGAGGCGATGGAGCGCCGGCCCCAGCCGTTGCGCGGATCGTATCTCTCACTGCTGGATTGGAAGACTGCCTGGCTGGAGCAAGGCCGCTTCCCGTACACGCCGCTCGTCAGCGACATCTACGCCCTGGAATCGACGATGCGGCAGACGCTGGAGGAAGGGGTCGAGCGGGTCGTCTGGCGGCACCAGACGATTGCGCGCGCCTGCCGCGAGGCCGTCAAGGCGCTCGGACTGAAGCTGTGGCCTGCGCGGGAAGAGATTGCGGCCGCCTGCGTGACCGCGGTGACGATGCCCGAGGGGCTGACCGACGAGCAAATCCGGGGCACGATGCGGCACAAGTACGGAGTGATGATTTCCCCAGGCTACGGGGTTCTGTTCGGCAAGCTCTTCCGGCTTGGCCACATGGGTCCTGCCGCGCACCCAACGGCGCTGGCAGCCCAGCTTGCCATCCTGGAGCGCACGCTTGCCGATCACGGCTGGCCGGTGCAGCTCGGGGTGGGCGTCGGCGCCGCCATGGCCGCGCTGAGCGGCTGGGATGACGCGGCAACTGCGGTCCCGGCCACGCCCCTGGCATAGGCGCGCCGGCTCGATCCTCTCGTTCATGGTGGTCCCGGCGCTGCGCGCCGCGCTGGGCTTGTCATCCCCCTCGCACCAGAGGGGCTGAACATGAGGGTGGTGATATGCCGATTACCGCAAACGATAAGGTCGTGATCATCACGGGCGGCGTGGGCGAGATGGGCTCATCCATGGCGCGCCGTCTCGTGGAGGAAGGCGCCAAGGTTGTGATGGCCGACATCCAAGACGGCACATCGCTCGAACGGGAGCTACGCGCCATCGGTGATGCGCTCTATGTCCGCACCGACGTGACATCGGAGGAGGACACCCAGCGGATGGCGGCCGAGGCCGAGCGCGCGTTCGGCCGGATTGATGTCCTCATCAATAACGCCGGGCTGTTTACCGCCTGCCCGTGGGATCAATTGACGTATCAGGAATGGCAGACGCGGATGCGGGTGAACGTCGACGGCGTGTTCCTGGCGACGAAGGCCGTTGTCCCCGCGATGCGCAAACAGGGGAAAGGGCGCATCATCAACATCGGCTCGGACACCGTCTGGATGGGAACGCCTGGCTTTGCCCACTATGTCGCCAGCAAAGGCGCCATCCTGGCTTTCACCCGCGCGATTGCAAACGAGCTTGGCCGCGAGGGGATTACCTCGGTCTATGTCACTCCGACGCTGCTGGACACGCCAGGGACGCGCGCCGCGTTCCCCCAGGGCCACTTCGACTACGTGCTCAGTCACACTCCACTTGGCCGGTTCGAGAAACCAGAAGACGTCAACGGACTGATCGTCTTTCTCTGCTCCGACGATTCGGCGTTTATCAACGGCGCCGCCATCAACATCGGCGGCGGGATTTCGATGCACTGAGCCGATAGCCGGTAGCCGGTAGCAATCGAGACGAAGACGGCGGTCCGGCGCAAGCAACGGGAGTTCAGAGCATTGAAGGTCTGGCAAGAGATGCACCAGCCACGTTGAGGAGGTCGAGCGAATGCTCGGGGGCCTGCCACAAGCTTGACAGCGTCCGCAGAGCGTTCGGCCACCGGCTATCGGCTCTTAGCTTCGGAGAGGGAGCACATGACTGGAGAACAGGTGAAGACTGTTGCCGTGGTTGGCGCTGGCACGATGGGGCCGGGCATGGCCGCGACGTTCGCGCGCCACGGTTTCACGACCCGGCTGTACGACATCAAGCCGGAGCAACTGGAAAAGGCGAAAGGGACCGTTGATTTCGTCTATAAAACGCTGATCGGCGGCGGCTTCATGACCGAGGCCGATGCCGAGGCCGGCAAGAGCCGCCTGACCATGACGACGGACCTAGGCGAGGCGGTCAAGGATGCCAATTTCGTGGTCGAAACTGTGCCGGAGAAGCTGGAAATCAAGCTGGACGTATTCCGCTCGCTTGAGACGCTCGTCCGGCCCGACACGATCCTGGCGTCGAATACCTCAGGGATTCCGATCACCAAGCTCGGGGAGGCGGTCCAGACTCCTGGCCGCGTGGTGGGGATGCACTGGTCCAACCCCCCGCACTTGATCCCGGTCATCGAGGTCATCAAAGGTGCGCACACCACGCCTGAGACGATCGAGGCCACGGAGACCGTCACCAAGCGGATCGGGATGATCCCGGCGCGCGTCGACCGGGATGTTCCGGGGTTTGTCGAGAACCGCATCCTCTACGCCATCATGCGGGAGGCACTCAATCTCCTTGACGAAGGTGTGGCCAGCGCCGAAGCGATCGACACGATCACGAAGTGGGGCATCGGCTACAAGCTGGCGGTGATCGGTCCGCTGGAGCTGCTGGATGTCGCCGGGCTCGATATCTACACCGCTGTGGCAAGCTACTTGAACAAGGATTTGTGCAACAACACCGGCATTAGCACCACGGTGACCAGCAAAGTGGAGCAGGGCAAGCTCGGCATCAAGACAGGCGCCGGTCTTTTCGACTACACCCCGGAGCTGATCCAGCAGCTCCAGCAGCGGCGTGGCCGGATGCTGGTAGCCACGAGAAAGGCGTTGATGGAGGCATCTGGCAGCTAGACTGGGCGCTCCTCAGGCTAGACGTCCCGATTGAGCGAGGAGGAGAACCCGATGAACCGGCGACAATTCGTCTCCCTTCTAGCAATGAGTCCGTTCCTGACACGGCTCCCGGCAACCGCGCAAGGCACGCCGGGACCCGCTGGCAGCGTCAAGATCGGCGTGCTCAATCCCACCACGGGGCCGTTCGCTGTGTTCGGCGAGCAGGTAAATGCTGGCATCCGGCTGTATTTCGACGGCATCGGCAACGCGGTCGGTGGCACGGCCATCGAGCTCGTCTTCGCGGACACTGCTGGCGATCCCCAGCAGGCGCTGGACCAGGCACGGCGGCTCGTCCAGGAGGAGCGCGTTGATCTCCTGATGGGCATCGTCAACTCCGCCGTTGTGCCACCCCTGGCCGAATTTGCCGGCCAGGAACAGGTCCCCCTGGTCATCACGATCGGCGGGGCGCGTGTCGCAACCGGCGAGAACCGCAACCCATTCGTCTTCCGCACCGCCATGGCCAACGGACAGCAGGACCGTGTACTCGGCTGGTATACCGCGGAGAAGCTCGGCAAGCGGCGGGCCGCGACCTTTGCCTGGGATTTTCTGGTCGGCGAGGAGCGGGTGTCGGGTTTTGCCGAGACGTTCACCGCGGCGGGTGGCCAGATCGTTGCGCAGCAGAAGCCACCCCTTGGAACCACCGATTACGGCCCGTTCATCAGCCAGGTCGATCCAAGCAGCATTGACGTGATCTATGCCTTCTTTGCCGGTCCGGGAGCCCTCGCGTTCCTCCAGCAACTGCGCGAGTTCGGCGTGACGCCGGGTGTGCAGGTCGTTGCTGCCGACTACTTTACTGCGGGCGTGCTGAGCCAGATGGGCGAGGATGCCGTCGGGCTCGTCCAGGCTGGCGCGTATGCCGATTCGATTGACACGCCGGAGAACCGGGCATTTCTCGAAGCCTACAAGGCCGCTGGCCACGAAGGGCAGCCCGGCGTGTATGTGGAGGAAGGCTACACCGGGGCTCTGGTTGTCGCGGAGGCGATACGGGCCGCGGCGGGCAGAGGCACGCAGGCGCTGCTGGATGCGCTGGCTGCAACGCATATCACCGGCCCGGCTGGTCCGCTCACCTTCGATGCCCGCGGCCAGGCGGTGCGCACCTGCTATGTCACGCGCGTGGACAAGGCCGACAGCGGCGTGACACAAACCATTTTGGAAACCGTGCCGGACGTGTCCCAAGACTGGCGGCCATAATCCGGCGCCCCCGCCCCCAGTCCTTCCTGTGCATGGCGTGAGGGGCTGGGGGTGGCGTCAGGACCAGGACTGACGATGCGATTTTGGGTTTTTCAAATTCTCAACGGCCTGACCACCGGTGCGTTGTTGTTCTTTGTTGCCAGCGGCCTCACCGTTGTCTTCGGGCTGATGCGAATCCTGAATCTCGCCCACGGCGCGCTCTTTCTCTTCGGTGGGTATGTCGGCCTGACTGTACGGGAGCACACGGGCAATTTCCTCCTCGCTGTGGTGGCCGGTGCGCTCGCGGCCGGCGTGCTCGGACTCGCGCTCCAGCAAGCCTTCACCCGCACGTTGCTGCGCTCGCCGTTCAATCAGGTCCTGCTGACACTCGGAATCGCCTTCATGCTCGGGAACGCCATCCTGTGGATCTGGGGAGGAGCGCCTCAGCGGATCCGGCCCCCAGCAGCCCTTCAGCGCTCGCACGAGATCGTTGGCGTGTATTACCCGCTCTATCGCTTGTTCCTCATCGCGCTGGCGGGCATTGCCGGCGCGTCACTCTGGTTGCTTTGGGAGAACTCACGGCTCGGCGCGATCGTGCGCGCCTGCGTCGACGATCGGGCAATGGCCGCAGCGATGGGGATTCGCGTTGACCGGGTCTTCGCCGCCGTGTTCACGATCGGCGCCGCGCTTGCCGGGGCAACCGGCGTGCTCGGCGCTCCGGTGCTTGGCTTATCGATCGGCTTGGAATTCGATGTGTTGCTCCTGGCGGTGGTCGTTGTTGTCGTGGGTGGGATCGGGAGCCTGACCGGCGCGTTCGTCGGTAGTCTGGCCGTCGGCTTGCTGGACGCCTTCGCCAGGGCCAAGTTCCCTGAGATCAGCTACTTCACGATCTTCGCGCCGGTGATCCTCATCCTGCTTGTTCGCCCCACCGGTCTCTTCGGTCGAGCCCTAGACTAGGAGACGCCCTATGCGCTGGCGTCCTGAGGCCTTCGTACTGCTGGCAGCCGGCATCCTTGCCTGCGTGCCGCTCCTCTTCGGCACCTACTGGACGAACCTGCTGACCCAAGCGGTCATCTTTGATATCCTGGTCGGGCGAACAGGGATGCCCTCACTCGGCCATGCGGCGTTCTTCGGGCTTGCTGGCTACGGGGTCGCGCTTGGCACCACCCGTTGGGACTGGAATCCGTGGCTGGCTGCCGGGTTCGGCATCGCCGCCGCCACTGGCGTTGCCGCTATCTTTGCGCCGCTCGCCGTGCGACTCCGTGGCCTGGCGTTTCTGACCGTGATGCTGGCCTTCGGGCAAGTCTGCTGGGGCCTTGCCACTCGTGGGGGAACGTTTACCGGAGGTGAAAACGGCCTGCCTGGCATCCCCCGCCCTTCAGTGGGCATCGGTGCATGGAACCTGAGCACACCGGATGGCTTCTTTCTCTTTACGCTCCTGGTCGCCACGCTCCTCACGCTCATGATTGTGCGGCTGGCCGCGAGCCCGGTCGGCCTGAGCTTGCAGGGCATCCGGGACAACGACCGCCGGATGACAGCGCTCGGGTACAACGTGACAGCCCGGCGAGTGGTGGCATTTGTCGTCGCTGCCGCCGCCGGTGCGGTCTATGGCTCGCTCAGCGCATTCTTCAACGGCTTCGTTGGGCCAGGGTCGGTTGACTGGCGATTGTCGGCGCAATTGCTGCTCTCGGTGGTGCTCGGCGGCGCCGGCTCCCTGTGGGGACCGTTCGTCGCCGGGGGCACGCTGCACATCGTCAAGACGTATCTGACGGGTGAAACCCAGCGCTGGCCCATGGTGCTCGGAGCGCTCTATGTGATCGCCGTTCTTGTCCTGCCCGGTGGCATTGCATCGCTTGGCAGCCTGCTCCGGCGCACCAGGCGCCGGTTTCGCCACGCCATCGCCATGAAACCAACACCATGACCGATCCATTGTTGCTCGTCGAGCATCTGACCGTGCGCTTCGGCGGCATCATCGCCCTGTCAAACCTCAGCCTGGCGGTTAGGCCAGGAAGCCGGCACGGCATCCTCGGCCCAAATGGATCGGGGAAGACGACGCTCTTCAATGCTATTACTGGCCTGGTGACTCCAGAGCGGGGCCGCATCACGCTCGCCAAACGCGACATCACCCGCATCGCCCCGCACACGAGAGTCCGCCTTGGGCTGGCGCGAACGTTTCAGATCACGTCGCTCTTCCCCACGCTGTCTGCCCGTGAAAACGTCCTGCTAGCCGCGTTTCCTGCCCTGCGCCGACATCAGAACCCGTGGCGGACGGCCTATGCGGACCAGGACGCGATGGGCCAGGCAGATCGCCTGCTGCAGGAGCTAGGACTCGCCCACCTGGCCGAACGCCCGGTGATGTCGCTCGGATACGGGGAGCAGCGGCAGCTTGAGATTGCCCTGGCGCTGGCCACCCAACCCCGGGTATTGCTCCTGGACGAGCCGACCGCTGGTCTCTCGGCTGCAGAGACGGATGCGGTCGTTGCGCTGATCCGCCGCTTGCCACAGGATCTGACCGTGGTGCTCATTGAGCATGACCTGCGCGTCGTCTTTGACCTGACGGATCACCTGACCGTGCTGGCCCATGGCGAGCGCATCGCTGATGGCCCGGCAGCCGAGGTGCGGGACGATCCAGTCGTCAAGGAGGTGTACCTTGGCGGATGAGACGGCGCTGCTTCGAATCAGCAATGTGCATGTCCATTATGGCTTGAGCCACGTGCTGCAAGGAGTCTCTCTCGATGTCCCAGGTGGCAGCGTCACCGTCATCGCCGGCCGCAACGGTGTGGGGAAGACCACGCTCATCAATACCATCATGGGGCTCATCCCCGCGTCATCGGGCTCGATCCAGTACGGCCAAGCGGAGCTAACCCGCCGGCCAGCGTACGAGCGCCAGCGCCTCGGACTTGCGCTCGTTCCCCAGGGCCGGCGCACATTTCGCACGCTGACCGTCGAGGAGCACCTCCACCTCATCCCGGCGGACCGGCGGGGCCGCTTCACGCCGGACTACCTCTACCGCATCTTCCCGCGCTTGCAGGAGCGCCGCTCGTCGCTGGCGCGCACACTTTCCGGTGGCGAGCAGTCGATGCTAGCCATCGCTCGTGCCCTCACCGCCAACCCCCGGCTCTTGCTGATGGACGAGCCGACCGAGGGGCTCGCGCCGATGCTGGTCAACACCGTGCGCGATGTCGTGCTCCATCTCCGGGAACTTGGCATTACCGTGCTGCTGGTGGAGCAAAACCTCGCGTTCGCCCATGCCGTCGCGGACCGCATCGCCATCATGGATCGCGGGCAGATCATTCACCTGTTCGAGGGAGGGAACCTTCCCGGGGTTGAGGAGCTTGGCCGGGCGATGCTCGCCACCTCAGGAACCCCGGGGAGCGCCCCTGGTGCGAACGACGTGGGTGAGGGGGCGCAACGCATCCCCTCCACCTCATCGCACAAAATCAGATCGTAGTGACGGACGTATTCATCAGCCCTCGTCAGCAGGACGGCAGCTTCGCTGGCAACAACAGCGCGATCCTGGCGGTCGCCGGCAAACGCCTGAATCGCATCGCGGGACTGCCACCACGTAATCACCACGATCTCCACCTCGTCTGCGAGATCACGCTGCAGGAGCATCGCGCCCGCGTATCCCGGTAGGTGCCGCAGTACCGGTAGGACCTGAGTGGATAGGTGCTCAGCGTAGGCAGGAGCGTGCTCCGGTTTGGCCTGCGCTGACCAAAACCGGGCAATCATGAGTCTTCTCCCGCCTTGCCGGCACGAGCCGGCAAATCATCCGTGACGACCGCCCATGGTTTGATCTCCCAGCGGATGACAAGCCCGTTCGTCACATACGGATCGCTGCGCGCAAAGGCTTCAACAAGCGATTGGTCAGGGGCGCGGAACACCAGCAACGCGCCATCGATCGGATTGCCAAGCGCTCCGGCCAGGAGCAAGTGGCCACGCCGGTGTGCCTCTTGGACGAGGCGAAGGTGCTGCGCCCGGTACGGCGTCCGGCGCTCCGCGTAGTTGTCAACCACGTGGTAGAACAAGGCGAAATAGGGCATGGCGCCACCTCACCTGCTACGGACGGTCGTTCGGGTCTGTGGGATCGGTGCCGAACACGAGTGCCTCGTCACCGTCGCTCGTTCCATCTCCATCCGTGTCGGGATTCTTCGGGTCGGTGCCAGTCGAGCGGATCTCCTCGCCGTCATCGAGGCCATCGCCATCGGTATCGGCTTTGGTAGGATCGGTCCCGTGCTGGTTAACCTCCTCACCGTCGGGCAAGCCATCGCCGTCCGAGTCTGCCTCAAAGGGATTGGTGCCCCGCTGCTGCTCAACCTCATTTGTCAAGCCGTCGCCATCGACATCCTCGCCAGGCACCAACTCTGGCGTGGGCGTCGGCGACGGCTCAGCAGTTGGCGAGGCTTCGGCCGTTGGCGTTCTCCGTGCTCCGCTGCTGGCCTGCTCGCCAGGGCTGAGGACACGGGCGCCAATGGCCACCACGACGTAGGCTGCTGGCGTATTGCCCGTGTTCGTCAGCACGGGCCGGTTGGCGACAACCATCCCTTGCCCGGCCGCCAGCGCCGTGCCACCAGCATCAATGGTTCCTTCTGTCACCAGCAGGACGGCCTCACGCTGGTGCGAGGGGAAAGCAGACGCTTCGCCCGGAAGCAGGATATTGCGGATCAATTCAAGATCGCGCGCGCCGGGTGGAAAACGCTCGATCGGGTCGGTTTGAAAGATCACAGTGCCCCCTTCGATCTCCGGGGCATCAGGCGGCAAGTATTGAATGACCCAAATCCGAGCGTCATCAGTCGCGGCGTAGCGCGTATAGGGATCGCCGGCGGACATGAAATAGGCCTCACCCGGCTCAAGCCGGGCGCGCTTGACCGTGACATCGTTCCGGATGACGGTTGCGCCAGCCATCTGCAGCGTAAAGGAGACGTCACCAGTGATCGACGTTGCATCCTCCGCCGAGGGCGGTGTCAGTTCCGTCACCCGCCAGATCGCCGGCTCGGTATCGAAGATCGCAAGACCCTGGGCAATGACCTGCTCACGAGAGCGTGGTACGTTCGGTGCCGGAGCTTGCTCCTCTGGCACCGGAGTGGCTTCCTGCGCCTGAGCGACTACCGGCACGCGCTGTGCAGCGAGGAGCGCGCCGAGCAGCGCGACGATCGTCAGAGCGGCCAGCGCACGCAGCGGCGAGCGTGATCCGATCACACTGTTCATTCCGTCTGATCCTCCTCGATTCCTGGCCCAGTATGCTTGAGGCACGCACCACGCATCGTCCCGGTTGGCGTGCCGGTGCTGTTCTGCACGGTACCACAGGTTGGCCGCAATCGGGCAGGATGGCGCGATGACCTGTGCAACCATCCGCGCAGTTGCGTACAATATCCGCCAGCCGCCTGACTGCTCAGACGTGAAGGGGGGACTCAACCGCGCGGGCCACATATCATTGTGATCACCGTGATATTCCCTCTGCTCGCGTTCGTGGCGGCAACGGCTTGATGTGAGGACTCGAAGTGGAGTCCTTGAGGTGCGGCAGGGAGGCATACCTGATGTCTGACAAACGAGTCGCTCAACTGCTTCATGAGGCAACGACGCTTCGGTATTCCCGGCGCCAAGTGCTGCGCCGGGCGGCTGCTCTCGGCCTGTCGATTCCCGCGGTGACGGCGGCGCTCGACCGGGCCGCGTTCGCAGCACCAGGTCCCCGCTTCGGGCGTGCTCCTGCCCATCTCCAGGGTACGAAGCTGACTATTCTGGCCGCAACGTACTTTGTCCCTGCTGCGCAAGACTTTTTCAGCCAGCAAGCGAAGCAATGGGGCGAGCAGAATGGCGTCGAGATGACGCTCGATTTCGTCAACTGGCCTGACCTGCAACCCAAGATCGGCGCAGCCGTGCAGGCCAAGTCGGGTCCCGACATCGTCGAGCTCTGGGATACGTGGCCGTATCTCTATTACCAGTCGCTTGTTGATGTCCACGATCTCGTCACGAAGCTCGGCGAGGCGCAAGGCGGCTATTTCGAATGGGTGGTGAAGACTGCCTCCGTGGACGGCCACTGGTACAGCGTGCCGACCGGCACGTCGACGTCCGCATTCGCCTATCGCGTGAGCTACTTCCAGCAAGTCGGCGCCACCGAATTCCCCAAGACGTGGGAGGAGCTGTTCGAGGTCGGCAAGAAGCTCAAGGCAATGGGCAAGCCCCTTGGCCAGGCGCTTGGCCACAGCACCGGTGACCCGCCATCCTTCGCCTATCCCTATATGTGGTGCTATGGCGCGATGGAAGTGGAAGAAGACGGCAAGACCGTTGCTTTCAATAAGCCGGAGTTCGTCGAAGGGATGAAACTGTTCATCCAAGCGTGGAAGGACGCTTTCGACGAGACTGGCCTCTCCTGGGACGACAGCGTCAACAACAGCGCGTTCCTCTCTGACCAGATCTCGGCGACGCTCAACGGCAGCAGCATCTATCTCGCCGCGAAGAAGCCGGAATCCGAGGGTGGCAAGCCCGAGATTGCAGCGGACATGAACCATGCCGGGTATCCCTCCGGACCGGCTGGCCGGTTCAATAACCTTGGGAGCCGGTCCTTCGGCATCATGAGCCATTCGGGCAACGTCGAAGGCGCAAAGGCGTTCCTCGAGTGGTGGGCCTCGGCGGAGCCGTTCCAGGCATGGCTCGAGGCGTATCAGGGATACATCATCGCGCCAACACCGCAATTCATTGAGCTCCCGATCTATACCGAAGATCCGAAGCTTGCCCCGTATGCCGAGGTGGCGACCTACGCTCGGAACAAGGGGTATGCCGGTCCCGCGAACCAGAACGCGGCGCTCGCGTTCTCGAAGTACATCATCGTCGACACCTTTGCCCGCGCCGTTCAGGACGGTGATGCCGAAGGCGCAATCAAGTGGGGTGCCGATCAGCTTGAGCGCGTCTATGGAGGGTAGGCGAGGCGTTGCGCCGAGCCGTTTGGCATGACGAGCACGGGGCGGGCACGAACCCGCCCCACCGCTCTGCCAGGGAGCAATGCGAAACGCGCTCTTGGGGCACTCGCTTGTGACCGTCACGTTGAGCCACTTCGTATCCACCATTGTGAGTGATTGAGAACGCCGATGGCCGTCGTTGGTTTCCCAGCAGCAACTGAAGCCTTCCGAATTCCCCGCCGCCGGAGCACAATCCTTCAGCGGGAAAGCACGCTCGCGTATCTGTTCATGATCCCTGGGTGGGTCATTCTGCTGCTCTTTATGGCCTACCCGTTTTTTCTAGGCATCTACCTCTCTATGACCGATCGGATGCTGGGATTCCCGGGAGCCAATTTCATCGGCCTTGAGAATTACCGCGTCCTCTGGCACGACAGCATCTTTCAGCAAACGGTGCGGAACACCGCGATTTACGGAATCGGGACGGTGCCGTTCAAGCTTTTGCTCGGTCTAGGTCTTGCGCTCTTGCTCAACCGGCCATTCCGGCTGAGCCGGGCCGTCCGAGCCGGCCTGTTACTCCCTTGGATCGTGCCAACGGCGCTGAGCAGTCTCGCGTGGCTGATGCTCTTCAATGGCGTCCTGAGCCCCATCTCCTGGGTGCTGCGCGATTGGGGTCTGATTGACCACAACATCAATTTCTTGGGAAGTGCCTGGAACGCTCGCCTGTCCCTTTGCGTGGCCAACATCTGGCGAGGAATTCCCTTTTTCGCCATAACGATCCTAGCCGGGTTACAGGCCGTGCCCCACGAGCTACACGAAGCCGCAGCGCTCGATGGAGCCTCGAAAGTCCAGCGGTTTTTTGCCGTCACCTTGCCGGTGATTCGCCCAATCACCCTGATTGCCACCCTCTTCTCGATCATCTGGACGATCTCAGACTTTCAACTGGTCTACGTTCTGACGAAGGGTGGCCCGGCCAACACGACGCACGTGTTCGGCACGTATGCCTACCAGATCGGGATGGGTGCAACCGATCTTGGTCAGGCAGCAGCGATCTCGCTCTATATGTTCCCGGCTCTGGCGCTTGGCGCAATCCTGCTGCTGCGCTATGTCCGGCGAGAGGAGTAGGGGCAAGGATTTCCGTATGAACATTGTCGGTGAAAATCGTTTGTGGTCACGGATCTGGCAATTCTATCTGCCGCTCACGCTCTTTGCGGCATTTTTGCTCTTTCCGTTCTATTGGATGCTTGTTGTTTCGCTTAAGCCGAACACCGATCTCTTTGAGACAACGTTGAACCCGTTCTTGCTTTACGGGATCACCCTCGATCATTACCGGTATCTCTTTACCTCGACAGACTTCCTGCGCTGGACGAAAAACACGATGGTGGTGACCGTCGGCTCCACCGCGCTTTCCCTTGTCTGTAGCGTGCTCATCGGCTACGCCCTGGGCCGCTACCGCTTTCGCGGTGGCACAGTGCTTGGCGCGGCCATCTTTCTTGCCTATCTCGTGCCACCGACACTCTTATTTATCCCGCTGGCAGAGGTCATCTCCCGATTCGAGCTGTATAACCGCTACTGGGCGTTGATCCTGACGTATCCAACGTTCTTGATTCCCTTTGCTAGCTGGTTGCTGATGGGCTACTTCCGCACCATTTCCAAAGAGCTGGAGGATGCGGCCCTGGTGGATGGCGCGAACCGCATCCAAGCGATGTGGCAGATTATCATGCCGCTTGCGCTCCCCGGTGTCCTTTCGGCTGGCATCTTTTGCTTCACGCTTGGATGGAACGAGTTTCTCTACGCCCTGGTGTTCATGGGCTCGGGCGACATGAAAACGATCCCTGTCGGCACCGTGAGCGACCTGATCCGCGCCGACGTCTATTTCTGGGGCTCACTGATGGCCGCTGGCATCCTCGGCTCCGTGCCAGTCGCCGTTGCCTATTCGTTCTTTGTCGATCACTATGTGGCGGGCCTCACGGCCGGCGCGACAAAGGGGTAGGCGACCAGGCGACTCCTCACTCCCGGATCCTACTGTTGCAGGCAGGTAGTGGCCCCCTCGTAAAAGCCCTTGAGGAACCACCACGTTCGGAGGGCGCCGGGTCCATGCGCGTCTGGCTCCGTAGGCTGTGCGTCGGGCGGATCCCCGAAAAACGCTGCCAGCGCGATCACCGTCTGCTCGATCGCTCCGGGCTCAATAACACCGCGATCGCCAACGTTCTGCGCCCAGGCGCCAGCAAGGCAGTCAGCTTGAAGCTCAACCGCCAGGCTCCCGCCGCGGCCACCGCATCCCTGTTCGGTGCAGCCTTCGAGGCCCATGAGTTCCTGCACGTGGTGCCCGACCTCGTGCGCGATCACTACCGCAACCACAAAATCACCAAACGGCACGATCGCTTCCGCAATGGCAGGCTGATCGAGATAGATGGTGCGGTCAGCCGGGCAGTAAAACGGCCCAACCTCTCCCGGCTCAACATCCCCGCAGGCGGTTTGGACCGGCTCCTCAAAGACGGTCACGCCCGGTGGCTCATACGCCGCACCCGACGCGGAGAACACGTCTGCCCAGTAGGCAGAGAGGTCATCGGCAATTGCCATTTCAAAGGATTCCAGCTCCGCTGCGTCCTCCAGCGCTGAACTGCTCTCCTCCGGAAGACTCAACCCACCCAGCAGATTTTCCACCTGCTCCGCCTGAGCATCGAAATCGTCAATGGGGATGAACGCGGTAACCGCCAGCACTGCCACACCGGGACGAAGCGTCAAGCATTCCACGTACGCGAGATATCCGGCATCGCCGGCAACCCCCGAGCCAGATAGGTCGAAGACCGCATAGGCTGAGCCGCCTTCCTCGGCCGCCATGGGCTCGCCGTCCTCGTCAGTCATAATGGTGACACCGTCCGGGTTGCTTTCATCGCTTAGGGCAACTCGGGTGCTCTCGATGCAGGTGGCAGGATCGCCGGCGTCACCGATGTAGCCCTCGATGTAGACATCACTGGCTTGGTTAGTCACGTACAGCAGGTCATAGCCGCCCTCGGATTCCTGTTCGACAACCTCCCAGTCCTCACTCCAGGACAGCGAATAGCCATAACTCGGGCTGGTGTAATCGGTCATGGATTCTTGAGCGAGCGCCCAGTGGGTGGCGCCGCTCTGGAGCAGCACCAGAAATACGCACGAGACGAACAATGTCCGGCCGATTTGCTTCACAATTCTCTCACCCCATCACGTAACACGCGGCACCAGCGTGTGCCGCATGTTCAGCGGACGATGCTCCCTGGCCCAATTGTCAGGACGTCAGTGTGAAGGAATCCGGCGGTAGCGTATCAGCCTATCAGGATGCGCGTCAATGAGCGATGGTGATGCTTTCGCGTTATGATCGGACCGCAAGGGTGATCTGACAAGCGAAAGCGGCAGGCTTCACCGCGGTGGAATATCCGCGCTTTGCTCGGTCAGGCTTCGCTGCACCGGCAGCAAGACATCGTGATACAGCTCAGCCACTTGCAGCCGGACTGGCACGGAGTGCGCATCGAACATCGCCTGCGCCTCCGGAGAGAGGCGGAGACGCAGTGCCCAGACCCGCCGCGCCTCCTCGCGGTTGAACGCATCGGCGCCAGGTCGCGGCACGCTCCACACGCGGCATGCTTCACTGAGGGCATCGTCGTCGAGCGGAAGAAGCACGTGCTCGAGATAGGCGATCGCCGGGTCAGCAGAGACAGGGCCGCTCGCCACCCGGCCATTCGTGCGTGCTGCTGGCCGCATGGTCGCCACTCCGGGATGCATCACTTGGTCAGGCGGTGCCTTCGCGGCGCGCTCGTCTGGCCGGCGCGTTTCCAGATACCCGGCGAAAATGATCGCCACGCCGATGGACATTGCGATGTAGAGATATTCGCGCTCACGGAAGCGCGTGAGCGTGCCACCAGCGGCCACGGTGAGCGTGCCCAAGGCGATCAGCAGGCACCCAAGCATCCGGTGTCGATGGGTGCCGAGACGGCGGAATCGCCAGGCCGAGTAGAGCGCCCCACCAACGAGGATGATGGTGCCCAGACTATTGATTGCGACGGCCAGGGCGATCAGCGCCGGGCCACGCTCGATCGCCTCCCATCCATCGGTGGCAAGCCGCTCAGCATCAATCGGGGCGCTCCAGACGAGCGTTATGGCAGCCGCCGTGATGAGGAGTGTGATGCCAGGCGCAACGGGTGCGATCCGCCTCGCCGCGAGCAGATAAAGCTCGCCCAGCGCAAGATAGCCGACGACCAGAACCGCGCCCGTGAGGTAGTACACCCGGGCGAGCGTTACCGTCCACCCTGCCAGCGATCCGGCGACCTCAGCCGCCGCGGCTGCCGCAAAGATAGCGAATGCGATTGCCCAGGCGATTTTGTCCGGGCGCGGGCGACGGAGCGCGTCGCGCACGATGACCAGAGCGCACGCAAGGCTGACGAGAGCGGAAAACGCAGGAAGAACGACCATGAGCAACCACGTGTTCGCAAGCCCGGCCAGGCCACTGGGCCATCACCGCTCTGACGCGATTCTACATGCCGGTGCGCCCGCCGCCCCATCGTTCGGCGCAGCACGGGGAATGACTGCACCGTCTGGCGGGCTGCTCTGCGCTGATCACGAAGCGCCGTCGCTCGCCAGTCACTACTGGGCGATAGACCGGAGGTAGGCGATGATGTTGGCGAGTTGGGAATCGGGCAAATCCGTGACCGAGATCGGCCCAGGCGGGGTCGAATGGCCAACACCGGTGCGAATCAGTTCCACGATCTGCTGGTCAGTCATCTGCGTGACCGGACTGTTGGGGCCAGCGAGTGTCGGTCCCTGCGGCGAATCAGCCGCCCGGTGGCAACGTGCGCACCGGAACTGGAACGCCTGGCGCCCTTGAACGACATCGCCCACGATGGCCAGCCCTCCCGGCGTTGCGCCTGGGCTCCCTGCCACGGCACGTGCTGACGCCGCCGCGAGGGCGCGCGCCGTCGAGGTGGCAATGTCGCCCGGGCTTAAGGTGGCCGTCGGCGTAATGCCGAGCGCCTGGTTAATCTCTTCTTGAGTCGCGCGGCCGCAAGCGACCGCGATGAGTGCCACTCCCACGCTCACAACGAGCAGCGCTGCGCGCTCCCGCATTCCCTCTACTCCACCGGACCTGCCCACCCGCTCGGAAGCGGGCGGCAGCATAGCAATTGCCGATTTGCCATGTCAACCGTCTCGACCGTAACGCCTGATGTCACGGTACTGAGAAGGTGATCTCGCCAAGCACATCGTCGATCAGCCAGCGGTCTCCCTCACGAGCGAACGTAAAAAAGAAGGTCTTTGGCACCGGGATCGAAGGGAACTGCAGCGTCACCATCGCCCCGGCCTTGTCATCGCCGAGCTGGCGCACCGCGGCGATCTCCAGGATGGCGGTCGAGTCAGTAGGTGACGCGGGCTCCGGCGTGGCGAGCGCATCGTACGCCGGCCGGGAGAACGTCCCTTGCCGGACCAGCAAGCGCCGCAAGAAGACGTCTGTGTACAGGCTGTAGACTCGCAGTGGCTCACCGGCGTTGTAGCAGGCCACGAGCTCTGTCACCGTCGCGACGATCGCTGCTGCCGTGTCGGGACTGACCGGCACTCCCTCCGGCACCAGACCAGGTGTGGGCGTTGGCATGCTGGTGGCGGCCGCCGTTGCGATGAGCGCGGCTATCTCCTCATACGAGCGCGGCGGCGCGGTGCAGTCGCTGGGCGGTGGAACCACCGGCGCTGGGGTGGCCTCCTGCACGTGTGCTCCAGCCGAAAAGAATGCCAGAACGAACGTCCCAACGATGAGGAGCACCCATTGCCCAACGCGGCCGTGCGCCATCCACCCGTGTCCTGCTCGTTCTGAGTCATGGCCCAGGCGAGCATCCTGCGGGACTCCCCTGGCTCTCATGCTCCTCTCTCTCCCGTCACGTCGATCCTAAGCTGGGAGGATAAGCGATGAGCCACGCCAAGTGCGACAAGCAGCACAACGGTCATCAGCGCGAATTGCACCGCCAGACTCTCCGGAGAGGTCGTGTCCGTGCCGGAGAGCGATGCAATCAGGATGCCGCCGAGCCCTGTAGCGAGGGAGATCCCAACGTTATTGGCAATCTGCATGGCTGCGCTGGCACTCCCTTCCTGACCAGGCGGCGCTCCGTCGAGGACTAAGAGGCTGAGTGCGGCGTAGGCCAAGCCGATGCCAAGACCAGCGATCCCCCAGGCCACCAGGCCAAGGACAACCGGCACACCGGTCACCACTACCACAATCGTGAGGGCAACGCCCAAGGCGATCGTAACCAGGCCAGCGCGGATCAACCAGCGAGGACCGGTCCGCCGGACCATCTGCGCCTGGATCCACGACCCCACTGTCCAAGTGAGCGTCGCCGCGGTGAGGGCCAGGCCAGCAAAGCTTGTCGTGGTCTGCCGGACATCGACCAGCGCGAGCGGCACGAAGGCATCAACGCCAAAGAACGCAAGGTTGAGGAGCGCCATGGTGAGAATCGCGACTGGCAGTCCTGGCTGGGCACGCAACGTGCCGGGCGGCAGGAGCCGGAGCAGTGGCGGCGTGGCGACCATCGCGCCAATGACCGCCATCGGCACGGCGATTGCGATCGCTGATTCACCAAATCCTGCCAACATGACAGCCATGCCTGCGGCAAGCTGAATCGCGCTGCGCAGGCGCGCCCAGTCGCGAGTGAGCAGCGAGCCTGCCGGGATCTGGCTCAGCGCCGGCGCGGCCAGGGCTGCCGCCACCAGCGGCAACGGGATCATCGCCAGGAACACCCACCGCCACCCCACGTGGTCTGCGACGAGACCCGCCAGGCCAGGACCCACGAGCCCCGGCACCACCCAGGCAGTCGACATCAGCGCCAGCATCCTCGGCCGCGCCGTTTCGGGGTAGCCGCGCCCGACGACAACATAGGCAACGGCGTTGACCAGGCCTCCGCCAGCACCTTGAATGGCCCGCGCCAGGATCAGGATGAGCATCGTGGGAGCCAGCCCGCCAAGCAGCAGGCCAGCGCTAAATGTCAACGTTCCGGCAACGAACGGCACCCGCGGGCCCCGGTGATCCGCCTCATTGCCGGCAATGACGAGTCCGACGAGATTTGCCAGGAGGTAGGCACTGAACGCCCAACCATACAGGTGAAGACCGCCCAGGTCATCCGCGGTCGCGGGCAGGATTGTGCCAATCGCCAGCACTTCGAAAGCCCCGCTGGCAATGATGAGCAGCAGCCCGGCTGTCGTCCGCCGGTACGCCGCGCTCCATGGACCGCCGTCCGGTACCTGATTGTGACCGCCAGCCGGGCGGTCAGCGGTTGCGTCGGCGTCTCCTTCAGCGACAAGCTCCACTGCCGGCGCAGCCTCGCCGGGTTGTGCCGTCATCGCTCCTCCATGGTGCGACCATGGCGCTACACCTCTGTTGCGAGTTGCCCATCCCACAGCGTGACACGCTCGGTCAGCTCGACGACGTTGCCATCCGGGTCAGTGAGATAGATGGCGCGGTTCCCGTTACCGAACTCCCACCCTGATTCGACATCGTACCCCAGAGCCTCCAGCCTGGCCTGCATCGCATCAAGCGTTCCCCAGGGAACGCGAATGGCGAAATGGACATGAGCTCCACCGCGGCCATGGTGGATGGCCTTGGCTCCACCGGCTTCGCGCGTCCATAACCCGAGAAACCCTTGATTCCCCAGTGCAAGCCAGATGGCTGGCCGGTCGTTGCCCCAGCGCTCAACAACGCGCAAGCCAAGGCGCTCTGCATAGAACCGCTCCGCAGCAGCGAGATCAGCGACTTCGAGCGTGAATTCAAATATGCCGATTGCTGGCGGCGCATCAGGAATGCGCTCCATCATCAGGTTACCCTCCGTTCTCGCGGCGAGCGCGGCTAGTCCGGGCAGCCGCGGCAAAGGTCGGCGCTGGCCGACCCGATAGCCGCCATGCGGCGTCGCTGAGCGAGCGTCCGCAGCGCCGAGCCCGCGCTGATCAGGGTGCTGCCAAGCGCCGCCAGTGTCAACGCGGGAACGTCGCGCGTGCCCGACGCCATCCGCGTCATCCGGCGAAGCTCGGCCTGTTGCAATCGCTCTTCCATCAGCAAGACGGCGAGGATCTCAGACTCGAACGTTCCCACTTGCCAACCTCCTGGTGCGAGCGTCGCAAGGCAGCTCAGGGCGGGGATAAGACCCGCGAGGCAGCGCGGATACGGTACACGCTCAGAGCAGATAAAGCAAGATTAGTCTTTCTTTATTGATGATATGTCATCGTGGCCTATACTGGAGCGTGAGCGGGGACGCTGTGGGTTACCCCCGAACGAAGGAGCGCTGATAGCAATGTCAGCAGAAGAAACACGGTTCGCAGCCCTGGCAAGCCTGCCAGATACGCGACGGCAAATCGTCGAGCTTCTCAAGCGGCGCGGCGAGACAGACGCGGAGACGATTGCCGAGACCCTGAGCATGACTGCAAGCGCGGCCCGCCAGCATTTGACCGCACTCGCCCACGACGGTTTGGTGACGTATCGCACCGAGCGATCCGGGCCCGGCCGCCCCCGGCATCTCCACCGGCTTACCTCCGCCGGTGACGCGCTTTTCCCCCGAAACTATGGGGAGCTTGCCAACGAGCTGCTGGAGTATGTGGAAGCCGAGGATCCGGCACTCGTCCAGCGGATCTTCGACCGGCGCGCCGAGCGCCGCTTTCAGCGGGCACGGGTGCGCACCGAAGGCTTGCCGCTGCCGCAAAAGGTCGCGGTCATTGCCCGCATCCTCGATGAAGATGGATATCTCGCGGATTTCACCGTGCGGCCAGATGGCACCTTCGTGATCACGGAGCACAATTGCGCGGTGCTGGCCGTCGCTCAACGGTACCGGCACGCCTGCAGCACCGAGTTGACGTTCCTGCAGGCATTGCTGCCGGAGGCCTCAGTGACGCGCGTCGCTCATCGTCTCGGCGGTGCGCACGTCTGCGCGTATGAGATCGCTCCCCGCAATGGCCGCGATCTATCCACGATGAAGGAGCACGCCTAGCGGTCAGGCACGTTTCCCGTGCCACTCGCGCGGGGTGCGGAGAAGCCGCAGACCGTTGAGGACGACAACGATCGTGCTCCCCTCGTGCCCGACGACGCCAAGCGGCAGGGGAATGCTAACCGTCAATGCGGACGTCACGAGAACCGCGATAACCGTCAAGGAGAACGCAAGGTTCTGAATGATCGTCCGGCGGGTGCGGCGGCTCAGCGCGATCGCATACGGTAGCTTCGTCAAGTCATCCGCCATCAGGACGACATCGGCGGTTTCCAGCGCGACATCAGTCCCGGTGCCCCCCATGGCGATCCCGAGCGTTGCGGTCGCCAGGGCCGGCGCATCGTTGACGCCATCGCCAACCATCGCCACCGGGCCATCGCGCATCAGTCGCCGGATCGTCAGCAGCTTTTCTTCCGGCAAGAGATCGGCATACACCTCGGTGATGCCGACTTGCCGCGCGATCGCCCGAGCCACATCCGCGTGATCCCCGGTGAGCATGACGATCCGCGTGATCCCTAAGCGCTTGAGCGCGGCGATGACGTCAGCGGCGCCAGGCCGGACAACATCCGCGACCGCGATCACGCCATGAACACCGGTGCGGTCGCCAACCAGCATCACCGTTTTTCCTTCGGCGCGCAGGCGGTCCGCGACTGCCGCCGCATTGCGCACAGGAACGCTCAACTCAGCAAAGAGGGCATCGTTGCCGACAAGGATCTCCTGCCCGTTGAGCCGGGCGAGAATTCCCTTCCCAGGGACGGCGCGGAACTCCCGGACATCCTCCAGCGTCACACCCCGCTCCACCGCGCCTTGGACGATAGCCGCGCCAAGATGATGCTCCGAGAGTCGTTCCGCGCTGGCTGCCCTGCTCAAGATGTCTCGCTCATTCCAGGCATGATCGAGAGCGATCACGTCGGTGAGCGTGGGCTTGCCGAGGGTCAGCGTTCCCGTCTTGTCGAAGGCGACGATCTTCACCAATCCCGCATCTTCAAGATAGCCTCCGCCCTTGAACAGCACCCCATTCCGTGCGGCATTTGCCAGGCCAGCAAGGGTGGAAGCTGGCGTCGAGATCACGAGCGCGCAGGGCGACGCCACGACGAGCAGCGTCATCGCCCGGTAAAAGGCATCACCGAAGTCAACGCCGAACAGCGCCCAAGGGACGATAGCAACGAGCGCCGAGGCGGTGATCACCCCGATCGTGTACTTACCCTCAAATGCGTCGGTGAACCGTTGCGTCCGGCTCTTCTGCTCCTGAGCTTCCTGCACAAAGGCGACGATGCGCGCCAGCGTGCTGTCCTGGGCGAGCTTGGTCACGCGCACCTGAATCGCCCCGGTGCCATTCATCGTGCCGGCAAAGACCGGATCGCCAGGATTCTTCTCGACAGGCAGGGATTCGCCGGTGATCGCCGATTGATCAACTGCCGACGCGCCGGTGATGACGACACCATCGACCGCGATCCGCTCCCCTGGGCGAACGAGGACGATGTCGCCGACGCGAATCTCCTCAACCGGCAACACCGCCTCGCCGCCAGGCAGATCCGGCCGCAGGACGGTTGCCACATCGGGACTCAGCTCCATCAAGGCCCGAACCGCGCGCCGGGTGCGACCAAGGGCATGATGCTCCAGCGCGTTCGACGTCGAAAACAGGCCGAGGAGGACCGCACCCTCAGCCCAGGCATCGACGATGGCCGCACCTGTCGCCGCAGTGATCATTAACAGATCAACGTTGACGCGGCCGTGGATGAGATCATCGACAGCGGCCCGCGCCGAGAAGGTCCCGCCGGCCAGATAGGCAGCAACGTAGAGGGCGAGGATCAGCGGGTGAGGCAGCGCCGTGAGGTGATCGAGCGCGAACGCAACGAGGAGAAAGCTCCAGCAACTCCCGGCGGCGAGGACGAGCTTCCAGTGCTCCCACCAGCTCTCTTCCTCCTCGCGGAGCACGCGGGAGGGCAAGGCCGCGCTGCTGCTGGGAGATGCACCCGGTGGCACACCAAGCCCCTCCGTCACAAGACCGTTGTCAGGAGTCGTCCCGGTCCCTGCCGGTCGGGCCGCTGCCGTATCAACGCCGGGTGTTGACGATACCGCCATGCTGTCCCTCCACAAGCACTACTGGCACCTGCTCGTGAGGCGAAACGATGTAAATAGTTGCTATCAATTTCAGCGGATATATCCGATCAATGACGTAGGATATTATCAATTTGGTCAATTATAGAATCACTGGCAACGATTTTCAAGCAGGAGACGCGATTCATGCGCCGTGCGGCTCCGGGAGGCTCCCTTCCGGTCGCTGAGTGTGATGCGCTCGATCACCTGGCATTGCACGACGAAGGACGCGCGAGCCGTCTCCGCAAACCGCTCCCGTCGACGACGTAGGCCACTCCCCGTTGCCAATGTGTCACCGCTTGGCCGACCGCTGTGGAAAAGTCGGGGAATCATGTGGATAACTCATGTGGATTGTGGACAAGTCTGCGGACAATGTGTTCGTACACACTGCCGGCCGGGGAGAACGGTGGGGAAGAGGACGACCTGTGCGTGGATTGGCACACCCCTCGATGCTGCTCCGTCCCGCCTGCCCCAAGGTTGGGGATAGGTTATCCACGGCGACAGGGTAGAGAATCTCGCCTACTGGCGCGGGTTTTCGCGGTTATCCCCATATCCCCATCCTCTACCACGAACACGGCCTTCTTATCCTCTCACGTAAGACTTTGAGTTCTGACGTGTCTTGTAGAGGGACGCCTAGGTCGACGATGGTGGGATATCCCAGGTGGGCGAGGGATCTCCTAGCATGGCATTGACGGCATGATGGCGCATTCGTTCCTGGCCGCGCTCAAGGTAGGATTCATCGCAAGGCTTCTGCGCTGATCGTGCGCGAAGAGGGTGTGCTCAGCGGAACCGGCAGCACCGTGGCATCGCCTTTCCACCAAAGGCGCCCTGGCCCAATGGAGAGAGGTGATGATAGAACAGCGGTCATGGCCGGGTGTGCGATAGGCTAATAAAACATTGTGTATGTCCGGTGATAGGGGCGCGCGTTCGCTGGCAGGTGTTGCCCGGCAAGCCAGAGCATCCAATCGACTTCAAAGGCTCGGACAACGCGGCCACGGCGCGCGAGCGCCCGGCGCAGCCACTCACAGGCCCATACCGTCGCGGCCCGGATCTCCACCTCATGCGGCGAGCCCATCGGAATCAACTGGCGGTGATCAATGGTCTCGGCGAGCGCCCGGTCGTAGACCAGAATACCAAGCTCGCGGAGGACCTGCGGCACTTTGTAATCGGCAAAGGCGGTCAGAATCTCCAGGTCATCAAAGGCGCCGAGGTCTTCTCCGCCGAAGGAGCCGTGCAGGTCGGCAACGAGGATCTGCGCGCGCTTGTAGAAGCGGACATCCCATCCCCGGTAGGTGGCGACGTCGTTGAACGAGGGAAACAGATCGACGACACGCTGGACCAGGCGAGCCGCCGACCGCTGCGCATCGTGGATAAGCGACACCACGGGATTGGCATCAGGATAGGCAGCGATCAGCCCCCGGCCAAGCTCGTGCAGGTTGTGGACGCGCAACGGAAACAGCGGGATTTCCGGTGTTTGGTCGTCCACTGGGCGAAGGATATGGGCGACATCGCGGGGCGTCAGGCTCACCAGATACGTTGGCTCCCAGAGTGGGCGTCCCTCATCCACCGCTCGCCGGAGGGCGGCGACCAGCGCCCAGTAGCCATCAAACACCTCACCCTGATACTCGACGCGCCAGCGGTTGTCAGGGTCTTCGCTCCAAAAGCAGAAATTGAGCGCATCCAGGACGAGCACCCACCCTGCTGTGTGCCATGTCCCATCGCGAAAGTGCAGATCGTCCTCCCACCCGCCGCTCGGCTCACTGAGATCACAGACTGCATCAGCCACCACCTCGATCTGGTCGCGATCAATGCGGACATGGCGCGCCACCTCAACGACGGGCCGGGTCGTCGTCAGCACGCCGAGCGGATCGGGAGGAATCTCGCCATCATCCATGCTGCACATGGTACCCCGATTCGTTGATTGGCATTGCTGATGAGCCAAGTTTGCGGAGTAGTTGCCCTATGACGCGCCGGCTGGCGTGGCGGCACGAATGCCGATCCGGCCACCGGCGACCCGCACCTCGAATGCGGGAACCGGTGCCGTTGCCGGACCATGGATCAGCCGGCCATCGCGGAGGCTGAAGACCGAGCCGTGCCAGGGGCACGTCACGGTGTCCCCGGTTATTGTTCCCTTATCGAGCGGGCCGCCTAGATGCGGACAGGTAGCCGCGATGGCGTGGACACGATCACCGCGCTTCAGCAACAACACCGGAAAGGCTTTAGCGCGAACGCGCTTGGGCTTGCCCTCTTCGAGTTCTTCCACACCAGCCACATCAACCCAGTCCTCGGGTATCTGGTGAAATGCCAGGTGATTGACGCCCATTCCCAAGTCGTACGCCAGATCACCACCAAGCCAGGCGCTGAACGACGCGATGCTGTAGCCAGCGATCGCCAGTGCCTGACCAGCGCCCCGGCTGCCTTGCTGCCGGGCAACGAGCGATCCGGCGTAGAGGACGGTTGCTGCGGTATTGAGGCCGGCGTGGAGCGCCCCAAGGCGACGCGGGCGCATGTCATACGCCGCATCTTGCCATTGCGCCACGCCAGTGGCCGCTGCGGCGACTGCGCTGATCAATCCAAGCCCAAGCGTGAGATCCGCCGCCTCGTCGTGGCCGGTCACATCAAGCGCAAGCGAAGCAGTCCAGAGCCCGAGCGGGGCATCAACGACCGCAGGATGGAGCGGGTGTCCGAGCCAGGTGCCAATCAGAGCGTCCTTGAGCGGGCGCGGCGCTTGCTGGCCGGCAATGGGGTCTCCTGCCTTTTGCAGGAGCTTCGCGACAGTGTCAAGCCAGGGCATAGCCGCGACCATGCGATCGCTGAACTTCCCTCTCATCCTTTGGCCTCCTTCCGCGCGGCGCTCGATCGCTTTCGATGGGAACCATCAGCAACGCATATCACATGCCAGGGAGCCGGCGCGTCGCATTGGCCGGCAACGATCCTGTGCCTGCGCTATGCTGATATGCCTCGGGGAGAATGCTCGCACGATCAGGGAGGGGAGTGAGGACAGTGGGCAGCGAACGGGGAAGGCCATGCAAGGTGGGACTGTTTGTCCCCCATTGGGAGGATGCAATCACTGGTAAAGCCATACGGTGGCACGAGCTTGCGGCGTTCGTCCAGCGGGCAGAGGAGGTCGGGTTCGATTCGATCTGGCTTCCCGATCACCTGCTCTTTCGCTTTCCGGGCTACCCGCCTCAAGGTGGCTGGGATGCTTGGTCGCTGCTGGCCGGACTGGCGGCAGCCACGCGGCGCATGGAAATTGCAACGCTGGTCGCGTGCACGGGCTTTCGTAACCCGGCGCTCATTGCCAAAATGGCAGACACCATTGATGAGATCAGCGGCGGGCGGCTGATTCTTGGCTTAGGCGCAGGATGGCACGAGCCGGAGTTTCGCGCCTTCGGCTTCCCGTATGATCACCGCTACTCACGGTTTGAGGAGGCGCTAACGATCATCCGTACGCTCTTGCGCGAAGGGAAGATTGACTTTGAGGGGAAATTCTATTCGGCGCGCGAATGCGAGCTTCGCCCTCGCGGCCCGCGCCCCAATGGCCCACCGCTGCTGATCGGCACGATGGGCGAAAAGATGCTCCGCCTGACCGCCAAGTACGCGGACTTCTGGAACCAGGACCGCAAGAACGACCTGGCAGAAGTCGAGCAGCTTCAAGCCCGCGTTGATGCCGTCTGCCGCGAGGTCGGACGTGATCCGGCGACGCTTGGCCGGGTCATTGGTATTCAGATCGACCTGCCGGATCCTGCTCGCCCGGCTCAGCGGCAATTCGTCGGTCCTCCCCTCCCGTTCACGGGCTCTCCAGAGGAGCTAGCCGAGGTGATCCGGCGATACGCTGCGGCACGCGTCGATCATCTGGTTATCTGGGTTGATCCAGTGTCGGTTGCCGGGGTAGAGGGGCTCGCGCCGGTGCTCGAATTGCTCGACCGAAGGTAAGGCAACAGGCGATTGGACCGCCGGAGGATCCCGGCTCGGGGAGGAATAGATGCGACTTGGAGTGATTGCGCCGCCGTGCGTGGAGGCGACGCCAGCGCACACAGGGCGCGCTGCAGGATTAGAGGAAGGCGCTGAGGCTCTGCTCGCGACAGGTCTTCTCGACGATCTCCGTGCGATCGGTGTGGAAATCACGGGCGTCGCGCGGCCGCTGCTGCCGGATGGAGAGGTCACTGGCGACCCGGTCGAAGACTTGGGGCGTTACAACGCGCTGATTGCCGAAGCCGTCGCCGGCGTATTGAGGAGAGATGCTCACCCCTTGCTCGTAGGCGGCACCTGCAGTCACCTGATCGGAATGCTGGCTGGACTTCAGCGCCATTGGGGAGCGACTGCACGCATTGGGCTCGTCTGGTTCGATGCCCACGGCGATTTCAATACCCCGCGCACGACCCATTCCGGCATGCTCGGCGGGATGCCGGTGGCCGTCAGTGCAGGATTGTGCCACGCACCCTGGCGAGAGCGTGCCGGGCTCCATGCGCCCCTTCCGACGAACCGGATCCTGATGGTTGATGTGCGGAATCTCGATCCTGAGGAAGCGATGCTGATCTCTGCCACCGATGTGACGATCGCGCGCTTCGGAACGGATGGTGCCATTGCTGACATCGAGCAGGCTGCGCACCGCCTCGCCGGAGCCGTTGATATCCTCTACCTTCATGTTGACGCCGACGTGCTTGATGCCCGTGAGCAGCCGAGTCATCCCACGGCCGAGCCGGGTGGGCCAGATCTCCCGCAGACAGTGGCTGCCATCGGTGCCGTGATGGAGACCGGCCGTGTCGGTGCGTTCGGCGTCGTCTCCGTGAAGCCATCGGGTCCTGGGGGTGAGATCTCGGTGCGCTCAGGAGCGGCACTGATCCACGCTGGCGTCGAAGCCTGGCGGAGTTCGGGAGTCTCGCTGTTCGGACAGGCCCGGCAGTCGAGCGTATAATCGCCTTGAGGGATGGCCCGCGCCATCCAGGGTAGCGGCCCGGTTTAGGAAGGAACGCCGGCGTGGCCGACGACTTGCGACGACTTCTTGACTACATCGTGCAAACCTACGTGGCGCGGGAGGAAATGATCGCGGTGGATCTGGACGCCACGGCAAGCGACCGGAGTGAGGACATTGTCGCTGACAAGCGCCGGGCGGTTCGCCGCGAGGCGAGCCGGGCTGATGCGCTCGCTGGTGCCTTCGTGGAAGGGCTTGAGCGCGCGTTCGCCAGCCGCACCAACCACGACCGCGAGATCATTCTGGATGATCGTGATCCGCATCAGAATGCGATGGCCGATGCCCTGATCCGCTTCCTCGTCAGCCACCAGCTTGCCACCTCGCGCACGGAGGAGACGGAGCCGCACCACTATCGGTATGCCATTGCCGTCGATTGGGATCGTCTGGCATCGGTGGCGCAGTCGGCGGGGATTGATCTTGAGCGTGCGTTGCGTCGTGTGAGGAGCGCGTGACCGGCTCGCGGAAGAAACGATTGGTTGGATCGTTCCACAGCGCCACGGACGAGGCCGCCTCCAGCGTAGCCGCTGGCGCGGGGCCTGGGGCTGAGGCGCCGGCCGCAGACGACCTAGCGCCCGCTCCTGGCGAGGACAATCCCGAGCGCCTCGCAGCCGCTCTCGGCATCACAATGCGGAATCCCGAGCTCCTGCGCCTGGCGCTGACGCACCGTTCGGTAGTGCACGAATGGGCCGGAGCCGTCCCGGGCGTTCCAGCACCACAATCCAACGAGCGCCTTGAGTTTCTTGGCGATGCGATTCTCGGCGCCATCGTGGCCGATGAGCTCTATCGCCGCTTCCCGGAGGCCACGGAGGGGGAACTGACGGCGCGCCGGGCTGTGCTGGTGCGTGCCGAGCAACTAGTGCGCTGGGCAAGGGAGATCAATCTGGGAGACTATTTGTACCTGGCGCAAGGGGAGCGCGTCTCGGGAAGCGCGCGTGACCGGATGCTGGCGGGAGCGTTCGAAGCGTTGGTCGGCGCCATGTTTCTCGATCGGGGCTGGTCTGGCGCGAAGCGATTCCTCCGCCCGTTTCTCAAGCGCGCTCTCAGCCAGGCTGTTGCCACGCACGAGCACGCGAATCCCAAAGGCCGGCTTCAGGAGATTGCTCAGGAGCGTTTCCGGCAGGCGCCGCAGTATGAGGTTGTTCAGATTGAAGGGCCAGCCCACGCCCGCAGATTTACCGTGCAGGTGAGTCTTGCTGGCCGGGTTCTGGCCACGGGCACCGGGAGAAGCAAGCGCGATGCGGAGCAGGAGGCCGCCCGCCGGGCGCTTGAGCGACTTGCTGAGGCACGTGATCCAGGTGGCGAAGGCGTCATGCAGCGGGCTGGCGTGCGAGAATAGAAACGATAAGGCGCGGGGTGACACCCGCTTCACTACCGGTGGAGCGAGCATGAGGCTCGGTTGGAGGCGTGCGTGGGACGTCTTTATGACCAGTTGACCATTTTCGGTGGCAATTCCCATCCGGAATTGACGGATGAGATCTGCCAGTACATCGGCATCCCACGTGGCCGCGCTGAAGTCTTCAAATTCAGCAACGACAACACCTTCGTCCGCATCGGGGAGAGTGTGCGGGACAACGATGTCTTCGTCGTCCAGTCGTTTGCCACTCCAGTCAACGACTCGATCATGGAGCTCCTGATCATGATCGATACCCTCCGGCGCGCGTCCGCTGGCCGGATTACCGCGGTGATCCCCTATTTTGGGTATGGCCGGACCGATAAAAAGGACCAGCCGCGCGTTCCCATCACTGCCCGTCTCGTCGCCAAGCTCGTTGGTACCGCCGGGGCGGATCGCGTGCTGACTGTCGATCTCCATGCCGGCCAGATCCAGGGGTTCTTTGACATCCCGGTCGATGAGATGAGCGCCATGCCGTTGCTGGCCCGGTACTTTGTTGACAAGCGGCTTAGCCGGCCGGTCGTCGTGTCGCCGGATCTTGGCAACACCAAGCGGTCTCGGAACTTTGCCGAAGCGCTCGATGCGCCCCTCGCCATTATCGAGAAGCGGCGCATTGGCAACGCGGACCGATCCGAGGTGCTTAACCTGATCGGCTCGGTCGAGGATGCGCAGGTCGTGATCGTGGACGATGAGATTGACACGGCTGGCTCGATCACGCAGGCGGCCGAGGTCTGCTTCAAGCACGGAGCGGCCGAGGTCTATGCCACGTGCGTTCACCCAGTGTTCTCTGGCCCTGCCGTGCGCCGGCTTCAGGACAGCGGCATCCGTGAGGTGGTGGTGACGAACACGATCGCGCTTCCTCCAGCCAAGCGGATCGACAAGCTGACCGTCCTCTCGGTTGCGCCGTTGCTCGGCGAAACGATCCAGCGCATTCACACCGGCGCCAGCGTCTCAGCCGCTTATCGCACCGCCGAGACGCTGCCGGTCCGGTGAGGCGGCCTGCAGATTGGTGACGCTCGTCAATGCGATCGAGCGGCGCTCGTTCGCTGCTTTGATATGAGAGGACGGACGCTGGGGATCCAGCGCGCGACGAGTTTACTCTGCGGGCTCCGGGTTGATTTCCAGGTCATTCTCGTTGATGCCCACCGCCTCCAGCCGGTGTGCATGTCCGGCAGTGGCAGGCGAGTACAACGCGGCTTGTCCCCCAAGCAGCAGAGTCCCTGCTAGCTGTGGTCACAGCGGCGGCACGAAGCGCTGCGCCCGAGTTTCGCGGTCTGGGAGTGAAGCCGGCTCCAGCGTGTTCTCGCAGGGCGACACAAGCCGTTCTCGAACCTACGACCTTGGTCGTAGCAAACTGTGTTCCGGACTCCCCTCATTTGCGACCTTCGTTCGATGTGTGCGGGTGGCGGCGGGCTCATGATGAGGCCAGTCCCTGCGAAGCCAGAATCCCTGGCTGCCGCCGTGTGGAAGCGCCGATCAACTCCTCATGGGAGGAATACGATGGATACCATCCGCCACAATAAACGCTCGGCAGGCTCGTCTCGGGTTACCCGCCGCGCAGCCTTAAGGGGGATGGCTGGTACCGGCATCGCCGCGACCGTCGGGCTGGCCTATTCCGGCCGCGGTGCTGCCGACCACATGCATCCGGAGCCGAAGTCCAGCGCCAGCATGGGGACGCCGGCTGCAGCCGGTGCGCCACTCATCGAACCGACCGCTGGCTTCTGGAAAACCTGGATTCTGAAGCGTGGTGACCAATTACGGCCAGATGCGCCACCCAATCCTGAGCAGACGAGTCGTGAGCTGTCTGAGCTCCACCGTCTGGCAGCATCGCGTGCTCCTGAGACGTGGGATCGCATTTCCTATTGGGATGCTGGATCTCCAGGGTACCGGTGGAACGAGGAGGCGATGCAGCTTACGCGCAAGGCTGGATACGGTCCAGGTGATGCCTACCGTGTCATGGCGTTGCTCAACGTGGCGATTTACGATGCCACGATCGCGTGTTGGGACGCGAAATATGCCTACCGTCGGGCCCGCCCAGCCACTGGAGATCCAACGTTGCAAACCGCAATCCCAACTCCGGCTAGTCCAGCCTATCCATGCGAGCATGCCGTCACTGCTGGAGCGGCCTCAACAGTGCTGGCTCACCTCTTCCCGGAGGAGGGGCAAAGGCTTTCTGATTTGGCGGATGAGGCGTCTCGTTCCCGGATGGAGGCTGGTGTTGCGCACGAGAGCGATATCACCATCGGGCTGAAACTCGGGAAGCAAGTAGGAGACCTCGTTGTTGCTTACGCCAAGGCCGACGGCTCGGATGCCGCGTTCGACCCGGCGACTATGCCAAGCGGACCCGGGATTTGGGCGGGCGATCCTGTCTACCCGATGCTCGGCACATGGAAAACCTGGGTGCTGACCTCTGGCAGCCAGTTCCGGCCTGGGCCGCCACCGGCATGGGATTCGCCGGAGCGTGCAACGGAAATCGCGGAAGTGAAAAACTATCAACGGGATAGCCATCCTTTTACCGAGCTGTTCTTCTGGCCGGGTGATCCGTCTGGAAGACCAGCGCCGGACTCCGTGCCCTTGTCAAGCAATCAAATTGTCTTCCACTACGCACCGGTGCTGCACTTCCTGTGGGGCCCGGAGCTGGCGAAGCAGCTGTTCGAGTACCGCTGGGACGCGAACCCACCTCGCGCTGCGCGTGCCTACGCGCTCGTGAGCATTGCCAGCTTTGATGCGACGGTTGCGTGCTGGGATGCGAAATTCCATTACTGGACCGCTCGCCCCAACCAGTTCGATCCCTCGATTACTACGGTCCTACCGACCTATCCGATCCCCGATTATCCGTCGGGACATGCGGCGACACTCGGCGGCACATCCGAGATTCTCGCCTATCTTTTCCCGCGCGAGGCGCCCCTATTTCGGTCTCGTGCGGACGAGAATGCTGCCTCGCGCCTCTGGGCGGGTATCCACTTCCGCAGTGCCTGCGAAGCCGGCGTTGCTCTCGGGCGCAAAGTTGCTGCAGCGGTGATCGAGCACGCCATGAGTGATGGATCATCGGGCTTGCGAGCCGTCCCGGGTAAGCCGAGCCGGCCATACTGATTTCCATCGCCGCTTAGGGTCGAGACGGAGTGGACGACGCCGGGAGCTCGGACCGCAGAGCGACCAGCGTCGCCCACGTCTCTGACCGACAGAGATGTGCCTGGCAAACGTTTTTGACGATGCGAACGAGATGGCTGCGTCGTATTGTCGTGATTAATAAGGATAGCTCATGGGTTGACTCTGCCCTCGTGGGGGCGCATGATGGTTCCCTCATGCGCGTAACCGGCGGAGAGTCATCCCATGGTCAATCTCGCTCCTGCCAATGCCCAAGCCGACTCTGCTGTCATCGTATCACCCGGTGAGCAGGGATTTTCCGATGCCCCGCTACCGGCTTCACTCACGTCATTTGTCGGCCGGGTGGCTGACGTTGAACGTATTGTGTCGCTAATACACCAGGATGGAGTACGGCTTGTCACACTGACTGGCCCTGGCGGCGTCGGCAAAACGAGACTTGCTCTGCGGGTTGCAGAGCGGCTGAAGGCTTCCTTCTCCGGCGCGGTAGCCTTTATCCCACTGGCAACAATCAGCGAACCAGACTTTGTGGGCGCCACCATAGCGCGAGCCCTTGGCGTTCATGAGGCGCACGGTTACCCGCTGGCTCATCGCCTGGCGGCCGTGGTAGGCGATCAGAAGGTGCTCCTTGTGCTCGATAACTTCGCGAGCAAGTAGTGGAAGCAGCTCACCTGATCAGAGAGCTTCTGGACTCCTGTCCCCGGCTAGCGGTGCTCGTCACTAGCCGCAAGCTGCTCCGCCTGGCAGGCGAGACCGCCGTTCCTGTCTATCCATTGCCATTGCCAGACCATCTCACATCATTGGCCGAGATCCTCGCGAGTGACGCAGTGCAGCTTTTCCTTGCGAGAGCAACCACGGCTGATCCTCACCTGGCTGTGACAGAGACGAATGCACGGGTGATCGCTCAAATCTGCCGCCGCTTGGGTGGACTGCCGCTCGCCATCGAGCTGGCAGCAGCGCGGTGCCGGATTCTGTCTCCACCCGCCATCCTTTCCCGGCTGGAGGTGCGATTGCCGCTCTTGGGAGGCGGGCCACGTGACCAGCCGGCACGCCTGCGCACGATGCGGGATGCGATTGCCTGGAGCTACGACGTGCTCGATCCAGCACAGCAAAGGCTGTTCCGGTGCCTATCGGTATTCGTTGGCGGATTCACTATTGAGGCGGCGTCCGCGGTCTGCGAGCTGCGGCCAGCGTCGTCTCCTCTCCCTCATCCCAAAGTGTCTTGGAGTGGCAGAGTGACGCACGCGTGGCGCGGGGCCTCGCTGCCGGACGAGCCGGGCATGTCATCCCCTGCACAAAGCTCCAGTGCGGTACTGTTGGACGAGTTCACGTCGCTGCTGGATCAGAGTCTCATCTACCGCTTCGATGGAGACGCTGGAGAGCCGAGATTCGGGATGCTTGAAACGATCCGCGAGTTCGGATTAGAGCGGCTAGCAGCTTGCCATGAGGCGGATGTCACGCGCGATCTGCACATGACCTATTTCACCACGGTTGCTGAGAAGCACGCTCCCTATCTTCCTTGGCAGGTCGAAGTCGGTGCCGCCGTCGCACGCTTGGATGCTGAGCTGGACAATTTCCGTGCTGCCCTGGCCTGGTCTGCGAAACGCGATCCGAGTGACTCATTTCTGCGGCTGGCGGCAGCCCTTGAGTCATTTTGGATACGGCGTGGTTTCTTAGCCGAAGCACGAGCGTGGCTCGATAGCGCCTTGGAATCGTGTCTTGGAGCACCGGTTCCGTTGCAAGCGGCCGTGGCGCGGGCGGCTGCGTGGGTCGCCCGGCACCGCGGTGATCCCGATTTGGCCCAAGCCTTCGGCGCAGCCGGTTTGGTGCTCTCACGGCATGAAGGCGATAGCGTGGCAGTGATTCACGCGTTAACCATCCTTGGATTCGTGGCGGAGGACAGGGGTGAGTTCCCCCATGCGATCGCCCTTCACCAGGAGGCGCTCACTCTTGGGTTACGCCTCGATTTGCCCGTCTGGGTGGCGTGGTCGATGCGAAATCTGGGACGAGTGTGTCATCTGCAAGGGGATCTCGATTCGGCTGAGCGCTGGCTCGTGGACTCGCTCAACCTCTTTCAACGGGAGTATCACCTTTTCGGCGCGGCGTATGTGCAAAGTGAGCTGGCAGAGGTGGCCTTAATCAAGGGAGATGTGAGACGGGCGGCGATGTTGTGGCAGCACCGTCTGGCGTTATCGTGGGACGAGTGGGGATTGCAGTGGTGTTTGGAGGGTCTTGGAGCGATCGCGCTTGCTTGCCGGGAAGCAGAATGCGCGGCACGGCTGCTGGGGGCAGTCGCGGCCCATTGCCAGCGAATGGGCGTCGATCGTACGCCGGCGCAGCAGGCACGCATGAATCACATGATTGAGCAGGTGCGGCTGAGCCTTGGCGAGGCGGCGCTGTGGACCGCGTGGGAGGCGGGGTGGCGATTGACGGCGGCCGAAGCCCGGGCGGCCGGCTTACAATTCGCCCGGAAGATCGCCATGCGGCCGTGGCAGGATAAGCCTGCCGTCGATTCGGTCCTGAGCCTGACCCGCCGTGAACTGGAGATTGTGCGACTTGTAGCGACTGGCCGGTCCAATCAAGAGATTGCTGAAATGCTCTGCATCAGCATCCCGACCGTAAAGCGCCATCTCACCAACGTGTTCGGGAAGATTGGCCTTCCATCGCGGTCCGCACTCACTGCCTACGCGTTTCGGCACGGGCTCTTGTAAGTGGACCTCCCACCATCAAGAGGATTCACTCACTGGGTGCGGCGGCTGGTCCCTCCGCGGGCGTGGCCACACTGCTGGGAGCGCCTCCCAGCGACACACTGCCACCCTCGCCAGTATCGCTGCCGAGCGTGGCTCCCGTTCCATCGTCCGTCACTGTCTCAGGCTGGACACCGGAGCCTTCGCTGATCTCGTTGCTTGAGGTGTCCGTCTCGGCGCTAAGCCCGCTCCCTGGGCCGGCTGGCTCATCAAAGCTCTCGGTGGTGAAGTAGGCCGGGTCGTGCGCGTCCGCGCCGAGCACGATGAGCAGGCCGTCTTGCGCGACAGAATTGGCGATCTCAACGGCGTCCACATCGACACCGATGAGGCCGGCGACCAGATACGCTGTCGTAAGCTCCTGGCGGGGTGCAATGATGCGCGTGCGCTCGGTCTCGGTGGCGCCGTCTGTGGCGGCGACGTCGGTGAAGCCGTGGTTTTGCAGCACGGACGCCACCCGCTGGCCGAGGCCAGGCATGGTGGTCCCGTTTTCCACGGTAATCGAGAGGGCATAGTTTGGATGGGCCAGGGCGGACATCGGGGGCGTGACCTCCTCGCCCGTGAACGCGGTCAGAATTTCGCCGACGATGTCCCAATCGGCAATCAGGTAATACGGCTCATCCGGGAGCTGCTCTTCGGTCAGCGCGCGGTCAAGCGAGTATTGAGCAATGCCATTTGCCTGGATCTCCGAGGCGAGGCGGGCGAGCTTCAGCGCCTGGGTCGGTGAAAGATCGGTGCGGACGGCATCGCCAAGCTCAGCGATGAGCTCGCCGGCTTTCGGAAGCAGATCGAGGCTGAGGGCTTGCTGCCGCAATGCGAGGAGCACTTGCTGCTGGCGGACTGAGCGGCGGCCGTCGCCGTCATCGTGCCGGGTGCGGGCATACTGCAGGGCTCGCTTCCCGTCCATATGCTGCCAACCCGCGGGGAAATAGACTCGCATGTAGTTGGTGCCTTCAGCGGGATAGGCATCATCCTTGATCGGGTAAGGCACGTCGATCATCACGCCGCCGACGGTGTCGACGATTTTGATGAAGCCATTGAAGTCAACCTGGGCAAAATAATCAATGCGTATGCCGAAATTGGCCTCGATCGTCTTGATCACGAGGCCGGGACCGCCGCCGGGGACTTCGTCACGGTCGCCGAACGCATACGCGGCGTTGATCTTGTTCATCCCATAACCAGGGATGAGCACCTTGAGATCCCGGGGGATGGCCAGCATCGCAGCGGTCTTTTTGACCGGGTCAATGTTGACGAGGATCATCGTGTCGGAGCGGGACGGCTCCTCCTCGCGCCGGTCCACGCCGAGTAGCAGAATCGTGATCCGCTCGGTGCCGTCCCATTCGGGTAGCTCAGGAGCGGCTGTTGCCGTGACCTCAGCAATGACCGGCGTGCCGGCGTCATTCTTGACAGCGACGAAGCGGGGTTGCTCGCGCGGCGGCGATTCGACAAAGACCTCCTGGTAGGCTCGGGTGCCGCGATAAATGATGGGTCCGAGAATCGCGCCAGCGGCGATCAGGAAGATGAGCGGGATCGCTACGAGGATTTGACCCCGGCGGGTGCGCGGACCTGGCAGCCGGCGCCGCCGTTGGGGCAGGCTGACGGGATCAGCATCCGGCTTGCCGGACGCCTGCTGCTTGCGGAGGCGCGCAAACTCTGCATTGAGAAAGGGAAGACCGATGCGCTCAGGCGCCGCCGGGTTCCGTGGATCGTCCGTCGGAGCGGCCGCTCCGGGTTGGGGCGAATCGCTGGGCGGCGTCACGGTCCGTGGGCGGGGCTTGGGCTGAGTATGATACGGGCGTGCGGCTCGTCCAGGGCGATGCCAAGCGGTGCGGACAGGACGGCGAGACCCGCGTTGCAATTGCCGGCGCTGGGCATATCGCGGATAGTCGTGCGTATCGGGCATTGAAATTCACACAGGCCTGATGGCCGTGCGCCCCAGACGGGGCGAGCGAGTATCACGCGATGCGTCGTTGCCACGCGGGTGGCGCGGCTGCGAGTTAGCCTGAGTCTACCACGCGGGCAGGCGCCGATCCTTGACGCCTAGGCGACGCTCCGTTAGTGTACGTACAGAAGGTCCGTGGCGAGCGCCGGAGCGGAAGGCGCTCTCACTGGGCGTGAGGGTATGCGCCGATGTTGCTTTCAGATCGTGACATTATTCAAGCACTGGAGTCGGGACGGATCAAGATTAGTCCGCCGCCTGATCTTGCAACGCAGCTCGGCTCGGTATCGATCGATTTCCGGCTGGGCCACACGTTCATGGTCTTCGAGCACAGCCGGCATAGCTACATCGATCCACGGCAGCCGCAATCCATCGGCGATGCGATGCGGACGATCGTCGTCGATGACGATGAGCCGTTTATCATGCAGCCGGGAGATTTTGCGCTGGCGTCAACGATCGAATCGCTGGAGTTGCCGGATGACTTGGTGGGGCGGCTTGAGGGGCGGTCCAGCATTGCCCGCTTAGGCATTACGGTGCACTCGACCGCGGCCGTCTTTGAGCCAGGCTGGGTCGGGACGGCAACCATGGAGCTGAGCAACCTCGGACGGATGGCGGTCGCGTTGTATCCAGGCATGCGGATTTGCGCCTTCTCCTTCGAGACCGTCAGCTCGCCCGTCATCACCCCATACCGGATGAAGCGCAATGCGAAGTACGCCGGGCAGCAAACGCCACGGCCATCCCTACTGGCAGAGGAGAACCGGCTGGCAGGGGAGGCAAGCTCGCGGAACGGCGCTGGCGGGCGGTGAGATCTGGCTGGTTTCACGTGAAACGGCGATGCGTGCCGGTTCAGGGTCGACACACGGCATCATTGTGGCGATAATCAGGCCGTGCGCGTGGGGCAATCGTGGGAGTTGCCCGCAGACCCTGAGGGGAAGAGACAGTGTCGGTCCAAGTGCTGCAATCTATTCGCGACCGGGTGCTGCCGATGTTTCAGGTGGTGGCCGAGGAATACCGCGGACGCGTGCCGCCAGGGTACCCGATGATCGTTGATGATCCAGAGCGCGGGGAGGTCGGATTGGAGCTCGATCCGAACTACGCGCTGTATTTTGTCTCGGACGGTACCCAAACGTTTGCTGAGCTGAGGTTCCCGTTACCCCGGTCGGATGCGCGGTCGAGCGCGAGCCGGGAGAAGTTCAGTGGACTCCCGTACACGAGCCGGCGCGCTATCGATCCGGGTATTTCGGACCAAGGACTCAGAAATGTGATTGCCGAATTGATGTCGCGCTGGAATTATCAGCCGCTGATCATTCATATCACGGACACATGAGCGACTGATTTCGGTCGTTAAAAGGGCGAGGCGGAGCACCGCCTCGCCCTTTTGTGTTTCACGTGAAACGCTACGGTTAGCCGATGTACCAGCGATCGAGATCTCGCTCCCATTCGACGATCTGGTCGCTGGAAAAGAACAGCTCGACCTCTCGCTTGGCGCTCTCTTCTCCATCCGAGCCATGGATGAGATTCTGCCCAATGGTCAAGCCAAAATCGCCACGGATGGTGCCCGGCGCCGAATCGGCCGGATTTGTCTTGCCCATCGTCGCCCGCGTAATCGCGATCGCATTCGGCCCTTCTAGCACCATCGTCACGACCGGGCCGGACGTGATGAAGGATACGAGCGACTCGTAGAACGGCTTACCTTGGTGCTCCGCATAATGACGCTCGGCGAGCGCCCGGTCAATGCGGCGGAATTCCATCCCCACGATCTTCAGGCCCCGGCGCTCGAGGCGCGCAATAATCTCACCGACCAATCCCCGCTGCACCGCGTCGGGCTTGATGATGACGAGCGTGCGCTCACGTTCTGCCACTTCCTGCTCCTCTGTCCCTTATCCCAAACCAGGTAGGCACTCGTTGCCTGCCAGCGGGCCAGCCTATCACAGCCTGCGCCAGAAACGCCACGGGGACGGCTTTACCGTCCATCCCCGCGCCTATGCCATTCAGAGTAGCAGTGCGACCGGCGGGCGTCGCCGGCCGTGCGTCAGGCTGCCGGCTGCACAAGTTCAGCGATGTGCCGCACAGCATCCTGGCAGGCTCGCTCCAGAGCACTGGTATCACAAACCTCACTAAAGACAATCATGGCAAAGGGGCCGGCATTGTGCACGTGGATCAGGCCATCCGGCGTGGAAATGCTCACCACCTGTGCCTGGCCAGCACCGAGACGGCGCGCCGTGCGCACCGTGGCCCCAACCAGGGCAGCGCCCATCGCCCCGGCCACATCGGCGTCCGCGCCATCAATCCCTGCCCGGCCCATCACCAACCCCTCGGTGTTGATGGCCACCGCTCCCAAAATCTCTTGATACCGCAGAAGGTCGCGCAACACCTGATCAACGCTGCTCATCATCACGATCCGCTCCTCATGCCGGCCCCGGCCGGGCGCAACCGGCGCCGTGCCAGCATCGCCTGCCGGAACTGCGCGGCTGCCTGCTCGGTTTTCCCGAGCCGCAGATACGCTTCGCCAAGCACCCTCAGTGCCAGCGGCTCGCCATACCCTTGTGCAATGGCCGTCTCTAGCGCCGTCGCCACGTCCTGCGCTGCCTCTTTGCTCTCAATCACGCGCAAGCGCATCGCCATCAGGTCGAGACCAAGCTCCTCAACCGGCTGCATAGATCGTTCGTGGACCGGTGGCGACGCCGGCTCTGGCACGCCTGGCTCCGATGCGAGCACCGGAGATGCCGGAATTGGAGCCACGACTGGAGCAGGCGCGAGTGTCCGATCCACCACGACTTCTCCAGCTTCAATCATCTGCTGCTTGGCTGTGCGCAATCGGGCAAACAGACCAGAGGCTCCCTCCCGCCGGTCGATCAGCTCTGAGGTTTCGATCACTACCTCTGGCCAGCTATGCGCCTCGTGACGCGGCTCCGCCAGGTGCCCCGCTCCGCGATGCGTTTGCGGAGACGTGACGGGCAGCGAACCAGCGAGGACGTTCGAGTCGAGGGCGCCCCAGGGACCGAGCGGCCCAGCGGCGTGCTGCTGGGCCACAGCGGGCTCAGGCGCCGCCGGTGACAGGTCAGCGAACGGCGACACAGGATCGCGATCCAAATCAGCAAGACCGGCTGGCATTGCCGCAGGGCTGCTTTCGCCGAGTTCCTCAAAAGAGAACGGCTTGATGCCCGCCAGGTCAGCATCAAAGGCAGCGGCAGCGACGGCCGAGTCTGCATCGCCGGTTGCGTGAGCGAGCTGATCGTCGCTCGCGACAGGATCATAGGCAGTGGTGTCCCCGACGGCGGTGTCCTCTGGGAAGACTGGATCGAGCGGGGATGTCCCGTCGCGGCTGGTCACCGCCAAGAGTGCGTCAAAGTCCAGGGGATCCCCAGCCGTGTCGGGGAGTGCAAGGGGATCGACAACCTCCGGCTCCTCGGGTAAGGCAGGCAGGGTTTCCTGGTCGATATGACGCAGAAACTCGGTGTATCCGGTTGACTCCTGACCCGGAATACCTGTCACCAGATCCTCGTCGAGAATGCCCCAGTCGTCCTGGTGAGATACCGGCTGCTCGGCAGAAGGTGGAGACTCGGATTCCGCAGGGCTGGAGGCCATGAGCAGATCGTCGCTTGATGCCGGAGCTGAGGGATGGCTGGCGACAGCCTGGTCGCCGGCGGTGACATCCTCAAGGCTCACGCCGGACGGCGCAAGCGGAAGATCGGCAAAGTCCTCCGCGGTGAAGGGCTCCCAAGCAGCGTCAGCGGGTTGCGGTTCTACAGCGACGAAGGGAGCGACGCCACCGGCATCGATTTCCGCAAGCAAGTCCTCGTATCCGGCGATTGCGGGCTCGCTGGGCGTCGCTTCCTGCAATGCCCGATCGAGCTCATCCCAGCCGGCGGTCAAGTCAACCCGCCCATCGGCCGTGACGAACGGATCTCCTGGTGCCGGCGCAGGCTCGTTAGCTGCGATACCGGCGGAAAGAGAGGTGGACCCTGCGACATCGCCGGCAGCCACCAAGCGTTCCAGCTCCATGCCGCTGGCGCCATTCACGAGCTGGGGCTGATCTATCGGCTGCCACAACGCGGCTGCTTCCGGAGACTGGTCGATTCGCAGTGGCTCGGTGAATCCGTGGAGATCATCAACGGAGAATGGCTCGGCCTGCGCGAGCGCGGCAAGGTCAGCATCCTCCGACCAGGTAAATGGCTCAAGGTGCGGGTCTTCCATCTCGGGAGAGCTGTCGTCACCTTGAAGGTCACGCACCAAACTATCCCACAGATCTGGTGCTGGCACGTGGTGAGCGGCGAGCGCCGGTAACGGTGAATCCGAAAACGCGGGCTCTTGCGATTGATCTTCCCCAGGCGCCGCCTGAAAATCGAAGTCGGGAACGGGCGCGGACTCCCCGAGGAGGAAGCTCATGTCAGCTCCTGGGCGGAGCTCCCCAAGATGCAGCGCAATTTCCCCAAGCGGATCAATGGCGCGGTAACGCTCAACTAGCTCCGTGGATGCATGACCACGTTGCCGCCGCTCGATTTCTGCCTGAATCGCCAGAGCACGGACATTGTCAGGGGTTGCTCGGAGCACCTCCTGGCACTGTGCAAGTGCGCCGGCATCATCGGCACTACGCCACAGCACCTCGAGCAAGGCGGTTCGTGCGTGCGGATTCCCGGGATCGGCCGCGAGGATCGCCCGCCATTCTGCCACGGCCCTCCCGAACTGCCCGGTGCGGGCATGGATGTGCGCTAGCCCGACACGGGTCGGGTGCAGCCGCTCTGGCCCGCCCAGGGCGATGCGCAGCTTGACAAGCTGCTCGCGCACCTGATCGAGCGCGGGGTTGATTTCCCAGGCATGGAGGTAGTGCACATACGCATGCTCGGTATCGTGCCGCTCCTCAGCCGCGACACCTAACCCGAGATGAGCGACAACGTGCAGCGGGTCATAGCCCAGAACGCGCTCGAAATGCTCGACCGCCGCCTCGAGCTCGCCCCGCTCGAGCAGTGCTTCGCCACGAAGGCGATGGGCAGCGAGGCACGCTGGATACGAATCCAGCGCGTGGGCGCAGGCGCTTGCCGCAAGGAGAAAATCCCCGCGGTCCATCGCCTCTTGCGCGCCGCGGATGAGTTCAGCCAGCTCCACGACCGACCCCCTTGCGGATGGCGAGAGGTGAGATACGACGTCGCCAATCGGACAACCGGTGCCGCCATGTGGCAGCCCATCAGACCGGCCAGCGATCAACGGCGATGCTCGGCACGCCCCCGTGGGAATGCCTCCGCACAGCGATTCTAGAGAGCAGGATCTGATCGCCTCAACGGTCGCGCTAGCCAAATGGCACCAAAGCGCGAAACACGCCGCTGGGGGATGGCCAGTCGCGCAGCCTTACGCGGTCTCGGCTGGCGGCTGGGATGATTCGTGGTGGGGAGGTGCGGGCCGGCGGTTCTTCTTCGAACGGAGACGAGCTTGTTCCAGGGTCCAGATCGTCACCGCGGTCGCAATCACCAGCGGCACCAGGATGACCAGAGCTAGGAGGATATATTCCGTCAATCCCATCGCAGCGCTCCACTCCATCGCCATGCGCCTGCGCCGATGATACCAGGGTGCGGGCTTCGGAGGCACGGCGTGTGTCATCGCCGCAGGAGTGAGGTGGCTCATCCCGAGCGAGGGGAACCATCGTGACGCCCGCCGGCGTTCGGATCAAGACTGCTCAGCGCATCGTGATCCGGTTGCTGAGGAAATCACTATGCCGCTGCGGGCTGAGAGCTCATCATCGTTCACACCCGGTCTTGTAGCCTGCCACGTTTGCATGTAGAGTCAACGTGTCAGCAGCGCGAACGAGTCGTGGCGAGCACAATTGTCGAACGAGAGCGAGCGGCGCGATGAGCGGTCATGCTCCGGCGCCCCGCCGGCCTGATGATGATCGACCTCCCGAAGAGCACGCCTCATCGGGAGTCTGGCTCCTGATTTGGACGATCTATGGTGCGAAGCTCGCGACCATCCTGCTCGTCATCTGGGCTGCGCATGACGACCAAGCGCTCACACTGGTGGTGGCAACGACGTGGCCGTGGTTGGTTTTGGCCTTGGCATTAGGAGCGGGTCCCCTGGCCTTTCAGATCCGCTTGCGCCGAGTCCGAGCCCGGCGTGAGCGCCTTCGCCAGGCCGAATGGAGTCTGACTACTGTGGCAGTAAAGCCTCCCGCGCAGCCCGCGGCGTGGCGGAGAGTGTCCCACCCTAGACGCAAGTCCTGATGACGAGCTAGGGCGGAGCGGAGTGCCCTGGCAGGCTACGTCTCCTTACTGGTGAGCAGAAAATGCCGAGCCCCCTGTTGCAGCAGGGGGCTCCAGCGGGGGTCGTTGGCTGCGGCCGGCGAGGGAAGGGGGGAAGCCGGCCGAGCACACTACCAAGCATATCCGTGCCATAAAGTCACCGGGTGGACTGTTCGGATACTCCTTATGGCACCTTTGGACCCGGCCTCGCTCGTTTATCCGGCGACCGGGTTCGGTCCCTCGGTATGAGCCATTTGCAGGCGGGCGGAGGTAACGAACGCCTCATGGCTGCGCACGGTCGCCAGTAACACCTGATCCATGAAGTGGCCGAATTCGAGAAATACCTTGGCGACGCGTTTGAGCGCTGCGCCTTCTTCTTCCAGCATGCCCAGCATCGCGCGGATTACCGGAAAGCGGAAGTAGAGAAAGGCCTCAACGGTCTCCACGGCGCTCAACCCGGCTTGCGCGCCGGAGCGCCCGTAATACTCGCCAATCTGCTGTCCCTCTGCGAGCAGCGCGGCTCGATCCCCGCTCGCAGGGCTCGATGCATAGCGGACGGCCACGTCCACCAGCCGGCGGCCCTGACGGCGCAGCTCCTCTTGTCCGGCAGCACTATAGGCGTGATACCACCGGCGTTCCCGCGCCGCGCGCAGATAGGCTTCCTCGTACGCCGCGAGTGTCCGGTCGGTAAGCTCTTGCCGGCCAACGCGCTGGCGTTCCTGCCGCCGTGGCCCCTCGCCAACAAGAGCAAGGAGATCCTCTTTTGCGTACCGGCGGTGGCCGCCCGGCGTGCGGAACACGGGTACCTTGCCGGCATCGCTCCAGCGGCGCAGTGTCGATTGATCGACGCCAAGATACTCACACGCTTCGTGAATGGAGAGCCAGCGGGAGCGAGATCGCTCCCGTGCGATCGGTAGGTCGGTCATGCGCTCTGGCGGTCTCTTCCCGCTTCGCTCCTGGCTCGTCATCGCCCCTCTCCTTAGGCATTCCCTCAGGCACGAGCGCCCAGAACATTCCCCATCTCAGTCCGTAACCGGCGTTCTGGCGCTCCACGTCGGCCTCGCGCACAGCAAAGCCTGGCACACTGCCATGTACCTACTGTGAGGCTCTCAGTGTATCGCCTTGTTCCCGGCTGTCAACGACGGCTCTCGGGCTAGCCCAGACGGCTCGCTGGTTTACAGCCGGCGGCGGTCACGCGCGCCCACCCGTCAGGAGCGCTTCCCGAATGGCCATGACGTGGCTGCGGAGCGCGGTATCCGTCTGCAGTTGTGATTCCACCTTTTCGATCCCGTGAATCACGGTGGTGTGGTCCCGTCCTCCGAGCTCCTGGCCGATTTCTAAGAGCGACGACTGCGTTTCCTCACGCAGCAAGTACATTGCGACCTGCCGTGGTCCGACGATCTCCTTTGCCCGGCTTCGCCCGCGCAACGCTTCGAGCGTGACGCCAAAATGTTCCGCGACCGCGGCAACAACATCTGCGCGCGTGATCTTGGCGCGCCGCGCCCCTATCGCCGCATCCGTCAGTGCCTCCATCGCGACCTGCAGCGTCAGCGGGCGGCCGGTTGTTTGCGCGTAGAACAATACCTTATTCAGCGCTCCCTCTAATTCCCGGATATTCGTCTGATCGCGGGCCGCGATATACTCCACGACGTCATGAGGGAGCGTGGCGCCAAGCTCCTCGGCCTTGGTCCGCAAGATCGCCATCCGCATCTCATAATCAGGTGGCTGCACATCGACGATCAACCCGCCCTCAAAGCGCGATCGCAGCCGGTCTTCAAGAGCAGAGATCGCCCGTGGTGGCTTGTCGCTCGAGATGATCACCTGTTTGCCACTTTGATACAGCGCATTGAAGGTGTGGAAGAACTCTTCCTGCGTACTCTCTTTGCCAGCGATGAACTGAATATCGTCAATCATCAGGATATCAATCGCGCGGTAGCGCGCTCGGAATTCTTCCATCCGCTGGCCGCGGATCGCGCTAATCAGCTCGTTCGTGAACTTCTCCGACGAGACATAGAGGATCGCGAGGTGTGGATGCAGCTCGAGCGCCCGGTGCCCAATTGCGTGCAATAGATGTGTCTTGCCAAGACCGACGCCACCATGGATGAAAAATGGGTTGTATTGCCCGCCCGGCCGCTCGGCGACCGCGAGCGACGCCGCATGCGCAAAGCGATTCGACGAGCCGACGACATAATGCTCAAACACGTACCGGGGATTGAGTCCATGAGCCGGAGCTGGGGTCAGCGCCAGTTGCCGCGTTTCCGGCACGGGACCGGCGGACCTGCTCGATGCTTCGGCCGCGCCCTCTCGCCGGGATACCTGCGGATTCGGCGTCTCGCGCCGCGAACTCCGCTCTCGCCCGCGCGAGTGCGCTGACCCAAGACTCGTTCGGTGTGGGGCGATGGGGGAAAGGAGCGGTGCGCCTTCCTGCTTGGACTGCGCTGCCTCGTGCCGCTCGGCGTCTCCTTCTCGCTCCTGACTGAGCACCGTGAATTCCACGCGGATTGGCCGGCCGACGATATCGGACAGCACACGCTCGATCTCTCCCGCGTACCGGTTCTTGAGGGTCGAGGCGCTAAAGGTATTGGGAGCGGCGATCGTGGCCACATCGTCGGCAAAGGCGACGATGGTCGTTGGCCGGAGCCAGTTGTCGAATGCGCTGCGGCTCAGCCGCACCTGGAGATCGCCAAGAACCGCCTGCCAGAGCTGCTTGGCTTGCATGTGCACGCGAAACGCCCCCCGCTTGCCGCCGACCGAGGGTGTACGAACAGAACTTGTCCGCATCGTAGCACCGGCGAACTGTGATCTGCAACCAAACGGCGCCGCGCAAGCTCTACGATCTACGCTGCCCCCGCACCTATCTCCAATCCGCACGCGGTAAACCGTGGGATGGCGCAGGGCGACCACAACCAAGAGCTACGACGTGCGACCGTCTTGAGCGTGCGGTGCACATGTGCCGTTCCACGGGACGCATAGAGCGCGCTCGCTGTGCGCTCCATTCATCCATCTATCTATCACGCGCTTCGCGAACGGGATGACCGCAGGCCATGGCGTCGCAGACGGTAGCATGGCTGGCGCAATGCTCTTGTGCCGGGTTAAACACTGACCCGGCCGTGCGGCCGGGTCAATGCGGGAAGGGGAGGGGTGGAGCGTGTGCGGCGCTCCACTGGGCTTGGGAGAGAGCATCGGATTTGTTGGGGCGACGCTCTCGTTGCAATCTACGTCCATACCCTCCAATCGGATTCATGCCTGTGTCTCGCAGGCACAGGGCGTGCTTCCCGGGCTCATTTCGACTCGGTACCATGCGGCGGAATCGGATCTTCCACTCAGGTTGATCATTGCGTGATCGCCGTGCGGACGGAACGCTCTACTGAGGAAAGGCGCTCTCGTGATCCTGCGCGTTCGCTCCTGCCCGGCTCGATGCACCGGCTGATGCTGGGGGATCGCTCCAACGTGGGGCAGCTTCCGCGGGCGGCTCAGCTCCGCTTACAGCAGCATCGCCAACCATCTTCTGACCTTGCCGCTGGGCCAGTCCGACAACGGTGAGCGCCGCGATCACGGCAACGGCCAGGATTTGCCACATCTGAACAGCGTACACCTCGTGGATAAGGTGATCCTCGAGCACCATTTCCACCGCGGTCCAGACCAGGATAAGAGCGCCAACATAGACCAGCAGCGGAACCCGGCCAAGGAGTCGAGCCACCAGGTTGCTACCGACGAGCAAGATCGGGATCGAGAGTGCGAGGCCAAACAACAGGAGCCAGAGGTGTCCGGCCGCTGCCGCTCCAACCGCCAGGATGTTGTCCAGGCTCATTACGACATCGGCGAGGATAATCGTTCGCACCGCCTCCGCGAGCGTCTCCGCCTCGGTGACGTGATCACTCGACTCCTGAGGCAGCAACAGCTTATAGGCAATCCACAACAGCAACGAGCCGCCGCCAATGCCGACCAGCGGCAGCCCGCGATGGGGATCTAGGACGAGTGCCGCAATCCCGGTGAAGAACACGCGCAGGCCGATTGCCCCGGCGCCCCCAAGGACGATGGCACGCTTGCGACTGCGCGGTGACAGCCGGCGCGCTGCCATACCGATGACGACCGCGTTATCCCCGGAGAGGATGAGGTCAAAGAGGATGATTTTGAAGACACTCGTGATCACGCCGAGATCTGGCACAAGAAACTCCGAAACCCTAAGCGACCATATGTTGCCGTGCCGGCGCTCCAGATCGGGTTGGCTTGCCCATTGTGTCAACCCGAGCGCAGCGAGGGATCTTGCCTCGTTGCATTGGAGGAGACGTGCACCCCTTGAGCCGGCGTTCCACGCGCAAGGCCATTGCCCGTCCACGGTGATGATGCCACGTTCGACGCATCGTCGCACCATGATGACACCATTCCCATGTGACACAGGCGCCAACCGGTCCGTTGTCTCGCTCCTCATACGTGGATTCGGCCGGCGCCTTCCGTCCGGCCCGGAGCGGCTGACCAGCTTCCGGTGGTGCAGCGGGATGGCTGAGCCCGAGCGCAATCGGGTGCGAACGAAACGCTCAGCGAAGATGGCCGAGCAAGCTAAGGCATTGCTCGGCCCTGCCATCATTCTCCGCTGCTTCGTGATGCGACCAAAAGTATGGGCGGATAGCCGCGTACCCCGGTGGCTGTCTCAGAACCGTGTTGCGCTCCATGTTGTTGTGACGTGCGAGCTGCACCGGCCACCGGGAAACTCGATAGTGCCCTGTGCTTCTGTCTCAGAAGTGAACATGCCTGAGAAGGTCGTCCCGCTCGCCGAAATTGTGAAGCCATGCCGGTCGATGGGGTGCGGCCGGGGCCAACTGACGCGGCTTGAGTAGGTGGTGAATCCCGCATCGGTTGCGCAACTGTAGGCGATGCTCACCTCAACGAGGCCGCGGTCGCGAATCACGAACGAGAGCGGGAAGCCTTCGGCAGTTCCCCCAGACCACGTGCCATTAGGAGGCCGGCAGGCAGCCCAAAGGCCACGATTGGCATTTCGCGCTTGCTGCTCAGCAGTTTCGAGGTTCCGGGCAAAGCGGCCGGGATTCGGATCCACCGCCAGCGTCGCGGCGCCAGCGCGGAGGAGTTTCGTGTTGAGGAGAAACGCCTTCGCGCCATCTGCGCCAGGCACCCAAACGTAGCGGTGCAAGGCCCCCTCCTTGCTCTCATTGCCCTGCGCGGGCTCGAGATAGACAGTCGACAGTTTCGGCACCAGTGTCCTCAGTTGTGCCTGCGCCTCCTCCCCATAGCAGTCCGCCTTCCCGGCCTCGTTGTTTCGCTCAGGCACGTCGATGCCGAGTAGCAGGACTTCGACCGTTTCATGGTCAATCCGCGCCTTGAAGCCGTTACCATCGATGTAGCCCCAGACTCGCGCCCCTGCCGCGCCTCTCGGCACGCCTTGGGGGAGCCGGTCGGCCGCATGCACCGTTGAGATAGAGCCGGCCATAGCGAGCATGACCGCGCACCAGGCGCCAAGGACGATCTGCTTCATCGTTGCTCCTCCCGATGCTGTCGTATTTGCACAGCGTGTCCTTCCGGACGTATCAGCAGCATCCGCTTGCGCGATGCGGCTGGCATCGTAGGGAGTACGCATCAGCGTGCCACCGGCCGCTACGTACTGCCATCAATCGGCTCGGTTCGTAAATCCGTAGCCTCTGCGATGCGTCCGCCCGCCCCTTGGGCAATCCTGAAGGCAGGCGAACGGGTGGCATTGTCATAACGACGATGTTCCACGCCACCCTGTCTCTGGCCGGCGCATTCAAGAAAGGACAAGGCCATGACAACGACGCGCAGATTCCGGCTCCTCTCCCTGGCGGTGGTCATCCTGGCAATTGGTGCTGGCTTCCTGGGCGGCGGTGCCACGTTCGCCGCGCCGGCTGCTGGCGTTGCGGGGAACACCTTCACGAGTCCAACCTTTGGCTACACCCTTACCTGGCCCGATACGTGGTTCGTCGCCGAGGAAAAGACTGACAGATCCGACCTTGTCGTTGTCACCAACGGGATCACCTACGCGCACTTCATCGGTGAAAACGCATTCGCCGGGAACGCTCAAGCAGCCCTCGCCGCGATGGTCGCCGTCAGGGCTCGCGATGACGCCGTCAGCAACTTCCAGCCGCTGAGTGACAGTGCTGGGAATACGATTCGGGGAGGTGACGCAACGCGTGCGTTCGCGGCGTTCACCTTCACCGTGACCTTCGAAAACGGAAATTCAGTGAATCTCGCGGAGTACGTCGAAACGCGCACGCTCATTCCAGGTCGAGCGGTGCTGATCATCTTTGCCTATCACCCTGTCGAGTTCTGGGAGAGCGAGCGTCCGCTGATTGACGAGCTGCTGACCGGGCTTGTCATCCCTGGACAGGGGGCAACGACCACCACGGGTCAAGCAGAACAACCACAGCTAGTGGCTGGTGAGCCAGCTCCTGTCTATGTCAGTGGGCCCTGGCGCGTCGCCGTGGCAGTGGTCTCGCTGAATGATGAGCACACGGCGGTCGACCTCCGGCAGAAGAATGGCAAGGAGTGGCTGGTCGTCATCGCCGATGTGACGAATTGGAGTGATAAAGGTGCTGCGTTCGATGCCCGGGAGTTCACCGTCCGCATCACCGGCTCTCGCACGCCCACGGTGGTAGCGCCGGCCTCCACGCGGTCGGTTGCACGGCAGCTAAAGCTCGCGCCGGTTGAGCCGGAGCTCCAAATCGCCATTCCGGCCGGTGAGACGCGTCGCGTGGTGCTCGTATACGCCGTTCCGGCGGGTAGCAGTGATCCGGCGCTGATTCGCGATCGAGATGCGCTCCCGCTGTTCGACGCGCTTGAGCGGGATCTCGACGTCGAGGATCTGCCGCCACTGGCCGGTCCGCCGCGCCTCTCGCGGGGCACGATTGTCGCCGCATCCGATGGTGCAACGCTGCGAGTGCAGCTACCCAGCAAGGACAGCGCGAATCGTGTTCGCCTGCTTGGCGTCATCGCGCCGGATAAAGGCGGGTGTTACGCCGGGAAGGCAAAGGAGAGACTCGGCAACTTGATCGGCAAGACCGTGCTGCTTGAGCGTGACGAAGCCGTGACCGGCGGCTCAGTAACGGTTCGGTACGTCTGGGTTGAGAACGAGGACGGGACGCGGTCGCTGCTCAATCAGCAGGTAATTGCCGAGGGTATGGGTCGCGCCGCATCACTGCCTGCGGATGCGCGCTTCGGTGCCTGGCTGGCCGAGAGTGAGCGCGTCGCAAGAGACGAGGCCGCCGGGCAGTGGAAGGGCTGTGCCTTGCCGGAGGCGTCGCCAGTGGCATCGCCTGTCGCGCGCGCCATGTAGAGACCTCGCTCTGCCGGGGATGCGCCCGCTGCGCCGGCAGTATGGCACGTCCCCGGCCGGCAGTTCATTGCCGGACCTCCTCGTGTGAACAGGGGTAATTGGGAAAAGGAGAGCCGCGATGTCTGCGATCCGATGGAAGCTCCACAGGGCATTCGTAACCAGCCTCGTGCTCGCACTGTTGGTACTCGCGTCACCCATCCTTGAGATCTCGGCGGCCCCCGTCCCGAGCGTCACATTCAATGTCGGCAGGACGGTCGACCTTCATGATGAGCATTACGTCCACGAGGGCGTCCACTTGGCGCAGGGCTATCTGAAGCAGACATTCAACGCCGAGGTGGTCGACGATCTCGTGGTTAACGTCCGCGACACCTCCCACCCGACCAAGCCAGACGTCGTTGGCTATTCTGGCGGTGACTTCATCGTCATCTTCACCGGTTCGAGCGGCTGGCTTGCGCTGGTACCATTTGACCGCGTGCACGTCGTCGTTCACGAGTACATCCACGTTTACCAGCGCGACACGCTCGGCGCCTCGGAAGGAGCGTCACCAGCCTGGCTCATTGAGGGCCTGGCAGAGTTTCTCTCCTACGACGCAGTCGCTCGGGTTGGCTTGGTCACGTCGCGAGCCGTCCAGGACTTTCATGCCTGGGCGCTCGCGAACGGCCCCTCGCTCGCGCAACTGTCTAGCTTCGAGAGCCTCCGTGCGTACCAGACTGCTGAGGGGCCGATCTACAACCTTTCCTACCTGGCGGTGCTGTTCCTGATAGCGGATCACGGCACCGATCCGATCGGCCGTTACTTCGCCGCGGTCGCTGCTGGTGCCGACTGGCGTAGCGCCTTTGCCAGCGCATTCAAGATGGATGTTGCCTCGTTCTACGCCGCGTTTGAGCAGTGGAGGCAGGCAATCGTCGCCCCGGCCAACCCCCCGAAGCCGTTCCGGGCCATCGCTGAGTCTGCGGAGCCGGCGGCAGTTACGATAGAGTCCGTCCCCGACGCGGCTGCTGCGGGCGACCAGATAACGCTCCTTGCCCAAACCACGCCCGGTACTAGGTGTAAGTTCCGTCTCCAGACAGCGGACAGACGGCCGGCGCTGACCCACCGGACGATGGCCGACGCCACCGGGCTCGCCTTCTGGCTGGTCACTATCCCGGATCTGGCGCTGCCAGGACCGGCGTTAATCACCGTTGGCTGTGGCGCTGGCCCGAGTGCAGCAGTGATCGCAATCGAAGCCTTTGGTAGCCAGATTGAGTGAAGCATCTCACGCTGACCGGAGCACACTGACCGGAGCTGCGGAGGGTATGGCCGCCTGCAGTGGTCATACCCATGACGGCCTCGGCAGGTGGGGCTCGCACCGGAGAGGCTCTGGCTAGCGACATCTAACTGACGCGTGACGCGAACGCCCCGGTCTATACCAGCATCAACCGGTCGATCACCATCGCGCCGAAGATCAACGCGAGATACCACAGGGAATAGAAGAAAACCTGGCGTGCCAGCCGCTTGCTGGGCCGGCGCCACAGCTCGAATGCCAGGCCAACGAACAGCCCGTTCAGCGCGATTGCGGCAACGAGATAGATCCAGCCCATCCCGAAGGGAACGAGGAGCAAAGAAACCGCTGCCATCACCAGGGAATAGAGCAGCACCTGACGGCGTGTCTCCGCTTCACCTGCAACTACGGGGAGCATCGGCACGGCAGCCCGGCCGTATTCGCCTTGCTTGAGCAGCGCGAGTGCCCAGAAGTGTGGCGGTGTCCAGTAGTAAATGAGCGCGAAGAGGAGCGCTGCGGCGACGGAGAGACTCCCCGTGACGGCGGCCCAGCCGACCAACGGCGGGATCGCTCCCGCCGCCCCACCGATAACAATGTTCTGTGGCGTGCGGCGCTTGAGCAGCCGGGTATAAACCAGGACGTAATACAGATTGCCCGCCATGGCCAAACCCGCCGCGAGCCAGTTCACCAGCAGGCCCAACTCAATAACGGCAAGGGCGCTGAGCGCCAGTCCAAAGATGAGCGCCCCGCGCGGGGAGACAATCCCAGTCACAGTGCCGCGCCGCTTTGTCCGGTGCATCAGGGCATCAATGTCCCGATCAATGTAGCAATTCAAGACATTAGCCCCACCAGCCGCCAGCGTGCCGCCGATCAAGGTTGCCACGACCAGTGTCATGGGAGGGATGCCCGCGGCCGCAATCAACATCGCGGCAAGCGTGGTTGCAAGCAGGAGCGACAAGATGCCCGGCTTCATCAACGCGAGATAGGCAGCGACGACGTCCCGCGCCCGGCGAAGATCAAGTGTTGGCGCTGCCAGGCCCGGAGCGGCGAACGCGAGCACGGGCGATCCCCAGATGGAGTGCGTGCCGAACTGGTGGCTACACCAGAGTGGCGCCGACGACGTGAGCAAGCGCGACGAGCCGGACGGTTTGTGACTGGAATGCCATGATCGCTGCTGCGTTTCCACGGGCCAGGCAGCGGCAGCGCTGCCAAGGAGCGCGCTCCAAAGCAGCACCACGATCGCCTGATGTGCAATGTCTTGCCAGATGCCAGCGACAACGATGAAATCGCCGTTGCTGATCAGCGCCTGCACGCTCGCCAGACCTGCCGCGACGGTTGCGAGCCGCCACGAAGATGGCGGTGTCCGCCGCACCAGGGAGGAAAGGAGCACGACCGCAGTGATCCCGGCGATGAGCAGGGAACCCACCGGTGTCGCGGCCTTTCGCTCAACGAGCAGGACCGTTACGGCGAGCGATGCCAAGCCAGCGGCGAAGGCGAATGGACGATCGGCGTCCCACGCTGGCGCAACGATCCAGGAAGCCTCGCCGCGATCGATCGCCAAAAAGTACACGGTCGCAAGCGTCGCGAAGAAAAAGAGCAACCCAAGACCCAAGTGGGCGGTCAGCGCGATGGCAGGAGGTTCTGCGCTCGCCGTTGCCGCGCCGACGAGACCCTGGATCGCGACGAGGGCGAATGCGGTCGCCGCTGCGATGCGGGTACGCCGCTGCGTCATGGGAGCAAGCGTTGTGCCGATCATAACGACAAGCACCGAGACGCCGACGGACGCGGCGATGAGGCGGTGAGCAAATTCCAGGAGCGCGTGGAGCTCAAGGGGAGGAAAAAGCCGGCCTTGGCAGAGGGGCCAATCGCCCCCGCAACCAGCGGTGAGCTTGCTGTCCACCCGAGCGTTCGCTCCACGAACGGCGCTGCCGAGGACGATGAGCAGAAACGTGCCCACCGCGGAAAGCATGGCCAGGCGAACGAGTCGAGTCATGAGCGAAGCCTCAACGATGAGTGAACAGCCATCAACCGGTACGTCGTGCGGCGACACGCGATGGTGGTCGAGCGGCAGAATTCAGAATTCCGCGCCGCGCGTTATTCTACTCCGACGGTCGCCGCTGCTGGCAGCGCCAGCTCCCGGATGACGTGCATCGGAGCACGGTCCGTGTCCTCGACAAAGAGCAGCCGCCGCTAGTGCCTGGAAGATCACCAGTTGCCAATTAGCTGTACGGACGCAGCCTATCCTGCGTCATAACGCTTGGAGTCCGATAATCCGCAACAATTGGTCTGCTAAATTCTTGACAGATGCGAATCATCTCTGCAATGCTCACGATACCCTGGGGCTGGAGGGTCCCACAAACGCATCTGGTTGTCATTGCCGGAGGAAACCGATGAGGTTACGGTGGAACGTTGCCATGGTTCTTGCTGCGGTCCTCTCGTTGACTGTTATCATCACTTCTCCGCGCACCAGAGATCCCGTGGATGCACAGGATCGTACCGATGAGCGCCTATCAGCGGTGGAAACAGAGGTGGCCGAGCACGCTACCGTCATCGCAAGTCTACGGCGGCGGGTCCGAAGACTGGAAGCGACTGCGACGGCTGCATCCCAGGCTGCGAGCACGCCGCTTGCGACTCAAGGGCCTTCGCCGACGCCTCGGCCCACCCAGAGTGCCAGCGGCCCAGTTGGGTCGTTTACCAATCCCGTTCCGCTGGGAGACTCGGCTGACGTCGGCGGTGGCTGGTCGTTGCGCGTCATCAACGTCATCCCGGATGCGACTGAACAAGTCATGGCCGAAAACCAATTCAACGAGCCACCAGCCGAAGGACGCCAGTTTTTCCTTATCACGGTCTCGCTGACAAACGGTAGCGACACTCCGGCTTCTCCGTTGACAGTTGTAGGCTTCTCCGCCGTTGGCGTCTCAGCGGTTGCTTACCAGCCGTTTGAGGATGGTTGCGGCGTGATTCCGAACGAACTCTCCATCGCTGAGGTCTTCCCCGGTGGCACCACCGAAGGCAATATCTGCTTCTCTGTGCGTTCTGACGATGTCGATTCGCTCATTCTCTACACGGACTCGTACATCACCTTTGACCGGGACGATCGAGTCTACTTCTCCTTGCGCAAGCCGTGACAACTCTGGCCCCAAGCCGCCCCAGGTCGCCGGGCGGTTCGGGATCCCAGCAAACCGAATCCTCCATTGGGGCCGTGTCTGGGTAGGCTAGTGCAGTGTGACATGGTAGCCCCCAGGCGGCATGTGTCCTCGGGTATCCTGCCTGTGTCTGGCAAGCGAAGCGCGCAATGGTCGGTCCGAACGTCGAACGTCAGAGATGGAACCACCAGATGACGACGACTGCCGCCCGAGCGCGATTGCCCTATTACGGCTGGGTGATCACGGGGACCCTCGCAGTCACTGAGACGGTCTCTTGGGGCGTGCTGTACTACGCCTTCTCGGTGTTCCTGGTTCCCATGCAGGACGAGCTCGGCTGGTCGCCAGCAGCATTGACCGGGGCTTACTCACTGGCGCTGCTCGTGTCCGGTCTCAGCGCCCCAGCGGTTGGGCGCTGGATTGACCGGCATGGGCCGCGAGCGCTCATGACTGCCGGCTCGCTTCTTGGAGCTTTGATGGTCCTGACTTGGGCGCGCATTGACGGGCTGCCCGGCTATTACCTGCTGTGGGTAGGAATGGGTCTGGCGATGGCTGCTACGCTCTACGAGCCCGCGTTTGCCACGCTCGCCCGCTGGTTCGTCCGGGACTACCGTCGCGCAATCCTGGCGGTCACCGTCGCTGCGGGATTTGCCAGCACCATCTTCTTGCCCTTGTCGGCCTGGTTGGTAGAGCGCGCTGGCTGGCGCTCCGCCCTGTTGATCCTGGCCGGAATTCTGGCCGTGACGACAATTCCCCTCCACGCCCTGGTGCTCCGGCGTCGCCCGGAGGATCTGGGCTTGCATCCCGATGGTGACCCGCCAGACGTCGCTATCGCCGAGATGGCGGCCAGAACCGCGGCCGGTGGCGCCACCCTTCACCAAGCATTGCGGGACAGCGCGTTTTGGTGGCTCACCACCGCGTTCTTCCTCGACGCCGTTTCAACTGGAGCTGTCCGCGTCAGCTTGATTCCTTACCTGACGGAGCGTGGCGACGGCGCCGCCTTTGCCGCCGTCTCCGCCGGGCTGATCGGCGCGGCCCAAGTTGGGGCACGCATCCTGGCGACCGTCTTTGGGGGCCGGTTATCACCTGTCGCCTTGACGGCTCTGGTCTTCGGCATGCAGGCGGCTGCAGTGGCGATGCTGGCCGGCTGGCAAGCGCGTTCGGGCGTGCTGGCCGCAGTCCTGATGATGGGCGCAGCAAATGGGGTCGTGACGCTGATGCGGGCCGGTCTTGTGGCCGAATTTTGGGGGCGGGCTCACTTTGGGGCGATCAGTGGCATGCTCGCCATGTTTCTGACCGGTGCCAGAGCGCTCGCTCCTATCGGGGCGGGAACGACCTCAACGCTAGCCGGAGGCTATCAGCCGGTGCTGTTGATGATGGTGCTCGTCTCCACGCTCGCCACTATCGCCATGCTGAACACTCGCCGGAAGCGGCAAGCACGATACTGAATGCCAGTAACCGGGGAGCACTCAGCGCAGCATCGCCTCAGCGGTCGAGGACGGAGCACGGGGCGCGAGGTGCACGCCGGTGGGCTCCAGGGAGCCCTCTGCGGGTTTCCGCGCCAGCAGCGCAATCGCCAGGAGGAAGGCCCAGAGGAGCGCCGCCGTGCCAAGGTGCGCCGCGCTTAGCCAGGCTTCGCCGTCCGTGAGGACGTAGGCGCCACCTAGAAGAATCTGAACTGCGATGATGACCGCTGCTCCGATGGCAAGGCGCCGCACCGCTCGCGCTGCTGGCCGGCGGAGCGCCGTGACCAGGACCGCGGCTACGACGGCTAGGCCGATCAGTGCAATCACTCGGTGCGAAAGGTTGATCCACGTGTAGTGCCCGGTCCGGTCGGGAATCAGCTTCCCATTGCCGCACGTGGGCCACTCCCAGCACGCCAGCGCCGCGCCGCTTGTGCTGGTGGCCCCACCTGAGAGAATCAGGAGAAAAATCACAAGCGTGGCAACCCACGCCAGCCGGGTAAAGGATCGAGCTTCACCACGCCTGGCTTGCTGCCTGGCGCGGACAAGCCAAGCTGGCGCGCCGCGGTCGAGCGCGATGAGATAGACGGTCAAGAGTGTTGCGGCGAAGAAGAGCATGGCTGCGCCGAGATGGGCGGTGACGATCTCCGGCGGCAGCTCCCACCAGACCGTGACGGCGCCAAGCAGCCCTTGGACGATGACGAGCACGAAGGCGCTGGCGGCCATTGCCTTGGTCCTGGTACGGATGTCACGGGCTCGCAAGGTCCCGATCATCACGGCAAAGACCAGGATGCCGATGTAGGCAGCGACTGTGCGGTGCAGATATTCGATGATCGCTAGCGTATTGAGGGGCGGGTATGGCTTCCCCTGGCATAGGGGCCAGTCGTCTTCGCAGCCAAGCCCGGAACCGGTGACCCGGGTGATGCCACCGAGAACGATCAGCGCGTACGTGCTGACAGCAGACAGGACAGCAAGACGGTAGAGTCGTGTCATGGCCCAACGTCCGGCACATGGCTACGAAAAACGAGCAAACATCCAAGCTGCCTGACGGGGAAGCAGTACTCGCCGGAGACGAGAGGCGAGTCAAGGGTATTCTACATTGCGTGCCTCAGGGACTGATCACGTCCCGGAGCGGGTGCTGGGCATGAGCGCACGAGGAATGCGGTGCCGCTGCAGCGCGGCAGGTGGCGCCCGCTGCGCTAGACTGAGCAGGATCGCTGGCAGTGGCGTTGCCAGCGCTCGATCGCTCTACCGCCCGCGCATCAGCGGCTCTGGCTGGTGCTGGGAATCGCCCGGTGAGGGAATACGCTATGGCGACGCGCTACGCGGGCACTGTCCGCGCTCCCGACTTTCCGGCAGGGCTTGACTGGCTCAATGCCCCGCCGCTCTCGCTCGCCCGCCTGCGCGGCAAGCTGGTGATCCTCGATTTCTGGACGTTCTGCTGAATCAACTGCCTGCATATCCTCCCGCAGTTGCGGGAGCTGGAGCACGAATTCGCCGGCGCGCTGGCCGTCATCGGGGTCCATTCCCCGAAGTTTCCCGCTGAGCGCCGTCTGGAAAACCTGCGTGCCGCCATCCTGCGCCATGAGGTCGAGCACCCGGTCGTCAATGATGTTGAATTCGCCGTCTGGCAAAGCTATGGCGTCCGCGCCTGGCCCACCCTGATGTTCGTTGATCCCCGTGGGTACGTCTTCGCCAAGCATGAAGGCGAGTTCCCCTTGAAACCGCTGCGCGATGCGATCCGCGCGATGATCGAGGACTATGACGCCCAGGGTCTCATTGACCGGACGCCGCTGCCCCTGACGCCAGTGAGCGCACCGGACCAGACGCTGCGCTTCCCTGGCAAGGTGCTCGCTGATCCAGGGAGTGAGCGCCTGTTCATCGCCGATTCTGGCCATCACCGGGTTTTGGTGCTCACGGCCGAGGGCACGGTGCTTCAGATCGCCGGGTCCGGCAAGCGCGGCTTTGCTGACGGCACGCTGGATGATGCTCGTTTCCATTTCCCTCAGGGGCTGGCCCTGGCTCCCGACCGCAAGACCCTCTATGTTGCCGATCAGGGGAATCATGCACTGCGCGCGATCGCTCTGGATACGGGGATGGTGCGGACGGTTGCGGGAACAGGCATGCGGGGCAGTCTTGGGCGCGGTGGACCGGGTCGCAGCGTGTCCCTAGCTTCCCCGTGGGATCTCGTCTTCCGTGATGACCTTCTCTGGATCGCAATGGCTGGGATGCATCAGCTCTGGACGTACGATCCGGTGAGCGGAACCGTCGAGCCAGCGGCCGGGACTGGCGCCGAATCCATCCACGACGGGCCGCTCGCCGAGGCGACTTTTGCCCAGCCACAAGGCATCACGGTCCAGGACGGCGTGCTTTACGTCGCGGACAGCGAGTCGAGCGCCGTCCGCCTGGTCGATCCAGTCAATGACCGGGTGCGCCGCCTGGTAGGCCGGGGGCTGTTTGAGTTTGGCGACATTGATGCGCGGGGCGATAGCGCGCGTCTCCAGCACGTGCAGGGGGTGGCCGCCACCGTCGAAAGCGGCGAGCCTGTTGTCTATCTTGCCGATACCTACAACGACAAGATCAAGCGCCTTGTCCCGGCGACGCGCGAGGTCACCACGGTCTTTGGCGGCGCGGGCCATGGCCTGATTGATGGGGACGCTGCGACCGCCGAGTTCTGGGAGCCAGGCGGCCTCAGCCTTGCCGGCCGCATCCTCTCCATCGCCGACACGAACAATCACGCGATCCGCATCGCCGATCTTGATCGCGGTGAGGTGCGCACCCTCGCCATATCTGGGTTGTAGCCTGCCTTCGCCGGATCCATACGGGGGGATTCCTGGGCGAGACCGTGTTGCCTACGCGAGGCCCCGGCTCATTTGCCACACCTGTCCAGTCTCTGCTCGTATGCCGGGTGACCGAGGATCTCCCGTCCCCTGGACTGAACACCCGCTGCCACCATACTGCTGGCAGGTTCAGCCGATCGGTTGACCAAGGCGAGATCACGCGAATGGGGACGTTCATCCCAAGCTAGAGGGATGATCGAGCCCCTTTGACGAGATCCCCCTAACGTGGCCACGGGTGGACCGGCCAGCCGGTTTCCGCTTCGATCGCCAGCAGGCGGTTCCACTTCGCGAGCCGCTCTGAGCGGGTGATCGAGCCGACCTTGAGCGCCTCGCTGCCCCAGCCAACCGCGAGGTCCGTCAGCCAGTCATCTTCCGTTTCTCCGCTGCGCGCGCTGACTACAACCCGCCACCCCGCGCCCCGCGCCAGGCGGAAGGCTTCGGCCGCCTCCGTGAGCGTTCCGATCTGGTTTACCTTGAGCAGCAAGGCATCGGCGGCGCCCAGGGTGATCGCGTGGCGGATGCGCGCCGGGTTGGTCGCCAGCAGATCGTCGCCCAGAACGAGCGTCCGGCCGGAGAGCCGCCGCCGCAGCGATGGCCAGTGGTCCCAGTCGTCCTCGGCCAGGCCGTCCTCGATGCTGACGATCGGATAGCGGTCCAGCCATCCGGCGAGCCGGTCGATCATCTCGGTGCTGGACAGGGGTTCGCTGCCAATGTGATACCGGCCGCTGGCGTAAAAGTGGCTTGCCGCCACATCGACGCACAGCGCGACCTCGCGTCCCGGCGCATGCCCGGCTGCCTCGATGGCCGCGATCGCATCATCCAGCATCTGCTCCACCGCCGGAAATTCCGGCGCAAGCCCCCCTTCGTCGGCGACCAGCGCCCGCATGCGGTAGCGGCTGCGACAGATCTCTGCCGCCGCCTGATAGACCGCGTAGGTCGTCGCCAGGGCGTGATCAATGGTGGTAGCAGCCGGCACGACGACGAGCACATCCTGGATCTCGACCTGGCCACCGGCATGCTTGCCGCCACTGAAGAGATTAATCGTTGGTCGCGGCAGCGTGGCTGGCTGGTGATCAGGCCCGAGGATGGAGGCGAAATAGCGGTACAGCGGGAGCCGGCACTCGGCGGCCATTGCGCGAGCGAACGCGAGCGAGACTGCCAGGATGGCGTTGGCGCCCAGATGCGACTTGTTGGGCGTGCCGTCGAGGGCAATCAACGCCTGATCGAGCGCCTCTTGCGCTGGCCAGTCACGACCGGTCAGTGCCTCGGCAATCGGACCGGTGATATTGGCGACCGCCTTCCGGCAGCCAAGCCCGCCATACCGGGAACGGTCGCCATCCCGCAGCTCGAGTGCCTCTGCCGCGCCGGTCGAGGCTCCGGACGGCACCGACGCCGATCCGATGGCGCCGCTTGCGAGCTCGCAGGTTGCGCGAACGGTCGGGCGGCCACGGCTGTCGAGGATCTCCAGCGCGGTCAAACGCGTGATGATGGGCATGAGCCTATGTCTCCAGTTGAGTGAGAAAGCGGTCAATGAGGTCAGCAATCGTCGCTGGGGGCGCGGCCAGCAGGCGCACGACGGCGTTCGCCTGGCGCGCTCGTTCCTCCTCGCTCAGGTATTCGAGCGGCGAGCGGCCACGTACTCGCGCGAGCAGGCAGCCAAGGGTATGGCGCACGGCGCGCGGTTCAAGGTCGGCCGCCCAAGCGACCGTGCTAACTGTCTCGCGGTAGACCGTCCAGTAGTGGAGGGTCGCGGTGGCGAAGGCGGAGCGCAGGGTGGGCAAGTGATGTGCCTTGCTGAGAAGATGCGTCATCGAGAAGCCGAGGTCGAACCCTGGGTCGCCGAAGTGGATCACCTCATGGTCGAGAAGCACGAGTCGCCCGGCATGGACGAGGATGTTCTTGGGGCTGTAGTCGCCGTGGACGAGGGTATCCTGCCTGGCGAGCGTTGCGGCGATGAGGTCGGTCAGGAACGTCGCGGCGTGCGGCACTTGGGTTGCGGTATAGGCGTAATAGGGCTCAAGGCGAAGCGATTCGAAGAAGCTGCGGTCGCGGAAAACCGGCTCGACCTCGCGTCGCCGCTCGTTGCCACGGCGATGGATAAGGCCGAGTAGATGGCCGAACTGCTCGACGTGATCGCGCTCAAGCTGCCCGGAGAGCAGCATCGTCTTCCAGTTCGTGTGCGGCCGGGGCACTGCCTCCATTGCCAGCAAGTGATGGGCTTGATCCTCGAAGACAAGCGGTGTGATCGTGCCGAGCGGCGCCAGCTTGGCCAGCCACCGCAGCCCGAGCGCCTCACGGTGAATGCGCTCTGGCGGACTGAACCAGTCAACCTGCACCCGCAGCTTCGGCAACGCTTGCTTGATCACCCAGGCATCGCCATTGCTGCGCTCGACGAGCACCGTCCGGTTGGAAACGCCGCCAGTGAGGACGGCGAACCTCGGCTCCTCATCTGGGGCGATCCTCTCGCTGGCCCGGAGATAGGCGAGCAGCGCTTCTGGTTGCTCGATGTCAAGCTCGTGCATCATGTACTCACCTGAGCCGGTCGCTGGCCGGATCGGCCCTTGCCCCGGCTGCTCTCCCGGGGGTGGCGGAGCGCCATCTGGGTGAGGCCGTGAGTAAGAGCACTCCTGGCTGCTGGCTATCGGCTCATCTCAATACCCCGCCCGCTTGTCGACGACGTTGATCAACGGCTCGCCGCGCTGATACCGCAGCAGGTTCTCCCGCAGAATCTCCACGCAGCGGCGCTCCTTCTGCGCCGAGGAGCCCGCAAGGTGCGGCGTGATGATCACGTTCGGTAGGTCCCACAACGGGCTCTCCGGTGGCAGCGGCTCGCGCTCGGTCACATCAAGTCCCGCGCCGGCGAGATGCCCGCGCTGCATCGCTGCCGCCAGCGCTGCCTCATCAATGATGCCCCCGCGTGAGACGGCGATGAGATACGCATCCGGCTTCATGGCCGCGATCTCGGCCTCGCCCAGCAGGTGATGCGTCTGCTTCGTGTATGGCGCGGCGACGACCACCACATCCGAGGCACGCAGCAGGTCGCCGAGCCGCTCCACCGGCCACACCTCGTCGCAATAGGGCGCGCCACTCCCGGATACGGCATCCACGGCCAGCACTTTCATCTCGAAGGCGACGGCACGCTGCGCGACCGAGCGGCCGATCGCTCCGAAGCCGATGATGCCCATCGTTGATCCCTTGATCTCGCGCGGCAACCGGTAGCCCTCGCTCCGGCCCCAGTAGTGTCCCTTCTGCCACTCCCAGCAGGTGGGTAGGCAGCGCGTCAACGCCAGCAGCAGGGCGAAGACATGCTCCGCGATCGAGGGGCCGTGCGCGCCGCGCGTGTTCGTCAGGATAATGTCGCTCTCGACAAGCTCAGGGAGCCCCAGCAAGAAATCGACGCCGGCGCTGGGGGATTGGATCCACCGCGCTTTGGTGACGGCGAGCATTTCGGCGGTCGGCTTCGCATAGATGACATCGGCATCGGCGGCGTGACGCACCGCCTCCTCTGGGGTGGTCGCGATCACGATATCGAGACCGGGCACATCGCGCAGCAAATCGAAAAACGCCTCACCCTCCGTCGAGGCGATCAGCAGTTTCATCCTCGTCTCCCCATCGTCATGCGCTAATACCGCACCGCTTCCGCACCGGCCGAACGGGCGCCGACCTGCTCTCGCGGCGAGGCCACCCAGTTGAGCTGGGCAAGGGCATCGCGCAGGCTCGCCAGCAGATACCGGACCTCGCTGGCCATCGCCAGGAATTGGAATCCTTCCGCGATGCGCTGATTCACTCCCTTGGCATCGGAGCAGTGGATGCCGGGCGCTACTCCCAGGCGCTTGGCCGTCTCCCGCACGTGAGTAATCGCCTCGACCAGCCGCGGGTGATCGCTTTCGAGCGGCACGCCAAGACCGATTCCCATCGAGGCCGCCATGTCGTTCGGGCCGATGAAACAGGCATCCACGCCCGGCACGCTCAGGATCTCATCGCAGCGCTCGACGCCCTTGATATGCTCGATTTGCAGCACGAGCAAGACTTCGTCGTTGGCGTGCCGGTAGTAATCTGCCGCGGCCGTGCCGAACCGCATAGCAGAGAGACTGCCGCCGACCGAGCGGACACCCCTTGGTGGAAAGCGCGTCGCCTCCACCGCGCGCTCTGCTTCCTCCCGGCTGTTGACCATCGGCACGACGATGCCCCAGGCGCCGGCGTCCAGCACGCGCTTGAAGTTCTCCGGTGTGTTCCAGGGAATGCGCACCATCGGTGCGACGCCGGTCGGGGCAATGGCCCCGAACATGAGCGAAAGGGTGCGGATATCGATCGGATTGTGCTCGGTGTCGACGACCAGCCAGTCAAACCCAAGACCGGCAACGTACTCGGCAGCTTCCGGGCTTGGGAGCGCCAGCCAGGTTCCGACCGATGGCTCGCCCGCCGTCAGCCGCCGTTTGACATGATTCGCGCGCATGGATGCACCTTTCCCCGAATGAGTCTAGCCATCTCGACTGCGGTATCTTCGCATGCATGCCGATGCGCCGTCATCAGTGGGGCGAGCGGCCATGGTGAGCGTCAATCGCGGTCCAGATCTCGCGGGCTACAAAGGGCGAACGTCCGATGGCTCAGCGTGGGGCGCTTTCAGCTTGCCGCCTAAAGCTCCCGCTCTTCCTCGATCTTTGCCGGGTCAAGCTCCACGCCCATCCCTGGACCGTCCGGCACCGTCACCATGCCGTTCACCGGCTTGAGCGGCGCCTTCCAGAAGAACTGCAACAGCTCGTTCCACTTGACCAGATACTCGACGAAGGGAACAGCGTCGATCGGCAGGGCCGCGCTCAGATGCACGTTGGCCGGGACGGAATGCCCATGCGGAATAACGGGAATATCGTAAATCGACGCGACGGCGCAGATCTTGACCATCTCGGTGATACCACCCGCCCAGTAGGTATCCGGCTGGAGGATGTCCGCCGCGCTCGCGTCGAGCAGGTCCTTGATCCCCCAGCGGGTGTACTCGTGCTCGCCCGTGGCGATCGGGACGGGTGAGCGATGGCGGATCTCAGCGCAGGACGCAATCTTGTCCGGCATAACCGGCTCCTCGATCCAGCGCGGACGGTATTCCGCGATACGCTCGGCGACCTCGACCGTGTACGGGACATTCCAGCTCATCCAGGCATCGAGCATGATCTCCACGTCTGGACCAACGACCTCGCGCAGCGTTTGCACGAGGGCGACGGTGCGCGCAATCCCCTTCCGGCCATCGCCCGGTCCCCAGCGCGGGAACCACTTCATGGCAGTGAAGCCCTGGGCAACGGCTTCCTGCGCGCGCCGCCGGACTTGGTCGAGGTCGAGCGAGTAGCCGAGCATGCTCGCGTAGGCCGGCAGCGTCTTCCGCACCGGGCCGCCCAGCAGGCGATAGACCGGCTGGCCGAGCCACCGCCCCTTCAGGTCCCAGAGCGCGCAGTCGATGGCGCTGATCGCCATCATGGTCGGACCCTTCCGGCCGTGCACCGCGTCGCGGTACATCAGGTCCCACAGGCGCTCGGTGGCAATGGGATCCTCGCCAAGGAGCAGGCGGCGAAACTGACCAGCGATGATCGAAGCGACCTCGTGCTGCACCGGACCGGCGACCCCGGTGACGCCTTCGTCCGTCTCGATCTGCAGGAAGACCGTCCGGATCCGGTAGCGCCCATCCCCGAGCGGCTCCGGGAGCCAGTATCCCGCCGCCACAGGATCGGCCCGGCGCTCAGGAAAGATATCCAGCGGGCGGCTGAGCCGCTCCTCCCAGAACTCACCCGGATGCGTGAATGTGCCCGTCACCTCCCGCAGCCGGACCGCAGTGATCTTCATGCCGCCCCTCCTTCTTCCGAACGTCCGCTCACGTGTGCGTGCAGATGATGCGCCGAGTGGGAGGATCGCGATGCGCCAAAGCCACCCTCTGCTGAGAACGATCCACTGCACTTTCCCAGGCATGATACGTGATCGGTCCACATGGCGGTGATCGCAAGCGAGACGAGCGACAAGCGGGCGTCCATCTGACCGGTGCGAAGGCAACCGCCTTAGCGGCTATTGGGCGCTGGAGCCCAATTTGTGACGCCTTTGTAACGCGGCGCGGTATACCCTCCAGTGGTATAGAAGGCAGGATGATTTTCAGCAAGGAGGGGTATCATGCTCAGCATCTCACATCCCTTCCGCATCCTGGTGACGCTCGTCGCGGTGTTGACGGCGCTGAGCGTGGCGGTGAGCCCTGAGCGGAAAGTTGGTCAGCCATCAGATCAGCGCATCGCCGTGCCAGCTTTTTCACAAGGCGCTACTCCTGAGACAGGACATCTGATAGTCCAAAGCCTCCGGCCACGCTTGCCGGGGAATGGGATGACAGCAGCCGGAACCGCCATGATTCAGGCGGCGCAAGCCTTGGATGAAGCAGCCCAAGCGCTTCTGCGCGAGGCTGAGCGACTCGACGATTCCGAGCTTGAGGAGCTGGCCCGTCGCTGGCAGCAGGACGCGACGGCCTTGCGCTCTCGCGGCAGTTGGATGATCGTCGCCGTAACCGCTGATTCGATGGTCCACGAGCCCGATCGGGCTCGTCAGGTCAACCTTCGCAATCTCCGGGGAAATGGCCTGGTGATGCAGGCCGAGGGCCAAGCGATGATCGGGTACGGTCAAGCGATGATCGAGCAAGTAGACCAGGCACGAAGCCGCGGAGCGATTCCGTCTGACTTGGCTGACAAGCTCAGCACAACTGCTGAGGCGCTGGTCGCGGCAGGTGAGCAGCTTGAGCGTGATGGCCGGATCATGCAAGCGTATGCGGAGCGTTTGCTCACCTCATTGGCGGAATAGCCGCCGGCAAGGAGAGGCGGGAGTCGCTTTGCCAACACATCCTCGCTGGCGTGGGGCGATTACACTTCCATCCTGGCCGGCTCAGCTCTGGCCACGGCAGGAACGCCGCTGGCGCCGCGAGCCAATAGTGGATTGCCCTGGCTGCTCCGGCCAATCGCTCGTGAACCGAGGCGACACGGCACGATGAGACGCACCTGTTGTTGGGTCCTAGGGATCATCACTGGCGTTGTCCTGATCGGGCATAGCGTGATGATGCTCGATGCCGCGCACCCGGCGCTGCGCTCACCATCAGCCCCGTACCACCCTGTCGGGCTCCATGATGCCCCGATGTGGGAGGGTGCGATTCTCCCAGGCCCCATCGGCACCGTTATGGATCAGCATCCAGCGCAACACGAACTGGATGGGTGTGACGTCGTGCTCCCTGCGGCGCCACGCCGCGACGACACCGCTCCGGAGCCGCCGTCGCTGATCTCGCCCGCGGGCAGCAGCGTGCAGGCGGCTCAGGCCAGCGCCAGCATAGGTTCGCCGGACACGCTGTGCTTACCCTCCAGGGTCCGCCGTGCGCTCCTCCAGGTCTACCGGATTTAGGCCGCTATCGCCGTGCGAGGAAGACCGGATCGAGGACGTTGCGCACGATGCGCATATCAATGGAGGCTGAGCAGTGATGACCAAAATGCGTGTTAGAGGAATTGGAGTGAGCGTGCTGGTGCTCGCTCTCGGCTTGGCGCTAATGCCAGTGTTTGTGGGGCAAACCCGAGCCGAGGGAACCCCGGTTTCCGATCCCTGCGCTATGTTGCCGCCAGCTACGCCGGGCATGATGGGTGGGCACATGATGGCAACCCCGGGTCCCGGGATGGGGCCAGGGATGATGCATGCCACCCCCGGCATGCCGATGATGGACTTCGACGTGATGTTCATCGACATGATGATTCCCCATCATGAGGGCGCTATCGCGATGGCTCAGGTGGCGCTGACACGGGCCGAGCACGAAGAAGTGCGCCAGCTTGCGCAAGCCATCATTGACGTCCAATCCCGCGAGATTGAGCAGCTCCGCGCCTGGCGCGACCAGTGGTATCCGAATGTGCCGCAGATGCCCATGGAGCAGATGATGGGCATGATGATGGGAATGATGCAGGGGATGCCCGGCATGGGCTCCGGCCAGCAGATGATGGAGATGCTCCAGCACAGTATGGACGCCACGGCGCAAATGCGCGCGCTCTGCGCGGTGCAAGGTCCGTTCGACCTGGCGTTCATCAACGGGATGATGCTTCACCATCAGGGTGCTATTGCCATGGCGCAGGTCGCGCTGCAGCAGGCTCAGCATCCGGAGCTGCGCGCGTTCGCCCAGGGTGTCATTGATGCCCAGCAGGCGGAGATCGAGCAGATGATGCGCTGGCGAGAGAGCTGGTATGGCGCCACTCCGGCAGCCGGGTAGCGCGGCACGCTCAGCGTGACCGGTTCGGCGCGGGGAGTGCTCTGCGGGGCACTCCCCGTTTTCCTGGCGCCGAGCACCCTTGCGGCCTCTCACAGCGTGCGGGTGTGCTTGCGAAGGCGTTGCCGCGAACGGAATGACAACCGGTCATGACGGCCCGAACCGCTGTGGCACGCTCGCGAAGCGGTGGAAGGATGCCTGGCGCGCCGAGGGAGGGATCTCGCTTCCCATGCGCCGGACGCATGCAGGACCCTCTGGTAAAACGGCAGTGGGCTGATGGCGACCAGCTAGGCCGAGATGAGCTTTCTTAGTACGATACCGTCCGAAAGAGGACATCATGCGCGTCCAGAGGAGGACGACGATGCAGGCGGAGGCACCGACAACCGAGACGATGAAGATCTCCGATGTCCGCAGCCACCTCAACACCCTGGTTAACCGGGTCTACCGGAAGGAGACGCGGGTTGTGGTGGAGAAGAGCGGGATCCCAGTGGCGGCGATCGTCTCGCTAGAGGACCTGGAGCGACTGGAACGGCTCGATCGGGAGCGCGCGGCGCGTTTCGCGATCATTGACGAGTTGCGCAAGGCCTTCGCTGGCGTGCCAGATGAGGAACTTGAGCGGGAAGCCGCCCGTGCGGTCGCGGAGGCTCGGGCTGAGATGCGCGCCGAGCGCGAGCAGGCCACTGCAAAGCGGTGATCAGGGCGGTCTTCGACGCGACGACCATCGTTGCCGCCTTTCCCGCCGCTCCTGGCGGGACGCTCGCGACGCCCATCGATCGCTGGCAGGCGGGAATGTTCGGTCTCGTCGTCTCCGAGCATCTCCTTACCGAAGTCGGACGGGCCTGCGCCAAGCCATAGCCATACTGGCGGGCTCGTCTTGCGCCCGATCAGGTTGCACGTGCGCTGGCGTTCTTGCGGGAGCACGCTGAAGTCATCCCAGTCACCGCCGAGTTGGCCGGTATTGCCACTCATCCTGAGGATGACGCGATCCTAGCCACGGCGGTCAGCGCCAGAGCCGACTACCTGGTGACGAGCGACAAGCAGCTCCAGCGGCTCGGATCCTATGCGGGCGTGACCATCCTCGCTCCCTGTGACTTCCTCATCCTGCTCGATCAGCGAAGGGGCGAAGATCCGGCATCCTCCTAAAGTCGGGTCTCCGCTTCCCGTCCTGGTCGTTCTCGCTCGGCACCGTGACTATACCTTATGCAGGCGATCATCACGCCTGAGTCATGATTGAAATCGTATTGAGCTAGGCCGGCTCGCATCCGTGGTCACCTTGTAAGGCATTGACAATATACCCTATGGGGGTATAATGTGGCGTGCGCGGATGGCGCTGCCGGCCCGGCGTTCGGCCTCCTCAACCGGAAAGGAATCCCTATGGCCCACCATCATCCCGGTCACCACGAGCTGCCCAACCAGCGACGCGACACGCTCCGCATCGAGCCTCTGCCCTGTGTTGGGTGCGCCGAGGCCCTTGAGCGGCAGTTGGCGACTCTCCCGGATGTCGAAGAGGCCCAGGTCGATTTTCGGCAGAACGAGGTGCACCTGACGTACCGTCCGGGGCGGCGCAACCGGGAGGCAGTGGAAGCTCTGATTACTGGCTTCGGATGTGCCTGCATGTCCGGGCATGATGGCCATCGCGCCACCCAACCGCACCCGCGAGACGAGGCGACGCAGCTTTCCCACCGGGCAGCCATGGCCCCGGTCACGATGGGCACGAAGCACGACCGGATGCAGTACGAAGCGCCGCACACGGCTGCTGCCGCTCTGCATGACCGCCACGGCATTCATCCGCCAGCGCACGCCCCAGGTGAGGCGCCTCCGCACCACGAGCACGGCGCTCTGATTGCCGATCCGGCCGTGGCCGCTGCCATGGAGCGGGACATGCGCAATCGCTTCTTCGTTGCCCTCGTCCTCACCATTCCGATCGTGCTCCTCTCGGCGCTCGGCGAGACGCTCTTCGGGATTGGCGCCTGGCGGCCGTTTGGACTCTCCCCAAACTGGCCGATGCTGGTGCTCTCGATTCCGGTCGTCTTCTGGAGCGGCTGGATCTTCGTCGGCGGCGCAGTGACGTCGCTCCGGCACCGCATGCTGAACATGAGCGTGCTGATTGCAACCGGCGTGCTGGCGGCCTGGCTCTATAGCGCTGGGGTGACGCTAGCCGGCTACGAGCGCCGGGAAGATACGTTCTTCGAAGCGGCGGCCATGCTGGTGACGTTCGTGCTCTTTGGGCACTGGATGGAGATGAAAAGCCGGCGCGGCACGACCGATGCCCTCCGCGCCCTGCTCAACCTGGTGCCACCGACGGCGACAGTGCTGCGGGATGGACAGGAAATCGAGGTGCCGACATCGGAGATTGTGCCTGGCGACCTGATCCTGATCCGCCCAGGGGACCGGATCCCCGTTGATGGCGAGATCGTGAGTGGCAGGACGAGTATTGACGAATCGCTCGTCACGGGTGAGTCCATCCCGGTCGATAAAGGACCCGGCGATCCGGTCGTCGGCGGGAGCATCAATCGCTCAGGGGCCGTCACCATGCGCGCGACCCGCGTTGGCGCGGAGTCGACCTTGGCCCAGATCGTCAAGCTGGTTGAGACTGCACAGGCGTCAAAGGCTCCCGGGCAGCGGCTTGCCGACCGAGCCGCGCAGTACCTCGTGATCGTTGCGGTCGGCTCGGGCATCGTCACCTTCTTCGCCTGGCTCATCTTCGGAGATGTCCGCGTGGCCGAGGCGCTGACCTTCGCGATCTCCGCCGTTGTCATCGCTTGCCCGGACGCGCTCGGCCTAGCGACGCCCACCGCGGTCGCGGTCGGGACCGGTATTGGCGCCCGCCATCAGATCCTCATCAAAGATGCCGAGACGCTGGAGCGCCTGGCGCACGTGAACGCCGTGGTGCTGGACAAGACCGGGACGCTCACGGAGGGTCGCCCCCGCCTGACCGATGTGTTCCCTGCGCCAGGGTGGTCAGCGGAGGACATGCTCCGGTTGCTGGCGGCTGCTGAGCAGCCTTCCGAGCATCCCATTGCCCGGGCGATTGTGGATGGGGCCAAGGAGCGCGGCCTTACCCTGCCCGAGGCAACCGCCTTCGAGGCGCTAACGGGCCGCGGGGTGGACGCGACCGTCGAAGGACATCACATTCTTGCCGGCAATGCCGCGTTGTTCCAAGAGCGCGGCATTTCGCTCGGAGCATTCGAGGAGAGGGCCGCTCAGCTTGCTGAAGCTGGCAAGACGCCTATGTATGTTGCCATCGATGGTCAGATGGCTGGCATCGTGGCGTTGGCCGACACGCTGCGGCCCACATCACGCGCAACCATTCAGCAGTTGCGCCAGTTTGGAATTGAGCCGGTGATGATCACGGGGGACAACGCGCGGACCGCCCGCGCCATTGCCGCTCAGCTTGGCATTGAGCGCGTTTTTGCCGAGGTCGCGCCGGCGGATAAGGCACGCCATGTCGCCGCGCTCCAGCAGGAGGGCAAGGTCGTGGCGATGGTCGGTGATGGAATCAACGATGCCCCAGCGCTGGCCCAAGCGGATGTCGGTATTGCCATCGGCGCGGGAACGGATGTCGCCATCGAGACGGCGCGCGTCGTCCTGATGCGGTCCGACCCGCTCGATGTCGTGCGCGCTATCCGCTTGAGCCGGGCCACGGTGCGCAAGATGAAACAGAACCTCGTCTGGGCGAGCGTGTACAACATCCTCGCGATCCCGATTGCTGCCGGTGTTCTGTATCCGGCTTACCGCATCGAGCTGCGGCCGGAATGGGCCGCGTTGCTGATGAGCCTGTCCTCGATCATCGTCGCGACGAACGCGGTGCTGTTGAAGCGGGTCGAGCGCGAGCTTGGAGAGCCGGGCCCTGGCGAGCAAGCGCGTCCGGCGCCGCGCCTTGCGCCGGGCGCCCAGCCGGGATAGCAGGCGACGCGGAGTTAGCAGGCGGGTGTCAAAACCTTCTTATGACACCGATCGGTCACCATCCAACCCGACCGTTAAGCCACGCCAGCCGGCTCGGTACCATGCACACGAGCGCCTGTCTGCTATCCTCGGTGGAGGGCCAGACCGCCGGCACCTCACTTCTCCTGGGTGTCGGGTGTAAGCGCAGAGAGGAGCAGCGATGTACGGGGCGCGCGGGCGAATTGGGCTGATCACGCTGGCGACGGACACGAGTGTCCTACCAGAGCATGCCCGGTTGATGCCGCCGGGCGTTGCCGTCTATCCCGCGCCGATCACGTTGCCGCGTGGCGAAGTGACGCCGGAGGCGCTGACCAGCATGCTACGCACCAGCGAGCTCGAGGAGGCGGCCGGCAAGCTTGCTTGGGCGGGCGTCGGAGTCATCGTCTTTGCCTGCACCACAGGGAGTCTCGTCCACGGCCCGGGCTGGGACCGCCAGCTTATCGCTCGGATCGAGCGGGCAACTGAAATTCCGGCCACAACAACCACAACCGCTGTGCTGGCTGCGCTCCACGAGGTGCGCGCGACAAGGCTCGCCGTGGCGACGCCGTACATCGACGCGCTCAACGCCATCGAGCAACGCTTCTTGGAAGCGAGCGGCTTTCGCGTCGCAGCGATTCGTGGACTCGGATGCCGGACGGACCCGGAGATCGGCCGGCTCGGCCCAGAGGATGCCGTCCGGCTAGTGGGCGAGGTGGATTGCCCGGAGGCAGACGCGATCTTTGTGAGCTGCACGAACTGGCATGTGCTGGAGGCGGTAGATGCGATCGAGCGGGCCACGGGCAAGCCGGTGGTGACGAGCAACCTGGCTAGCGCCTGGGCCGCGCTGCGCCTGCTCGGCATTGACGATGCCATCTCGGGCTACGGCCAGCTACTGACAATGCCACTCGGGTCTGACCGGCGTTTGCTGGCTGGACACCACGTGGCTGGGAGGTGAGCGCCGATGACTGATGAGCGCCCAATTGGCAGCGAGAGTGAAGGCCAGACCTTCCTGATCGGCCAGAACCTGTATCTACGCGGGATCGCTGAAAAGGACGCACAGACGGTCGCTGCTTGGCATCCCAGTCCATTCCCCCTGCCCCCGGATGTGGCGCTCGATCGCCTTAAGAAGGAGGTACCGCAGGCAGAGAAGAAACACACCTACCGCCTGGTTGCCTGCCGGAGAGACAACGACCAGCCGGTTGGCTCAGTTACGTACCACGTGACCGGCTGGCACCGAGCCTGGGTGACGGTGCATGCCAATCCCGCGCTGGGTGAGGAGTATCAAACCGCAATCAAGGCGGAGCTGGCCGGGTTGATCGTGCCATACCTGGTAATGGAGTGCGATCTGATGGCCGTTGAGCTGATCACGGAAGGAGGCGAGCCGGCGATTGAGGCGGCCGTGGCGGAGATCGGGATGCGCAAGGCGTACCGGTTACGCCAGGCATTGCTGATTCAGGGGCAGCGCCGCGATCAGATTGGCTATGAGGCTCTGCATCCGGCCTGGGTCAGCCGGCTTGGCATGCCGCCAGAGGCCGAGGAAGGGCCGGTCGAGCGTGAGGTGCGCGCCCCGGCGCCGCGGGCCTGGCCCGAGGCCGGAGATACCTGGCCCGCTGGGGCGGTGACGGTCGGGGAGCGTGTCTACCTGCGCGCAGTCCACCCCGGCGATATGGATCTCCTAGCGCGCTGGTCGAGGCAGGAAACCGAGACCTTTTTCGATAGTGGCCGTCCTGTTCGCAGCCCTATCGCAGGTGCTGCCATCCACCGCAAGCTGGCTGAGGCTGACCCACCGGAATGGATCCGCTTTGCCATCTGCCTACGAGAGACTGGGGAGCTGATCGGCACGAACGGGATTGCGGAAATTGACTGGGTGCACCGGACGGCGGAGACAGAAACCGACATTGCCCGGCCTGCCTATCGCGGCGGTGGTTACGGCACAGAGGCGAAGCATCTCCTGCTTGGCTATGCCTTTGACCGCCTGGGGTTGCACATGGTGCGCTCGTACGTCTGGGAACCGAACACCCGGTCTGCAGCGGCGTTGCGCAAGCAGGGGTACCGGGACGCTGGCCGGGTCTCCTGGACTGGTCTGAAAGACGGCCAGTATGCCAGCGAGCTGCTCTTTGACTTGCTCGCGGAGGAATGGCGCGCCGCCCGCCGGTAAGGGACGCCAGGCTCGGGGAAGCACCGCATATGCGTCGCATTGTCTATGGCGATAACCTGCCGGTCTTGCGTGCGTTGCCGAGCGGCAGCGTTCCGCTGATCTATATTGATCCGCCGTTCAACACCGGACGCGCGCAGGCGCGCACCCAGCTTCGCACCGTCCGCTCGAGTCAGGGCGACCGGACCGGTTTCCAGGGTCAGCGCTACCTAACGACCATCCTGGCCCAGCGATCATTTGCTGACGCGTTCGATGACTATCTGGCCTTCCTCGAGCCGCGCTTGTGCGAGGCGCACCGGGTGCTCGCGCCGCATGGCACGCTGTACATTCATCTCGATTACCGCGAGGTCCACTATTGCAAGGTGCTGCTGGACGGGATTTTCGGCCGCGACTGTTTCCTCAATGAAATCATCTGGGCATACGATTACGGTGCCCGCACCAAGCGTCGCTGGCCTGCCAAGCACGACAACATCCTGGTCTACGTCAAGGATCCGAACCAGTACATCTTCAATGCAGAGGATGTTGACCGCGAGCCGTATATGGCGCCGGGTCTGGTTGGTCCGGAAAAGGCTGCTCGGGGCAAGCTCCCGTCCGACACCTGGTGGCACACGATTGTCAGCCCGACTGGGAAGGAGAAGACTGGGTACCCCACGCAGAAGCCGCTCGGCATCCTCCGCCGGATCATCACCGCCTCCTCCCGTCCGGGCGATCTGGTCCTCGATTTCTTTGCCGGTAGCGGAACGACAGGCATCGCTGCGGCGGAATTGGGCCGCAACTTCCTGCTCGTGGATAACAACGAGGAGGCGCTGATCGTGATGGCCCGGCGCTTCGCCCACCTTCCTGGCGTGGAGTTCGTCAATTTCGATCCCCATCCCTACCTGGCCGACGCCGCCGGAAGCCGCGAAACGTAACCCGGCCGCCGCTCTGGATAGGGGTGGGTCACACGAACGCAGCGCGACCTGGGGCTGGGAGCTCCAAGAGGCCAGGTCACCGGAGTGGGAACCGGAGCCAGACCGGGATGACGATGACGACGAGCCCGAGCGCCCGGGCGGCCTGACTGTCGCGCTGCGCGCGGTGGCACGCCTGGGCCGGGCGTTGCGGAATGTGACTCCAGCCCGTGCCCGCCAGGCTCCATCGGGGTGATCGTCGAATCAGATCCTGAGCACCCGGCAGCACGTTTCTCGTAAACGGTGCGCCGGGTTGCTCGCCCCAGGATAGTACTATCCCACGTCAGTAAGCATCGTCAGTGGGGTGCAAGCAGCGGTTGCGCTGGAAGGGGCGGGCAGCATGGGACAGATCACCGGGGCGGCCTACGTCAATGGCGCCTATTGCGCGGCAGAGGACGCACGCATTTCGATCTTCGACAGCGGGTTCATCGGCGGTGTTGCCGTGTTCGATACCCTCGCTTGCTGGCACGGCAACCTTTTCAAGCTGTCCGCGCACCGGAAACGGTTTGAGCGCTCGGCCCACGCGGCGATGATCCCCCTGCGGGCGCAGGGAGCCGAGCTCGAACAGATTGTGATCGAAACCACGCGCCGCAGCGGGTGCCGCGACGCCTATGTGCAAATGATCGCCACGCGCGGGCTGCGCCCGTCGCCAAGCGCGCCCTCTGCCGGCGAGCCGACGCTTATTGTCTATGCGGTGCCCTATGTCTGGATCGTGCCGCGCGAGAAGATTGAGACGGGCATCTCCGTGCTGATCCCGTCGGTCCGGCAGTGGCCCGCCTCGGTGATCGATGCCAAGATCAAGAATTTCAATCGCCTCCACGGGTATCTGGCCCGCATTGAAGCTGATCTAGCCGGAGCGGACGACATTGTCTTCCTCGATGATCGCGGCATGTTGACGGAGAGCCGCGGCGCAAACGTCTTTCTCATCCGGGATGGGCGCCTCTTCACCCCGGTCACGGGTATTCTCGAAGGCATCACCCGGGAAACCGTGTTCGAGATCGCAGCCGAGATGAGCCTTCCGGCGGCGGAGCGCGATCTGACCGCCTACGATCTATACGTCGCGGACGAGGCGTTCCTCTGTACCACGGCTGGGGGCATCATTCCCATCGTCCGGGCGGCTGGCCGGCAGATCGGCACCGGCCAGCCCGGACCGGTGACCCGGCGCATCGCCGATCGGTACTGGGCGCGCCACGAGGAGGGGCCGGATCTCACGCCGGCCTTCCCATGAGCCGCGCGAGCGCGTTGCAAAAATGGTCAGGTCTAAGCCGCCAGACCGCGGCGCTATCCGTCACTCCCACCGTCATCCCGAGCGAAGCGAGGGATCTCTCCTCGCCCCGGTGCACGGGAGAGGTGCAGTGGTTGGGCACGACGCACAGCGTGGAATCTTCACGACCTTGCTTGATTGTCCGGGTCTGATGCTACTGCTCCCTCGGCCTTCGATACCACTCCCTTCGACCCCTCGACTATGCTCAGGGCAGGCTCAGCTTGGTTCAAGGCTCAGCATCACAGCTCCCCAAAGGGTGGAAATCACGGAACTGATCGTGCAACAGCCGGCTTCAGGGAATATCGTGACACGAGCGCGGGGCTCTAGGCCCACGCCTGAGGCCTGCGCAAGGCCAGCGCAAATTTCATGAATATCCACTCCTGCTCGGATGTAAGAACCTGCGGCACCACTGTACCAGATGGTGCATGGCCAGCATGGAAGGTCCCGCGACGTGGCCGATCTACGGCGCCGCCGGCTCCTCGATGAGCCAGGAGCGGACTGCCGAGGGTGTGACCTGGCCGGCCAGCAGCAGGCGAAACCGCCCCGGCCGGTCGCTCAGTGGCACGGCCTCAATCCACCGGCTCAGGAGCTCGCGCCCAGCGTGGTAGGTAAAAATGTACGCTCGCCACAAGGGATTCTTGATAAACCGTAAGCTTTGCCGCGCTTCCTGCTCGCTCTTGAGCCCGTAGTGCTGAAGATAGGCCAGCACCTCGGCCTCTGGTTTCACCTCCGCGTGGAGCAGGAGCGCGGCATTGGCGCTCACGGCCCGCAGCGCAGCACGAGCCCGCGCGATCCGCGCTTCCCGCTCAGGCTCACCGGCAAGACCCGCGGCTGGATACAGGTGCTCAGCCTGCCACTGCGCTCCGGTATCACCGGGAAAAATGATGGATTCTGCAAGCGTGGCGATACCCTCGGAGATCACGCATTGAGGCGTGTTGATCAACTGGATGGCATGCTCGCCATAGCCCTGCTCCCGGTACAGAAGGCGCTCTTTCAGGCTGTGCTCGGTGTGGTGTCCCGGATACGCCTCGTGGGCAATCAGGGCCGTCAGCTCGTGCGCGTGGATGGGCAGATCCGTATTGATCTCCACCCGGGAGCGATACGCTCCCAGGTACCAGTTATAACCACTCCAGGGTTGATTGGAGACGAAGGTGAACGCCACCGACTCCTCGGGCGGCAGCTCGACGAATGCGCGCGTCCGCGCTCGCGCCTCCGCCGCGATCAGATCAATCAGAATCCTGGCGGTTGCAACCGGCACGACGTAGCGAGATCGCCACGCCAGCATCCGCTCGCGGACATCCCCCGTCCCAGGAAGGAGCTCATCGAGCTCAGCGATCGCCCCCTCGAACACCGCCTCGGGCGTCTTGTCCGGCTCGATATCGAAGAGCCCGCGCACTTCGTCCCGATAGTCAAGCGGCTCACCGCAGAGCTTCCGGCACAGCGTGATCATCGCTCGGAATTGCGCGCTGAGAAACGCCTTGCGCGTCTCGATCAGGTCAGAGGCCGTCACCGTGTTGGCAAGATAATGTGCCTGCTCCAGGAGGGCTTGCGGAGCGGGTAGAGGGCCCTGCTGGGCTGCCTCCCGAAGCTCGGGTGGGCCGAAGTAGGCGTCCACAAAGCCAGGAACGTGCCGGTCAATTGCCAGCGCCAGCGTCAGATAGGCCTCGGAAAGCGCGTCCATCAGCAGCCAATCTCGTAGGGGAAGCGCCGGGTTCCAAGAGCATACTCGTCGTGACGAGATTCCGGTTGTGCCTCCCAAGCGTCGCCATCAATGGTCAGATTCCAGCGCGTACCGCGGATATCTGCCGCTCCAATCCTACCTGGTACTGTGGGCGTGAGGCGAGCGGTGCCAGGGGAAGTACGTAATGCGGGGGCAGACCCGCTAGCCCGCCCCCGCCGCTTCCTGACATTGACCGGTCACAGCCGGCTAGTACACCTCGAGATAGCGTTCACGCTCCCATTGGGAGACGTGGCGGCGGAACTCGCCCCACTCGGTCCGCTGGGCCTCGAGCAGGCGCTCGAAGATGTGGTCGCCGAGGGCCTCGCGCACCACGTCGTCCTTCTCCATCTCCTCGGTCGCTTCGCCAAGGGTTGCCGGCAGTGTCGGGATGTTGCGCCGCTTGAGGTCTTCGTCCGTGAAGTGATAGAGATTCTCCTCGACCGGCTCCGGAAGCGGTAGGTCGCGCTCGATGCCGTCGATGCCGCAGGCAAGCATCACTGCGAACGCCAGGTATGGGTTGCAGGACGGGTCGGGGCAGCGCAGCTCGATCCGTGTGGCCGCCGTGTGGCCGCCGCGGATCGCCGGGACGCGGATCAACGCCGAGCGATTGGTGCGTGCCCAGGAGACATAGACCGGAGCCTCAAAGCCTGGCACCAGGCGGCGGTACGAGTTGACGAGCGGCGCGATGACCGCGCACATGCCGCGGGCGTGGTATAGCTGCCCGGCGATCACCTTCTTCGCGACATCGGACAAGCCGTAGGGGTCGCTCTCATCAACGAACGCATTCTTGCCTGTGTCAATGAAGGCGAAGCTCTGGTGCGTGTGCATGCCAGAGCCATTGATGCCCTCCAGCGGCTTCGGCATGAAGGTGGCGTGCAGCCCATGCTTCTGGGCGATGGCCTTCAGCACATACTTGAACGTCACCGCCCGGTCGGCCGTCGCGATCGCATCGCCGTATTGGAAGTCGATCTCGTGCTGGCCGATGGCAACCTCGTGGTGGCTGGCCTCGACATCAATGCCCATCTGCTCCAAGGCCAGCACCATATCTTTCCGCACGGTATAGGCCAGGTCTGTCGAGTAATCGAAATAGCCGCCACGGTCGTGCGGCAGTGGCGCGATCTGATCGCCTTCCTTGGCGAACAGGAAGAACTCAAGCTCCGGACCCGTCTTGTACAAATAGCCCAGTTTTGCCAAGCGCTCGAGCTGGCGATAGAGCACACCGCGCGGATCGCCGGGGAACGGATCGCCATTGGGATTGTGCACCCAGCAAATCACGCGGGCTGTTGGAAACTCCTGGCGTGTCCACGGGGTGACCGCAAAGGTGGACAGATCGGGCATGAGGAACATGTCCGACTCAGCGATCCGGGTAAACCCGGCAATCGAAGAGCCGTCGATCCACTGCCCGCCGTCAATCACGTGCTCAAAGATGGCCGAGGGGATCGTCACACTCTTGACGATGCCCATGACGTCGGTGAATTGAAGGTCAATGAACTGGATGCCCTCGGCTTCGACGCGGCTGAGAACCTCCTCCTTGCTCGGTGCCGGACCGAGAATCGTTTCCCGGCTAACCTCTTGCAGTACCATTCGTGCCACTCTCCCTGGCTCTGCCTGTGTCTCGGCGCAATTTATCGCGCCAGTGCCAATACCCCACCCCAGACGTGGTGCGACTCGCGGGCCGGGCGCCTGCGGCCGGCGAGTCGCAATGATACCGAACGTTGCCACGGTCTGGGTTAGACATCGAAATAGAGATAGAACTCGTAGGGCGTGGGCCGCAGATTGATCGGCTCGAGCTCATTGGTGCGCTTGTAGCTGATCCACGTGTCGATCACGTCCTCCGTAAACACCCCGCCTTCAAGCAAGAATTCGTGATCTCGCTCCAGGGCGCAGAGCGCCTCATTGAGCGAGCCGGGCGTGCTCTTGATCCGCGCTAGCTCCTCGGCGCTTGCGTCGTACAGGTCAAAGTCTGCTGGCTCACCCGGGTCAATCCGCTTCTTGACGCCGTCCAAGCCAGCCATCAGCAGCGCGGCAAAGCAGAGGTACGGATTGGCGGACGTATCGGGGCAGCGGAATTCGATGCGCTTGGATTTTTCACTCTTGGAATAGACCGGGATCCGCACAGCCGCCGAGCGGTTGCGCTGCGAATAGACCAGATTCACCGGCGCTTCGAATCCGGGAACCAGGCGACGGTAGGAGTTGACTGTCGGCGCCGCGAGCGCCAGCAGCGCCGGGCCGTGATACAACAGCCCGCCGATATAGTGCTTGGCGAACTCGCTGAGCCCCGCATAGCCGTTCGGGTCGTACATACAATTCCGGCCGTTGCTCCAGACCGATTGGTGGACGTGCATGCCGTTGCCGTTATCGCCATAGATCGGCTTGGGCATGAACGTGGCCACCTTGCCGTGCTTGCGAGCAACATTGCGCACGACGTACTTGTAGGTCATGACGTTATCGCCCATCCGCGTCAGTGGCGCGAAGCGCATGTCAATTTCGCACTGACCCGCGGTGCCGACCTCGTGGTGGTGGACTTCGACGGGCACGCCCATCGCTTCCAGTGTCAGCACCATCTCGGAGCGGATGTCCATCAGCGTGTCGTGCGGCGGCACCGGAAAATAGCCGCTCTTGGGGCGGATTTTGTACCCAAGATTCGGTCCCTCATCCGAGCCGGTGTTCCAGAAGCCCTCGTTGGAGTCGATTTCATAGAAGGCGCTACAGTGATTCGCGTCGTAGCGGACGTTGTCGAAGACGAAGAATTCACATTCGGGGCCGAAATAGGCGACGTCGCCAAAACCGGCCTTCTTCAGGTGCTCTTCCGCCCGCTGGGCAACGCCCCGGGGATCCCGGCTATACCGCCTGCCGGTGACCGGGTCGTAGACATCGCAGATGACTGCAAGCGTCGGGACCGAGAGAAATGGATCGATCACGGCGGTTTCCGGATCCGGCACCAGGATCATGTCCGATTCGTTGATGCTCTGGAAGCCGCGGATCGAGGAGCCGTCAAACCCGACCCCTTCGGCAAACGTCTCCTCCGTTACGTCCTTGATGGAGTTGGAGCTATGCTGCCAGGTGCCGAAGAGATCAACAAAGCGGAAGTCAACGATCTGCACTCCCGCCTCTTTGGCCATAGCCAGGACATCGGCTGGTGTCTTTGCCATCGTCGCGCGTCCTTCCTCGCTCCACACCGAATGCCGATCAACTCCCGACGTTCTCGCTTGCTGGCAACCGCACACCGCCCGGTGTAGGCCCCAACGCCCACCCCTACCGAGCGATCGCGGCTACCACGGTGATCATGAGGTACCCACGGGAATTCCGCGGCGCCAACCGCAGGGAACCTTACGCGGTTGGCCAGCGCGCGTCATCGTGCGAGACAGCCGACATTCTCCCTGCCTTATGTGCAGGATGCACAAAATGAGGCACACAGCCCCAGATGCGGCTGCGTGCGCGTTGGCAAAAAACAGGCGCTGTCCGCTCGGAGCGGCTCACTCCCGGCGAAGCGTGATTTCGGCCACGGTGAGCGCGCCGGAGCGGTCGGCACTCCGTTCCGTCGCGATGCCGGCGGCTGGCAGGAGACTGGCGATGGTGCTAGCAGGCACGGGGCGCTCGAAAAAGTATCCCTGCCCGTAGTCGCAGCCTGCCGCTTGTGCCCAGCGCGCTTGGTCGCTGGTCTCGATCCCCTCAGCGGCTACGACAACGCCAAGCTGATGCGCCAGCTCGACAATGCCGGTGACGACCGTGCGGTTGACCTCGCTGGTGCCGAGATCGGCGATGAAACTCCGGTCAAGCTTGAGCATGTGCGGGCTGAGCGCATGCAGGTGCGCCAGGGAGGAGCTGCCAGCGCCGAAGTCATCCATTGCAATCCGCACGCCCAAGGTGCGCAACGCGCGCAGCGTCAATCCCACGCTGATCAGCTCTTCTGCCAGGATGCGCTCGCTGATCTCCAGTTGCAGGCGGTTCGCCTCGATCCCCGTCTCGCTCAGAATTTGGGCAACGGCGTCGAGAAACCCAGGATCGGCAAACTGCCGGCTGGCAACATTGACATTCAGGTGAGGCGGAATGATGAGCCCTGCGGCCTGCCAGGCTTGGAGATCGCGGCACGCCTGGGTCATGACCCACTTCCCGATGGGGATGATCAGCCCGGTATCCTCCGCCATGGCGATGAACTGGCCGGGCGAGAGGAGACCGCGGGTAGGATGGTCCCAGCGGACAAGCGCTTCGAGCCCGACGATCGTGCCTGATTCCAGATCCACGAACGGCTGGTACAGGAGGCGCAGCTCGCCGCGGTCGAGCGCCGAGTGGAGATCTGCCTCAAGCTGCACCCTCGTCACCGCGGCGCGGTGCATCGCCTGATCGAAGATGGCATAGGTCCCGCGTCCCTGGGCTTTCGCCCGGTACATGGCCATGTCCGCGTTGCGGAGCAGATCACCTGCCCGGATCGTGCCGTGCGGGCTGACCGCAATGCCAATGCTGGCGGACGGGATGATCTCTTGATTGCCGATCATCACCGGACAATTGATCGCCTTGAGCAGCCGCCCGGCAATCTGACGCGCCTCGCCAATACTGTGCAAACCCTCAAGCAGGACCGTGAATTCATCCCCGCCCAAGCGGGCGATCGTGTCATCAGCGCGCGCTGCTGACCGCAACCGCCGCCCGATCTCGACGAGGAGCGCATCGCCGGCGTTGTGTCCGAGGCTATCGTTAATGAGCTTGAACCGGTCGAGATCGCAGAACAGAAGCGCGATGGTGGTGCGCTCCCGGGCGGCGCGGCTCAGAGCGTGCTCCAGCCGGTCCATGAAGAGGGCGCGGTTCGGCAGATCCGTGAGCGGGTCGCGCAGGGCAAGGCGCACCAGCTTCGCTTCCAGCGATTTGCGCTCGCTGATATCCACGGCCACGCCGACGAAACCGCGGAACGTGCCGTTATCAATCACCGGCGTGATCGTCAAGTGAATAGGAACGATCGCGCCGCAGTGCCGCCGGAAGGTGAGCTCTCCTTCCCACGTGGCCCGCGCTTGCAGCCGTTGAACAATCTCCTGCTGCACGGCGGGATCCGTGGCCTCCAGACCCAAGTCGCGCAGGGAGCGGCCGACCGCGTCCTGGCGCGACCAGCCGTAGAGCGTCTCCGCGGAGGCATTCCAGTGCGTGACGATGCCTGCCGGGTCGGTGGCGACGACAGCCGCTTTCGCCTGATCAAGCAAGAGTGCTTGGAAGCGGATCTCTTCTTCCACGCGTTTGCGGGCGGTGATATCAACAAACATCGCGCGCGTGCCCCAGACCCGCCCGTCTTCGTGCTTCTCCGGCATCACATGCACGAGGGTGTCCACCACGCGGCCGTCACGGGTCACCAGTTGCCGCTCAGAAGGGCGTGAACCGGCCTTCGAGGGCGCGCTGATACCCGCCACCGAGCAATGCCGCGCGGGATGCCGGGGTGTAAAAATCGGCGAAGCAGCGCCCGATCATCTCCTCACGGCTGTAGCCGAGGGTGCGGAGAAACGCCTGGTTGCAGTCAACGATGACCGGCTTGCCGCCGTCATTGCGCGTGACGACATACATGATCGGCGCGTGGTCAAAGAGCTCCCGGTACCGGCGCTCTGCCCATTCCTGGGCTTCCTGCGCCCGCACCTGCTCTGTGATGTCACGCAGGATCACCGTGCCGCGCCAGGCGCCGCCAGCGGTGGATTGAATGAGCGAAGCGTCCATCAGGAACTCGTCGCCGCTGGCGCGCAGTCCCCAGACCGGATGCCGTTTGCTCATGTGCCGGGTCGGCTCGCCACTGGCCATGAAGCGTGCGATGTGGGCGCGGTGGGCTTCGCGAAAGCGCACGGGGATCAGGGTGTCAAGGGGCTGTCCTACGATCTCCTGCGCCGGCCACCCAAAGACCTGCTCGGCCGACCGGTTGAGGCTGACGATGCGCTGGCTGGCATCAATGGTGACAATCGCGTTGGGCGAGAACTCCATGACGCTGGCGAGGTACTGCTCTCGCTGGCTTTGCTCCGCTCGGCTTTGCTCCCTGGCGATCGTTTCACCAACGAGGTGAGCCAGTACCTCCAGCGCGCCAAGATGGGCGAGGCTGATGGTGATGTCCTGGCGCGAAAGAGCGCACACAACCCCCACGACATCCCCCGGAGGCACAATGACCGGAGCGCTGGCAACGGTACGAATGGTTGCTAGAGACGCGACGATATCGTGCGGAACCCAGGCGGGCGCCGAGCGAGCAGTCAGCGCCAGCGGTTCCCGGCGCTCGATGGTGAGCCGGCAGAGGGCTTCGACAGCAACAAGCTCGGCATCGCTGAGGGGGTCGTCGCCGCTGCTGATCATGCGGTGGCGTATGGGACCTGCTCCGGGGAAGATCAGCGCGGTGGTTTCGCAACCGAGCAGATTGCGTGCTTGGTCAAGCAAATACTCGCGTGAGACGCCCTCGGCTGATGAGGCATGGCGGACAAGCCGCGCAAATGCACAGCAAAGATCGTGGGTCAGCGTATTGGGATTGTCCATGCCTGCTCCAGGACCAGTGACCTGATCGCCACCCGTACGGCCATGGTGAGTCGCGCGCGGTCACGTCGCAATAGGAAAGAACGGTGAGTTTTGTGGCCAACTTCTCCACCAAACGTCCTGATCGCGCGTTACCCGCGCAATTGGTTCGCGAAGGATGCGCCCCGGGTCGTTTGATGAATCGCTTCTCGCTCTCTCACGGCACCAGCGTGTCAGGTGCGCGCGTCTCGTCCGGCTCCCGCCGCCCATCCCACTGTACCTAATGCACTATGGCCCGATCGTCCTATTCCAACCTCATACCGGTGTACTGGGCCTGGGCGGCGCTCACTCTGGCGGGATTGCGTATTGTTGGCACAAGCAACCTGTCGCCAGCGGCAATGCCGCCGGCGCACATTCGTGTTTGCTGGCGCGTGTTGGATCGTCTATGCAGCCTGCCATGGATCAGAAGCCATCACCGCAGCGGCCGCGAGGCTCCGTGCTGGTCGTGGATGATGAAGAGCAGATCCGCCGGCTTGTCTCGATCGCGCTCCGCCGCGCTGGCTATGACGTCACTGTGGCCGCGGATGGCGGAGAGGCCCTCGCTCGCATCGCCGAAGCGACACCGGATCTCGTCGTCTCCGACGTCATGATGCCAGGCCTCGATGGCTTCGCGCTGCTGTCAAAGCTCCGCGCCGATCCAGCTACGCGTGCGATTCCCGTGATCCTGCTGACGGCCAAGGGCTCGGTTGAAGATCGGGTTACGGGGCTCGACCTCGGGCCAGATGATTACCTGCCAAAGCCGTTCGAGATGGCTGAGCTGCTGGCCAGGGTCCGGGCGAAGATTGACCGGCCCCCGGTCCCGAGCGACGAGCTGCCCAGGGATCGCCAGACGCGGCTGCTCTCCGAGCGCTCCCTGCTCAACGCGCTCGGCCGGGAGGTCGAGCGGGCCAGCCGCAGTGGCCGGAGTGGAGTGCTGGTGCTGCTCACCTTGCACGAGCTCCCACGCATCCGCCAGCGTCTCGGAGCGCGGGCAGAAGCGGCGGTTGCCAAGCAGGTCGCCGCCCTTCTCTTGCAGGAGTCCGGGGCGCTCGATGCCGTCGCTCGCGACCAGGAGGGCCGGTTTGCCATCCTGATCCCGGAAATCACGCCTGAGGCGGCGCAGAGGCGTCTTGAGGCCCTTGCCCAGCGCATTGTGCGGCAGACGTTTACCGCGGCTGGTGAGCAGGTGCGGCTCACGCCAGTCATTGGCTTTGCCGCGTTCGATGGGGATGCCACCCCGGCAACGGTCCGCGACCAGGCCGTGATTGCGCTGGCTGTCGCCGAGATCCGGCTTGATCTTCAGCCGGTGCGCTATGAGCCAAAGCTGAGCGCGATGGTGGACCATCGCCGTGCGCACCCGGCCCGGCGCTTTGCCCGCTGGCCCAGGCGGGATGCGCTGCGGACTCCGACCCAAATCATCTTCACTTATCTCTTAGGGATGGGTGTGCCGCTGCTGGCGTATTTCACGTTTCCGGCCTACGGCATCGATTTGGCCCAGCCGATGTACTGCGTGGTCGTTGTTGGTCTGCTGATCACCTCGTTCTTCATCTGGATCGAGGGCTTCATGGCGCTGGCGCCTACCGAGATTCCGGACGAGCCAGGTGCGCCCTATCCCCCAGCAACGGCGATCATCGCCGCCTACTTGCCAAACGAGGCCGCGACGATCGGGGAAACGATCGAGGCGTTTCTGCGCATAGAGTACCCCGGTCCCCTCCAGATTATCCTGGCGTACAACACGCCGCGTGACTTGCCTGTCGAAGCGCGCTTGCGCGAGATCGCCCAGCGCGATGCCCGCTTCCTGCCACTCCGGGTTCGCCACAGCACGTCCAAAGCTCAGAATGTGAATGCCGCGCTGGCTGAAGCGACCGGTGAGTTCACGGGCATTTTTGACGCCGACCACCATCCAGCCCCTGACGCCTTTGAGCGGGCCTGGCGCTGGCTTTCCAATGGATACGACGTCGTTCAGGGGCATTGCGTGATCCGCAATGGCGCAGAGTCGTGGGTCTCCAAGACGGTTGCGGTGGAATTCGAAGCGATCTATGCCGTGAGCCATCCTGGCCGGGCACGGCTGCACGGGTTCGGTATCTTTGGCGGATCGAACGGGTACTGGAAAACCGAGGTGCTGCGCCGGATCCGCATGCACGGTTTCATGCTGACTGAAGACATTGACTCGTCGCTGCGCGTCATCGAGTCGGGAGGAAAGATCGCTTGTGACCCGCAGCTCATCTCGCACGAGCTCGCTCCGGTGACCTTCCGCGCACTCTGGAATCAGCGCATGCGCTGGGCGCAGGGCTGGTTTCAGGTGTCGCTTAAGCATCTGTGGCGGGGGGTGCGGTCGCCTCATCTCACCGCGCGCCAGAAACTTGGCCTGACCTACTTGCTGGGCTGGCGAGAAATCTACCCGTGGCTCTCCTTCCAGATCTTCCCGATCATCGTCTACTGGGCATGGGAAAAAGGCGGACTGGATAAGCTGGACTGGTTGATTCCTATCTTCGTGCTCACCACGGTCTTTACGCTCAGCGCGGGTCCAGGTCAGACCCTTTTCGCCTACCTGCTTGCTGTGCCGGAAATCCGCCAGCATCGCTGGTGGTTCTGGCGCTATCTCATCATCTCCGTGCTTGCCTACACCGAGCTGAAAAACCTGATTGCCAGGGTGGCCCAACATAAGGAAGTGATGCGAGAGCGGCAGTGGAAGGTCACTCCGCGGACGGCAACCGCGGAGGCGGAGCGCGCGTCATGATGCGCCGCATGGCATCAGAGCACAGCGAATGAGCCGGATGCTGCGAATCTGCCAATGTGCACGCGGCTGATTCCCTTAGGAGCCAGAGGAGGCAATGCGAGACGCAACGTCACAGACCCACGCGCGATACGAAGAGCTAGAAGCCTACCGGGGCATCGCCGCGCTCCTCATCGTCGTGTTCCATGCCTACCAATTCTCCCGGCAAGGGGCAGGTCTGACGCGTTACGTCTACGAGGGGACGCCGCTTCATGTGGTGTTTCACAACCTTGAGGCGGCAGTGGCATGGTTCTTCGCGCTCTCGGGATTTCTCGTGTTTCTCCCCTTTGCGCGCGCGGCCATTGGGCAGGCACGGCAGGAATCCGCGCGGGGGTTCTTGATTCGCCGCGCGATCCGCATCCTCCCGACCTACTATGTCGCGATCCTGGTCGTCTGGTCATGGCGCTATGCTGGCATTCCTGGGCAATGGACCGATCTGATCGAGCACCTGACCTTTACCCATATCTTCGACCGGCGGTACATCTTTTGGACAATTGGGCCAGCCTGGTCACTCGCCGTCGAAGTGCTCTTTTACGGTTTCGTCGCGATCTTCGGCCCATCGCTCTTTCGCCTCTGCCGGCGCCTGCCGGACGAGTCCACGCGCTTGCGCCTGACCGCTGGACTCATTGCCTTGCTCGGCCTCGTGAGCGTTGCCTTCAAGGGCTGGGCGTGGTGGATCGCGAAGATCCCGGAAGCCAACACTCCGGTGTACTTCGGCCCCCTCGCCAAGCTCGACACGCTTGCCACCGGCATGCTGCTGGCGGTTGTCGTAGTGGCTGCCCGGAAACCGGTCGTGCGGGGCGCTTCGGCGATGGCGGTGGGTGTCGCTGGCGTTGCCATCATGGCCGCGGCGTTCATCCTGCGCGACCGTAGTGAAGCCGCCGGGCTCTATTTCCATACGCTCAATGGTTTTGGCTTTGTGCTCATCCTCGCGGCGACCGTGCTCGGCCCGCGCAACGCCGCGTGGTCGCGCTTCTTGGCGCGACCTGCGCTCACCTGGCTTGGCATCATTTCCTACAGCGTGTACCTGTGGCACGAGCCAATCCTGATCGAGCTGGCCAAGCACGGCTGGCTGATTAGCACCCGGCCGGAGGCATTCCCGATGAACGCGGTGATCTTGTGCCTGCTCTCGCTCCTGGCTGGCACACTGAGCTATGTCGCCATCGAGCGGCCCACCATGAATCTGCGATATCTCTTCACCCGCGAGGGCCGCTTGGTTGATCGGTATCAGACCGAATCCCGGAGGCAGCGACCGATCTGATGAGTGCCGAGCAGCCTCATTTCACCGGCAGCGCGCACAAAGACGGCAGCGCCAGTGGCAGCGCACCGGCGCGGCAGGCATCGCTGTCGAATGGCTACTTGCATTCCCTTTCGCGCTTGGCCGGGCGAAGCTTTGCCTCGACCGAGGAAGCCACGCGAGCGATCCTGCGCCTGATCACGCAGAACCTGGGCATGCGCACCAGCCTCCTCACCCGCGTGGTCGCCGGCGAGGGGCGTGCCGAGGTGATCGCGGTCGAGAGCGAGCCCGGAGGGTGCGGAGCGTTCCCCGCGTCGCTGGAATTGTCGGAACGGGAACGGTTCCCCGCGTCGTTGGAATTGTCGGAACGGGAACGCCGCCTGGTCGCAGGCGCCGTTCGCCCAAAGCCGGTGGTCGTTATGGATACCCAGGCGGAGCCACATGCGCTGGTTCCTGCCGCCTGTCTCGGGAGCGTGCCCGCGCGCAGCTATCTCTCGGTCCCGATCGTACTGGCGGATGGCACGCTCTACGGCTTCCTGTGTGCCCTCGATCCCGAGCCACACCAGCTTGAAGCGGCGCAAGAGGAGTTGTTGGTGATTCTGGCGCGCCTGCTTGCGACGCACATCGAGCGTGACCTGGAATTGGCGCGCCGCCAGCGCATCGAGGAAACGCTGCGCGTTAGCGAGGCGCGCTTCCGGGCTATCGTGCAGCACGCCTCCGATGTGATTGTGGTCTACGCCGCTGATGGCTCCATTCTGTACTTGAGCCCTTCGGTCGAGCGGGCCTTGGGCTATACGCCGGATGAGATCATTGCGTCCCAGGGCACAGGGCTCATCCACCCGGAGGATGCCGAGCGCCGGGAAGCGATCTTCCAGGAGATGGCGCGGCGCCCAGGTTTGAGTGGACCGTTTGAGTTGCGCTATTGCCACCGGAATGGCGAAGTCCGCTGGTTCGAAGTGCTGGCGAACAACTGTCTTGACGATCCGGCTGTGGAGGGCATCGTGGTCTACGCACGGGACATTACCGAGCGCAAGCATACCGAGGCAGAGATCGCTGCCGCGCTCGAAGCGCAGCGTGCGGCGAACGCGGAGCTTGAGCGGATCAATCGGATCAAGAGCGAGTTCATCGCGGTCGTCAGCCATGAGTTCCGCACGCCCCTGACCGGCATCCTTGGGTTTGCCGAGCTTCTGGCTGAGGGGGATTTCTCCCCTGAGGAAGTGCGCGAGTTTGCTGAGGAGATCAGAACAAGCGCGCGCCGCCTGACGCGCCTGATCAACGAATTGCTTGATTTCGAGCGGATGCAGTCGGGATGGATCACGATGCGCTTCGAGCCGCTCGATCTCAACAACCTCATTGCCGGCGTTGCCGAGTCCTTTCGCCTGACATCGGATAAGCACACCATCGTCCTTCAGCTTGATCCTGCGTTGCCCCTGGTTCGTGGAGATCGGGACCGGCTGGTCCAAGTGCTTACGAATCTGTTGTCAAATGCCATCAAATATTCGCCTGCTGGCGGAGAGATTCGCATCATCAGCGAGCGGGAAGGTGCGGAGATCCGCGTGGGAATCCGGGACCAGGGGATCGGCATCGCGCCGGATGCGCTGGAGAAGATTTTCGAGCCGTATTTCCGAGCGAGCGGACCTGAGGCGCGTAGCATCGAAGGAGCGGGCTTGGGCCTCGCCATTGCCCGACAGATCATTCAGATGCATGGCGGGCGCATTTGGGCGGAGAGTGCTCCTGGCAAGGGCTCCACGTTCTGGTTCACCCTGCCCGTCACGGTTGACGCTTCCTGATCGCGCGGGCCGCGTGACTCGTTCCCCTGAGCCTGTTTGGGACACGGCCTACGAGCCAGAATGACCCACAACGTTTCCTGATCGTGACGCCACGCACCCGGCAAAAGCCGGCGCCCAATCCATCCTCGTCACCTGGCACGTCACGGCGCAGTGGCCTACGCGTCACCTGGGCGAACCGCTTCTGTGGTCCTGGCGCTGCGCCCGAAGCCGCTTCAGCCCAAGCGCCATCTCATTCGCGCTTCGCGTTCGCGAAGGGCGATCGCGAAGCGCGGGATGGATGGATGGATGGAGTGAGGAGCGAGTGACCACTCCTCGCCGACGACAGTGCCGAGAGCTCAGGCATGATCAGGCTAGAGCCATTATCTGCTCTACCTCGGCGAGCCACTCCTGAATATCCGGAGGCAGAGCTTCCGCGCCGATGAGTGTTGCGAGCTCCCGAATCCAGTGGTAGGACGCCTCGTAGAGGACAGCATAGCCGCGCCGGTCGTAGGAGCTGAGCGCGGCATCAACCGGCTGGCCGCTGGCATACGCCTCACGCTGGCGTTCCAGCCAGGCAAGCGCATGGTCGTATTGTGCCAGCAATGCAGCGAAGCGGTCCAAGTTCATGCGAAGCTCACTCTGGCGAGCCTCCGCGCGCCATCGCGCTTCAAATTCCCGAATGAGCGGTGGTAGCGCCGCACGGTGTTGCTGCATCGCGTCTCGGCATGCATCGAGCTGGGCCAGGGACTCAGGCCGCGGGGCAGCGTGTGTGGCCAGCTCACTCAGCGCCGAGCGGACGGCCCGCGTCGTTTCCACCTTGTCGCAGGCGAATTGGATCAGCATGGCGGTGAAGCCAAGATCGTGCCGGACCTGGCAGTCGTTGACCGCATGGAGCAGCGGGACGAGCGCTTGGGCGGCATCGCGCGTGGCCTGGACCGTATCTGGGCTTGTCACGCGCCACAACCGCCCGGCCAGTGGCTCTTCCAGCAGGGCCATCGCGGTATTCCAGCTCGTGAGCCACACCGGCGCAGCTTGCATCGTGGCACCGAGCCGGCGCAAGGCAGCCACAACCCGGCCGCTGGTATCGCCGAGGAAGAGCGTGCCGAAGGCGGCGTCGAACGCCGCGCTGTCCGTGCGCCCTCCCGTCCAGGCGACGTCCGCGCCCCAGAGAATCGGGTACCACGAATGCGAATAGGCTTGGTAATGCCCGTCATCGCCCCAGTCGGTCAACAGCATGCCCTGCGCCCCCGCTGCCAATCCCTGGCGCACGTAGTCACGGATGTTGGCTATGGCGTTTTCCAGCCGGGGAAACAGCGTCGTCCAGCTTGATGTTCCTGGGCAGACAAAGAACGGGCGCCCCGCGGCCGAGAGCACGTCCAGCGTTTCGTAGCGTGGCCGCGCCTCATACCACCAGTCGAGGAGCAGAACGTCATCCGGCAGCTCACCGGCAAGCTCGGGATAATGCTTCAGCATGTCGGCCCAGAGCATGATCCGGCGCCCGTGTTTCGCGGCCAGCGCGTGCAGGCGTTGCACATGTTGCAGATAGACACGGCCAATGCCGATTTCGGCGGTAAGCCCGGCAGATTGGCCCCGTCCCAAATCCCACGGCTCATCCGCCCCGATGTTCAGCCAGCGGGAGGTGAAGGGGGCGAGGAAATCCTCGTAGAGCTCATCAAAGAGGGCAAACGTGCCTTCGTTCGCAGTGGCAAATGACCATCGCCAGGGTGTCTCGGCCAGATGTGCATACTGCGGTAGGCTCAGTAGCCGGCGGTTATGGCCAAGTGATTGCAGATTCGGCACGAGCTCAATGTGATGCGCACGGCAGAGCGCATCGAGTCTCAATATATCTTCAGGTGTTAGTGGATCAGCGCCATCGCTAATCTCAGGATGACGCGGAAATCGAAAGGTGTGCTCGATGTAAAGCTGGAGATGGTTGTACTTGTACTGTGCGAGGGTTTGCACAAGCCGTGTCAGCGTGGCCCACGCCGGCACTTTGCCCCGGCTGACATCAAGCATGAATCCGCGCACCGGAAGCGCAGGGCGATCAGCGATGATCACCCCAGGCCACTGGCGGCCGCATTGCTTGGCAATCTGGATCAGCGTCTGGACGCCATAGAACAAACCCGCGTCACTGCTGGCGGTGATCCGCACGTCGTCATTCGTGATGCGGAGCGTGTAGCCTTGTGGGCCAGGGTCTTCTCCCGGCGCTTGCTGATGCTGTGCCGGGGACTCTGGCACTCCGTGCTGC
>FWPU01000815.1_pt1 | contig 99166 bp, 91 predicted proteins | sample 2228361 | NCBI WGS metagenome assembly FWPU01 (sample SAMEA103939777, study PRJEB20133) | metagenome | reverse complement strand
TTGGCATCTACCCCACTCACGCTGCGCGAACCTCCCCCTATTTTCGCCCCCACACCCGGTTCGCGCAATAGTTTGCAGTCCTAACCATGTTCCACCTGCTTGGACTGCCGGCGCCCGCCGCCTGGCCGCCCCATGCTCCGCCCTACGGCTGATCGGCGCCAGGAGCAAGCTGATGGCCAGACTCATCGACCGCTCCTGGCGTGCGCATGCGCTCTCCTTCGAGATAGGCAGCGCGGCTGATCACGTGCGCGGAAATGGGCGTCGTCAACAGCAGCGCCAGCGCGATCAGCACCAAGCGCATGACGATCTCCCGCTCGCCCGTCACCGTCGAGGCCGCGATCAACGAGATCACGCCCAGAAAGACCGCCTTGCTGGCAGCGTGCAGCTTCGTATAGATATCGGGCATTCGGATGACACCATAGACGCCAATCGTCATGATTGTCACGCCCAGAATCACCAATCCATCGGCGATCCACGGCGCCAGGCTTCTGATCTCGTCCGTCCAGCTCATGAGAAGATCCTCCCCTCGCTGTGATACCGCGCTGCCGCAATGGTGCTGGCGAACGAGAGGAGCGCCAAAACCAGGGCCGCATCAAGATAAAACGAGGCGCGCTGCGCGTCGGCGTACAGGATGAGAAACGCGGTGAGCAGCAGTGTGACCGTATCGAGCGCCAGAATCCGGGTAAGCGCAGAGCGCGCGCGGATGACCATCACGACCCCGGTCGCGAGCAATCCCGCCATCCAAATCGCTGCTACATAAAACACCGTCTCATGCATTGACACTCCCTTTTCACGTTCAGCGGCGGCAGGAGCGCCATGTCTCACGCTGGCCACAACGCGTATGCCGCTCGTGTCAATGGGATCCAAGCTGAAATCCCGCCGCGGCAAGCTGAGCCCGAAGCGCCGCAAGCTCTTCACGAAAGCGGTCCTCCGGCGCGTGCTGACCTGCCTTCGGCCGCTCGCCCCGCTTGAGATGATACGTGCGAAATGCGAGCTCAGCCGCGACCTGAAAAAAGCGCTGCAGGCGCCGCTGGAGTGGCTTGCCTCCCCGCTGCCGCGCGGCTGCCAGCGCCGTCGAGCGCAGCGTCTTTGTGGTCAGCACCTGGTACTCTTCTGGTGTTAGCACGCCACCGGCGACCTCATCACGAAGCGTTGCCTGCAAAATCTCCAACTCCCGCCGGCTTGCGGTGCGGGCGATGAGGTAGAGCACGACGACCGCGGGTAGGGTGAAAAACGGCACCATCTGGAGCACGAGTGTGATCACGCTCAGATTCTCGCCATGCAGCCCGCTGATCACCACCACGCCCGTGTTCCAAAGGAAATGCTGGAGGGTGGCAAGACTATACCCTACGATTGGCATGAGGTATTGACCAGCTCCCTTGCCATAGCGGCTCCGGGCCCAGCCGACAGCGGCGCCGGTTGTCCCCGTGTATTGAGCGTGGCCCAGGCCATCCAGAACCGCGCGCGCAACAAACAACTCGCCCAACCCCCGAGCGCCATCCTCGAGATAGGCAGCGCCGAAATACAAGATATTTTCCGTCATCGCGAATCCGAGCCCAACCAGCGCTCCATAGACGAGACCATCGAGCACGTTGTCGAACTCGCGCCGGAAGAACCAGAGCAGCGCCAGCAGTGCAACGCCCTTGAAAGCTTCCTCGATCGCGGGCGCACCGACGGTCACGGTCAGCAGATCGGCTGCCGCCGGCCCAACCGACGTGGCAAGGACACCAGCGAACACAACCTCCGCAATGACGCTAAAGAGAACGGCGCCCACCGCACCCCAGCCAAACGCGGCGATCAATGCGCGGCGTGGCTCGATTTCATACCGGTCAAGCCGGACGATCAGCCAGGAGTATCCCAGCGCTGGCACGACGGCTGCAATGATGCTCAGGGCCAGGGCAACGGGATCTGGAACCGAGGCGATCACGAGCACCATGACACAGAGGGTCATCAGCACAGCGCCCACGCCGCCAAGAATCAATCCCAACCGGCGCTTCGCCCGCGATCGCTTCTGTTGTGACGATGCGTCAGCAGCAGGGAGCCGGGCGCCACAACGCGGGCAGAACCAGCGTGCATCAACCTGCTCGCCACATTGTGGGCACGTCGTCATGGTCCCGCCTTTCAGGCTCCGCTCCGGCCAGACGGCCGCTCACCTCTCACAAGGAGGTTGCGAGATCAGCAACCCCCATCAACGCTGATGACCGCATTTTAGAATAGAGTCCGAGGAAAGGAGTACGCCGATGCCCTCACTCACCATCGAGCGCTGTGTCCCCTGCGAAAAGGGTGCGCCCCCTATCTCGGCAGAAGAAATTGCCGAGCTCAAACCGCTGGTACCGGATTGGGAGATCACGGAGGTAAAAGGCGTGCCCCGGCTACAGCGCACATTTCGCTTCCGGGACTATCCGTCCACCCTGGCGTTTGTCCAGCGACTCGGGGAACTCGCCGAGGCTGAGGGACATCACCCCTCGATGCTCGTGGAATGGGGAAAGGTGCGGGTGCAGTGGTGGACACATGCCATCCGCAATCTGCACCGCAATGACTTCATCATGGCAGCAAAGACCGATCAGCTCGCCGCGGAGATGGGGGCTGAGGGATCGTCGCCGCGCAGCGGAGCATCATCCGAGGGGACCAGCCCATGACCGACCCCATGGTCCCATCCAGCGTTCCGAGGATCACCGCAGCCTGGCAAGAAGCAGATTCGCGGCGCTTTCTTGAGCTTGGCGCCATCTACACGCCCCGCCGCAACGAGATCCAGGACGCCATTTTGGATCTGATCCCAGCCACGCCCGGTGACGTCTTCACCGGGGTCGAGCTCGGCATTGGGCAGGGCTGGCTCACCAATGCCATCCTGCGGCGCTTCCCGCACGCGCGCATGATCGGCCTCGATGGCTCGCCGGCCATGCTAGCAGCCGCCGGCGAAACGCTCGCCGCTCATGGCGACCGTGTGGAATTGCGCTCCTTCGATCTCGCCGATCGTTCCTGGCGGACAGCGTTGCCACCAGACCTACGCTGCGTCGTGACCAGCCTGGTGATCCATCACCTTGACGATGAAGGGAAACGAGCGCTTTTCCGCGACGTGTTCGATCTCCTGGCACCGGGTGGCGCATTTCTGATTGCCGACCTCGTGGCCCCAGTCTCTGAATGGGGACGCACGCACATGGCCCGCGCCTGGAACACGGCGGTCAAACGCCAATCGCTTGAGCTGACCGGGGGCGACGAAGCCTATCAACACTTTCGCGCAGATCAATGGAATATCTACGAGTTTCCCGTTGATCCTGACGACATCGACCATCCGGCTCCGCTGGTGGATCAGCTCACCTGGCTTGCCGGCGCGGGATTTACCGGGATTGACGTATGGTGGGCACAAGCCGGTCATGCGCTGTTCGGCGGCTACCGCTAGCGATCAGCCGTCAGCGGTCAGTCGTCAGTCATCGATTATTCCCCCAACCCCCGACTCCCGAGACTCTTCATACAAGAACGAGGCCCGGTTGATGGCCGGGCCTCGTCATTTCGCTGCCTGCTGCCGGCTCCGGCTTAGTACTCCATGTCCTCCATACCGGAAGCCGTCGGCACGTTCTTCTTCTCCGGCTTGTCGGCGATCAGCGCCTCGGTCGTCAGGATCATCCCCGCGATGGATGCAGCATTCTCCACGGCGGACCGGGTCACCTTGGCCGGGTCAATGATCCCCGCCTGGATCATGTCCACATACCGCTCCCCGATCACATCGTACCCAATGTTCGGGTTGTTCTGCTCCTGCTGCATCCGCCGCACCATCTCGACCACCACCGCGCCATCCAACCCCGCGTTGGCCGCAATGCCCCGCAGTGGCTCATCGAGCGCCCGGCGTAGGATGTTCACACCGGTGAGCACATCGCCTTCCGCCTAGATGCCATCCAAGGCGGAGACGGCATTGACCAGCGCCACGCCGCCACCGGGGACGATCCCTTCCTCGATCGCCGCCCGGGTCGCCGAGAGCGCATCCTCCACCCGGTGCTTCTTCTCCTTCAACTCCGTCTCGGTGGCCGCGCCGACCTTGATCACCGCCACCCCACCGGCCAGCTTGGCCAGCCGCTCCTGCAGCTTCTCCCGGTCATAATCGCTGGTCGTCTGCTCGATCTGGGCGCGGATCTGCTCCGCCCGTCCCTTGATCGCCGCCGGATCGCCCGCCCCCTCGACGATGGTCGTCTCATCCTTGGTGGCCACCACCCGGCGCGCCCGCCCCAGATCGGCGATCGTCACGCTGTCGAGCTTGCGTCCGACCTCCTCACTGATGACCTGGCCCCCGGTCAGGATGGCGATGTCGCGCAGCATCTCCTTGCGCCGGTCGCCAAAGCCGGGCGCTTTGACCGCCAGGACTTGCAAGGTGCCGCGCAGCTTGTTGACCACCAGGGTCGCCAGCGCCTCCCCATCCACATCCTCAGCAATGATCAGGAGCGGCCTGCCCGCGCGAGCCACCTGCTCCAGCGTCGGCAGGATGTCTTGGATGGAGGAAATCTTCTTGTCCGTAATCAGGATGAACGCATCTTCGAGGACGGCTTCCATGCGCTCGGGGTTGGTGACGAAGTAGGGGGAGATGTAGCCGCGGTCGAACTGCATGCCTTCGGTGTATTCGACCTCGAAGCCGAGCCCCTTGCCTTCCTCGACGGTGATGACCCCGTCCTTGCCGACCTTCTCCATCACCTCGGCGATCAGGTTGCCGATCTCGGTGTCCGCCGCGGAGATCGAGGCGACCTGGGCAATCTCCTCCCGCCCCTTCACCTCGGTGGCCATTTCGAGCACGCGCTCCACGACCGCGTCGGTCGCCAGATCGATACCGCGCTTGAGGAGCATGGCGTTGGCGCCGGCGGCGACGTTGCGCATCCCCTCGTGGACGATCGCCTGGGCCAGGACGGTGGCGGTGGTGGTGCCGTCACCCGCCACATCGTTGGTCTTGGTAGCTGCTTCCTTGAGGAGCTGAGCGCCCATGTTGGCGAAGTGATCCTCAAGCTCGATCTCCTTGGCCACCGTCACGCCATCGTGGGTAACGGTTGGAGCGCCGAATTTCTTCTCAAGGGCGACGTTGCGGCCCTTGGGGCCGAGGGTGGTCTTGACGGCGTTCGCCAGAATGTCTACCCCCTCTTTGAGAGAACGCCGGGCGGCTTCGTTGAATTCCAATTGCTTTGGCACGCGATACCTCCATTGGAGCGATGTAGGCTGTGGGTCCAACCCGCCTTACACGGCTGGTTGCCTTGAGCTCAGTGACCCACGAGCCACTCTGTTAACGCCAGATGCTTGGTTGACTCCGACTCGATCCGATCAACCGACGGAACGCGAATTACTCGGCGATGACGGCCAGGATGTCCTTTTCGGAGAGGATGAGGAGTTCCTCATCATCGAGCTTGAACTCGGTGCCGGCATACTTGGCGAACAACACCTGATCGCCGACCTTGACATCCATCGGGATGCGGTCGCCATCCTCGTCGCGGCGTCCCTCCCCGACCGCGATCACGGTGCCGCGCTGGGGTTTCTCCTTGGCGGTGTCGGGCAGGACGATGCCGCTCTTGGTCGTCTCCTCCCGGCTCAGCGGCTTGACCACCACCCGGTCACCCAGCGGGCGCAGCTTCGTCGCAACCGCGCTGGCACCATTCGTCTGCGTTGTCATCGTCAACGCACCTCCTTGACATGGTGGGCAGACCAGCCCTCTGCCGCCCTGCCGATGCCTGGTTCAGGGCGGCTCACATCGGATATCCGTAGCGGAATCGCATTATACCGAGTCGTTTAGCACTCTGCAAGAGAGAGTGCTAAACGGCGGACGCCGAAGGAGCGTGCCGCCTCGCCTGTGCCGCTAGCACGTCGAGGATTCCGGCTTGCAGCCCGTGCCTGAGCAATATTTGTAACCCGGAGGACAGGTGCATGTCCCCGCAATACAGGGCATGCCCGTGGGACAAACGTTGCCGCAGGTGCCACAGTTGGCCGCGTCGTTGACGATATCAATGCACACGCCGCCGCAGTACCCTTGCCCAGGAGAGCAGCGGTTCACACACTGGCAGGTTGCTCCGTCGAAGAGCTGGTATGGCTGGCACGACGTCGAAACGCACATGCCGTTGCACAGCGTTTCCCCAGCGCCACAGCTTGTTTGCGCGGTGCACTGGCACGAGGCGTCAAAATACTGACCAGCCGGGCACGACGGGGTGCAGACCTCATTGCACGGCTCGGTGCCGGGCGGGCAGGAGCAGGACCCTGTGCTCGGGTCGGTGCAGATCGCTCCGCCGAAGCAGCAAATATCCCCGCACCGGTCATACGGTGGCGGACAGTCACAGGTGCAGGTCGCTGGGTTGAGCACAAAGGTTGAACCGCAATCGATTGGCGGGCACGGCGTCGGTGTCGGACCGCTGCCGCCACCATTACCGCTACCGCCGCTGCTGCCGCTCCCCCCGCTCGTTTCTCCACCCCCGCTCGAAGCTGGTGTTGGCGTTGGCGTCGCTTGGCGCCGGCGGCGCACCGCGCTCCACGTGCCCAAATCCCCGGCTTCCGGTCCGCCAAAGGTGCCATTGATACTGCCGCGGCAAAGCACAATATCTTGCTGCCCTGTGCCATTCAGCGCCAAAACCTGCCCATCATCCAGTGTGATGCGCAAGTTGATCGCCCGTCCGGTTGCTTGCCCAACGAGATCAAAGGCATCACCGTCCTCAGTGACGAAGGCCCCCTGGTCAATCGCCCCCTCGGCATCAATCTCGAGCGTGAGCTCTCCGGCGTAGGTGGTCCGTTTATTGGGACCGACAACGACTTCCGCTTCGAGCTGCAGCCGGCAGGTGCGAATCTCGTCCTCCTGCGCCATGGCAGCCCGCACCCCAAGCGCGCTCAACACCCCTCCGGCGATGCCTCCCGCTCCCAGGCGCCGAATCGCCTGGCGGCGCGAGGATCGCTCGGCAAGCGAGCGCGACAACCGGTCAAAGCGATCTCCGTCCATTGATCCCTCCCCGGATGGTTTCAATCCCTAATCTGCCGAAAGACAGCGTGCAACGAACTCGAATGCCGAGCAATGAGCCAGCGCACATGTCAGAGCGAGGAGTGGCTGACTCGCAACGAACGTCGCTTGATGGCTGCGCATCGAAGTGCAGAAGGTACGCTGGGAGCCAGCATACGCGTTGCGTGTTCTTCTGCCAAGCCCCTGACCGTCAATCCCCACCCGCCCGCAGGACCTTGAGCGCGAAGCATTCTCTTGCACAGCGAATCATCAACACGAGCGCAATCAGCCACCACACACTGCTATGCGCCCATCTTCTGCAATCTTGGCGACACGAGACTCGACATAAGTATTTCACAAATAGTACTATCATCAGCAAAATACATCAGTATTTGGCATGATAAGGATTGGGATTGATGTCGGTGCGCTGATTTAGCATACTGTGTATGACGTTTGGCTAGGAGGATCGTGCATGAGGATCTGGCGGTCACACGTGTATGGATCCTGGAGAGCGGTTTGCGTCCTTTCCACCGGCGCGTTTGTGACCGTGTTGAACCTCACGCTCCTCAGTCCGCTGCTAACAGCAATTGCCTCCACCTTTCAGGTATCTGAGGCCGCGGCGGGCCAGCTTGCCACGGCCTCCTCCGCGGTCGCCACGCTCGTCGCGTTCGGCGCCGCCTCCATTGTGGACCGGTTCGACCGCCGGACCTGGCTGCGGTTTCAGGCGAGCGCGCTGCTGGTTGCCACCTTGGTCTGCGCGCTTGCCCCCTCTGTTCACTGGCTCGTCGCGGGCCGGCTGCTGGCAGGTATCGGTGGCGCGGTAATCCTTGCGAATTGCCTGGCAGCAGCCGGCGAGCTCTTTCCCGATCCTGCTGACCGGGATCGCGTCGTCGGTATCATCGTCTCGGCCACCACGATCGCCATCATTGCCGGGTTGCCCCTCGTTGCCCAGATTTCCGCGCATCTGAGCTGGCGGTGGGCGATTGCTTCCCTGGCAGTCCCGCTCGCAGGGCTCTTAATTGGCACCCACTGGCTTCCACTGCACGAGCCGAATCGAACCGATTCGTGCGAGGCACGGGTTGGGTACGGTGCGGCACTCCGTCACCGCCAGACGCTTTGGGTCCTAGCGCTGCTGCTGCTCTTCGGCGTCGCGTATGTAGGCTGGCTCACCTATTATGGCGCGTATATCGAGCGGGATTTCGGCCAGGGCGCCAATGCGCTCAGCGCGCTGTTCCTCGTCGCTGGCCTCGCCGAGTTGCTGGCGAACAACGTCGCGCCGTGGCTGATGCAGCGCATCGCTGCCGGGCGTCTCATGCTCACCCTCACCGGGATCTTTGCCCTTCCCTTGCTGCTCACCAACGTCATGATGTTTGGCCGCCTCTGGGGACAGTTCCTGGCCGCAAGTCTCGTCAGTGCCTCCGCTGCCATGCTGTATGTCATTTGCAACGCGCTGCTCCTCGACGCTCGCCCCGAGGCACGCGGACGCGTCATGGCCCTTGCGTCCGCCTTTGGCGGGTGCGGCGCCGCGCTTGGCGCTCTGCTTGGTGGCCTGCTGCTTGAGATCCTGGATAGTTATGCCACCATGTACCGGCTCCTCGGCTTGCTGCTCCCACTCGGCGTGTTGTTTCTTGCGCGTTCGAACGTGAGGACAGCAGCCAGGCCCAGCGCAAACAGCAACTGGCAAACTCAGCAGGGATCACCCCCCGGTTCTCACGAAGGCATCTTCCGGTAAACTGCACTCTGCCAGCGCGCCACGTCGTGTGCCACCGGTCAAACGGGACGATGTGGCAGCCGTTGACGACGACGGACAGGCACCGGGAGTCTCTGCGCATGCGCCGCCGGTTGCAATCTGCCCGCACCGCGGTCGTTCTGCATCTCCTTGTCGCGGTTGCCGCCCTCGGCGCACAACTGCCGGTCGTTGCTGGAGCGCCGACGCATCAGAGCCCGGTACTCACGATCTCCTCCGTGCGCAACGGCCGCATCGTGTGGGTGAGCTATTCCCGGTACCACGCGGAAATCGAAGCCGCGATCAGGGCGTGGGAAGCCCTTGGCCCGGTTGATTTTGTCAACCAAGCGCAAGCACCCGGCGAGCCGGTCGATCTGATCTATCGCGATGCGTTTGTGCCTGGCGCCTACTTCACCGGGTATTGGACCTTTCACCCGGATGCTCCTGATACCATTACCTTTTCGACGAATTTCATGAACGCCCGGCCAGATGGGGATCCTGCCCGGTTCAGCGTGGCCGCGCACGAAACCGGCCATGCCCTTGGCTTAGCTGATCTTCCTGAAGCATATGATGGCCTTGCATTGATGTATCACGCTAACACCGGCATCGTGGTTCCCCAAAAGGAGGATATTCGCAACTATTGCCGGCTGTGGGGCGGTTCGCTGTGCGCAAGCCTGGGCGCGGCCACGCCGCCGCCCGCCCTCACGCCTGTTCCCTCCCCGGCGCCGAGTCAACCCTCGCGCACCGGCCCGGTGGCGCCGGTGGCGGTTGCCGTCATCAATTGCACCATCACTCCGGCGCCTGGGGCGATTGACGCTGGCAGGGCCATTGCGGGCGATCTCCCGCGCTCCTGCCGCCCTGCGCCTCCGGGCACCGTCTTTGACGTGGTCATGCGTGGCGATGGTCAGGAGACGCCGAGCATTGCCCTGACGAACACAGCCGGGCTCGTTGTGCTCGATGTTCCGATCGGAGAGCAGGTGACCCTGACGATCCGGCCATCGAGCAACCTGCTCTACCTCCCCCTCCAACCATCGGTCAGGATCGAGGAAGTCGACGCGGACGGAGCGCTGCAGACCTATGTCAATGTCGCTGAGCGGCCGGTTGATGTCATCAAGCTCATGTGCCTTGCAGATCCAGGAGCGATCGACCCTGACGCTGTCTTTGGCGGCACGCTCCCGGACGGCTGCCGTGTGTCGCCAGCGGGCGCCGCGTTCGCCGTCAAGGACGCTTTTTACGGCTCGCCTCGCGCTGTGCCGAATTACGCCAGCGCGAGCGATGTGTTTGAAACGGGGGAAAACGGGCGATTCACCGTGTATGTGCCGGTGACGGATGCCGCAGGCCGCCCCACGATTCTGGAACTCGAAGAGCAGCGCACTATTGGGCAGCCCGCGTGGCCAGCCCGCAATCCAACGGTGATTCAGTTGCGCCCGCCGTACAATGTGGTGGTGATTGGCGCCGAGCAGCGCGAGGGAGATCGCGGCCAGCAAGTCGCCAGCGAACAACTCGGAGCGCACCTGGACGGCGGTGTGGACCGGGTGAGCGCTGCGGTCAGGCGGCCCGCTCATACCTTCCGGCACGTTGCCCAAGCGACTGAATCGATGATGCTGCCGCTGGCGCAGCATGGCACGATCACGGTGCAACGAGAGGAGAGCGAGTGGAGAGGTGAGCGCCAACCGCAACGCGGGCGGCGGCTCGTGCGTCTCAGATGGTGGAGAACCCAGTGATGGCGCGGGCGACCCGGGCTTGGCGGACGGCCCACCCCGGTGGTAGCCGTCGGGCGCTCGCGAAGGAGGCACCGATGATAGCGAGGAGATCCCGGCTGCGATGGCTGCAAACCGTCGTAGCGGTGGTGATTGCAGTCGTCGTGGGAGAGCCGATGCTGGCCATGACCGAAGCCCGCTCGGCGTCGGACGCAACCTATGATTATGTCAGGTTCGAGGGGACGGTCTACGCAGCGGTTGAGCGGCCGCTGGGGCGTGCCCTGAACGAGGATGACCTTGGGCACGAGGTCGCTCAAGTCGAAGCTCTTGATGAAAGTGGGATTGATCCATGCTATCGCTCGTACGACAACAACGCCGGCGAGCTTGCACCGGGCACAACGGTGTATGAAGTCAACGGCTATGATCCGGCGTTCCGCCTGGCTGTCGTCATGGAGGACGGCCGCATCGTCCTCTACGAGGCAACGTGCAGCTTCTCAGCGCAGCGCGGCGGTGATCTCCTCGATCTTCATGGAAGGGTGCGGTGCATTGCCGCGCTAGCACCGGAGCGCGGCTTGCCAGAAGTGGGCGCGATCCGCGACGAAGGTGAGATCGAGCAGCTCGTCGATCTTGTCCTGAATGCCCCTGTCCACTTCGATCCCGAGCTTGTCGGCGATCCGTCGCGTCCGGAGCCGCGCTATTGGATCGTGTTTTATCTCAACGACGCGACCGCGACGGCTCCCCGCGCCTACTGGCCGGAGGACGGGGAGCTCGCCTACGGGATCATGGTGCCGGAGACATTTGCGCAGGCGATTGCCGCCGCCATTGATCAGCGCGCCGCGGCTCCAGACAACGCTCCTACCTGCCGCCGCGGCAGCTAGACGATCGTCCTTTTCGCCCAACGACTCAAGCATCTCGATTCAAGCGCGCCGCAGAAGAAGTGCGCCACCCCGATCCATCTCGCCGAGGTGTCAGTCCGAGCGAAGCGAGGAACCTCGCTTCATTGGCACTGAAGGCGTGCAAGAGAGTTAGGCGACACGCAGGTTGTCGATCGCGTCGCGATTCCAGGCAATACCAAGCCCAGGCTCCATCGGGGCCACGGCATAGCCGTCGACAATTTCCAACTCTCTCGTCGTAAGTCTGCGCAACTGTGGGATGTGCTCGACATAGAGTGCGTTTGGCACAGCACAGGCGAGACTCACGTGAAGCTCCATCAGGAAATGTGGCGCCACTTTGACGTTGAAGGCCTCTGCGAGATGCGCAGTTTTGAGCCATGGAGTGATGCCGCCGATGCGAGCAACGTCAACCTGGACGATTCCACAGGCGCCGGCTGCCAGGTACTCGCGGAAGTGACTCACAGAATAGAGACTCTCACCAACGGCGATCGGGAGACTCGTTGCGGACGCCAGATGCACATGTCCGGTGAGATCCTCTGCCGGTAGTGGCTCCTCAAACCAGAAGAGATCGAACGGTTCGAATAATCTCGCTCGCCGCTTGGCCTCGGGGTAGGTGAGCGATTGGTTCGCATCAACCATGAGGTCCACGTGGGGGCCAATGGCCTCCCGCACTGCCCGTAGTCGCTCGACATCCTCGTAGGCGTCCGGCTTTCCGACCTTGATCTTAATGCCACGCCACCCCTTCGCTACCGATGCCTTCGCGCCTGCAACGATCTCCTCGATGGAAAGTTGCAGCCAGCCACCTTCGGTGTCATACAGGGGGATGCGCGGCCGGGCGCCGCCAGCGAGGAGCCATAGCGGTTGCCCAGCGGCCTGACAGCGCACATCCCAGAGCGCGGTGTCCACCGCAGCCAGTGCCAGGCTGGTAATGGCCCCGACAACCGTTCCGTGGGTGGCCCAAAAGAGTTTTTGCCAGAGTGCCTCAATGTGCCGCGCATCCTCTCCCACGAGACGATGCAAAAGGTCTTCGCGCAGCATCGCCAGCACCGCGCGCCCGCCCGTCCCGATCGTATAGGCGTAGCCCAGGCCGGTCAGCCCCTCATCTGTTGTGAGCTCAACGAAAATCGTCTCCTGCTTCACAAAGGCCTGGATAGCATCTTGACGCGGCGTCTCTGGCTCGAGGTCAACCAGAAATGCCTCGGCGCGTGTAATCTTCACGGTTCCCTCCAGTAGCCCAGCCGCCAGCACGACGAGCTATTTGTCGCCCTCGTGCTGACGGCTGGGCGCATTCCACTAAGAACAGACGAGATACTGGTCCTGGAAACCGCTCTGAATTTCCTTCGTCAGCGCCTTGAGATCATCTTTGTAGGTGTCAACTTTGCTGGCGTCAATGAGGAACGTGCCTGAGTCGATCAGGTATGGCGCATCTGGCCTCATTTGGCAGTCGTGGCGAAGCCGGTCCAGCGCATAGGCGGCAATGTACGCCTGCCCGTAGGGGTTCTGCGCCATTGTGCCAACAACGAAGCCATCCCGGATTGCATCCAGCACGATCTTGTCGTCATCAATGCCAACCATCTTGATCCGCTTGTCACCAAGATTGCGCAGTGCTGTCGCAGCCACGACAGACGGGACATAGGCAGTCGTGATAATCCCGTCGATCTCGTCCTTGGATGCGGCCAGAAGCGCGTTGATCTTGTTGTCTGCCTCTTCCTGGCTGTCAACATCGGCCAAATGCTGGAGCAGCTTCACCTTGCCGCCAGTTTCCGCCACGGCTCGCTCGACGGCATCCATGCGCAACTTGGTATTGGGATCGACCAGGAACCCGGTGAAATGGACGATCGTGCCTTCGCCCCCAATCGCCTCAATCAGCGCCTTGGTGCCGAGATAGGCCGAGTTGGCGACATCTGTGGCAATGCAGAACTGCGCCATGGTCGGCTGCGTGGTGCACCCCCCAACCAGCGCGGTCGGAATGCCCTCATCCATAAGCTCTTCGATCGTCCCGTTTGAGCCATTGGCATCGCCAGGAAAGATCGCAAATGCGTTATATCCCTGAGCCACGAGCGTCTCAATGAGTTCGTTCTGGGCATTGAGATCCCATTTCTCTGGGGCCTTGAATACGCTGTCCCCAAGACCAAAATCCCGCTGGGCATCTGCGATCGCTTCCTCCATTGGCGCAAAATACGGATGTGGACCACCCGGAACAACCGCAACCCTGGTTGGCGTGTCAGCATGGGGAACCTCCGGCGGAGGCTGGAGACGGGCGCCTGGAGCGGGCGTCGCGTCCTGAGCGACCGCACTCATGCTGATGCCGAGCAGCATCATGAACGCGAAGAGCACACTGCGAACGTGTGAACGGATCATCACGCTGTTCCTCCTTGCGCCGCACACGCGGCCCTACACGACCATGGCCTCAAAACCGGTCCGAGCGCGACCCGAGCCGGCAGGGAACCCCACCTGATCTCTGCTGGGATTGAGACCGGAACGCCTCCTCCCGTTCCCGTTGACGGAGATCCGTATATTGTGTACGGTATACAAAGTGATCGCTGGATGCAAGAGCCTGCGCAACAAAGACAGGGCTTGGTGTGACACCGCTCCGCGAACTCGATCGCTTCCGCATTGGCGATGAATTGCACGCCCGCTTTGCGCTGCCCAACACAGAGCCATTTCCTAGCTTGGCTGATGCCCTCTACGATCTTTTGTGGAAACGCATCGTCAATTTGGAGTTTCCCCCTGGCGCCCGCCTATCAGAAGAGGCGCTCGCCCGTGAACTCGGCGTAAGCCGCACACCCGTGCGAGAAGCGTTGCTGCGTTTGGGCCAAGTGGGACTTGTACGTGTGAGTGCCCGGCGCGGCATGTCGATTCCAACGATCACCCGCCAGGATGTCGTCGAATTATACGATTTGCGGGCAGCAATCGAATCGTACGCGGCTCGCCGGGCGGTCTTCTCGATCAGCGAAGAAGAAATCTCCACATTACGCGAACGACAACGCCTAGCTCACGAGCGAGCGACCGACGATTCAGCGGCTGCGGCAGAAGCGTTCTTTCACGCCGATCTTGCGCTCCATGAAATCCTGCAAAAACGCGGAGGAAATCGACGCAGCGTGCGGCTTCTGGCCGATGTCATGGGGCAATTGAGCCTGCTTAGCCTGCGGGCTGCTTTAACACCTGAAAGCCGGCTCGCTGCTATTGCTGAGCACCAGCGGATTCTCGATGCCTTGATCCGCCAGGATGCCAGCGCAGCCGCCGGGGCAATGGAGGAGCATATCGAAGCAGTGAAAGACCGCTCCTTGGCAGATCTCGAGCGTCTTCACGTCGGCATGTAGAACAGCACGGCACTGGGGAGCCCCTAATTGGCAATGGCTGCGGAGCACCACGATGACCCGCTTGATTCAGATTCTTGACCGGCTCGGGTTATTTGTTGTCATTTTCATGTTCTGGTTGATCTTCGTGGTTTTCGCCCAGGGTTTCCTAACCGGCATCACGATCTTTGGTCTCAGCCGGAGCATCGCAATCACCACGGTCATCGGTCTTTCTCAAATGGTTGTCCTCTCGATCGGCCACATGAACCTGGCAGTTGGCGCCATCGGCGGGATGGTGAGCATCTTCACGGGCTGGCTCATGCAAGAGCACAGGTTCCCCATTTGGGGAGCGATTGCCGCGGGGCTGGCGTTGGGGGCACTGACCGGCTGGCTGAACGGGTGGCTCATAACCCGGACGGGCATCAACAGTTTTATTGTCACGCTCGGCATGGGCAGCGTGATCACCGGGCTGGTGTTCATCCTCACGAAAGCCGAAGCGTATCGCGATCTGCCTCGTGCGTATGTCACATTTGGCAAGCGGCGATGGATCGAGATCGGCTGGTTAGAGATATCGCCCCTGTTTGTCATCGCGCTGATCGTAACCGCGCTTGTCTTTCTCGTTTACCACGGCCTCGCAATCGGGCGTCAGATGCTCGCCACAGGCGCGAACGCCCGGGCAGCGCGCCTGTCAGGTGTGCCAGTGGAGCGCGTTGTGCACGTGGCACACGCCTGGTCCGGATTCCTGGCCGGACTGGCCGGCATCATGCTCGTGTCCCGCCTCGGGTCGGCGCTTCCGAGCGTTGGCGATGACTGGCTTCTCCCATCCTTTGCGGCACCGATTGTTGGTGGTACGTTGCTCGCTGGCGGGGCGGTGGCCGTTGTGGGAACACTGCTGGGCGCAGTGCTCATTGAGAGCGTTTCGGTCGGCCTCACGCTCATGAACGTGCCAAGCTTTTGGATCCAGTTGTTTATCGGGCTGGTCCTGCTCCTCGCCGTCCTTCTCGACCGCGCACGCACCGTGGCTGTTTTACAAGGACAGCGAGCCAGCACAGCTTCCGCACAGACGGTGGCGACACAATGAACGTGGCGGCTATCAGCGTGAACCGTCGAGGGTGGTCGTGGCTCCAGGCAGAGTGGGTTTGGCTGGCAGGCATTGTTGCCCTGGAATGCGTCATTCTCGCCAGCTTAGAACCCAATTTCCTCACTGAGTTCAATCTCTACGTAATGTTGCGCGGGGTAGCGGTAACGTTGATCGTTGCCCTTGCCCAGCTTATGGTCTTAGCAGTTGGGCAATTAAACCTCTCGGTTGGGGCAATTGGCGGCGTCGTTGCCGTCTGCACCGGCGGTATGATGGAAGTATGGGGCTTCCCGACCATCGTAGCCATTGCACTCGGGCTTGTGCTCGGTACGGCGGCAGGACTTATCAACGGGCTGCTCACGACACGAACCGGTATCAACGGTTTCATCATCACCTTGGCAACGGCCAGTGCGTTCAGCGGCATCACCATCGGGTTGAACGACGCCAAACCGTTCTACAACCTGCCAAGCGCGTATGTCCGTTTTGGCCAAGGCCGGGCTGGTCCGTTCCCCTACATCGGCATCGTCACGGTGCTGGTCGTGGTGGCACTCGCAGTGCTTTTGACCAGGACCGTGCTCGGCCGGCAGATTCTCGCAGTTGGTGGAAATCCCCGAGCAGCAACACTTTCCGGAATTCCCGTAAATCGGATCGTTGTTATTGTCCACACGATGTCTGGCTTGTTAGCCTCCATCGCGGCCATCTTGCTTATGGCCCGGCTCGGGTCAGCACAACCTTCGATTGGTTCAGACTGGCTCCTTCCTTCGTTCGCTATCCCGATTGTCGGCGGCATCGCACTGACTGGTGGGAGCGCATCAGTCTTGAACACGATTCTTGCGACCTTCCTCATTGCTCTGATTGATAACGGTTTGGTCCTGGTCAAGGCTGACCCTTATTGGATCCAATTCTTACTCGGAACGATAATCCTGGGCGCTGTCGGCCTCAATCGTTTGCGCCTGAAAACCCGTAAAGAGCGATCATCATGACGGAAGCGATCCACGCATCGGCACCTCGCCAGAGCAGCGAAGCGACGACCAGCACCACGCCAGCACTTGAGCTGCGCGGCATCAGCAAAGCCTTCCCGGGCGTCCAAGCGCTCAATCATGTTGATCTTGTGCTGAGGCACGGGGAAATCCACGCGTTGGTGGGAGAAAACGGCGCAGGGAAGAGCACCTTGCTCAAGATCATTACTGGCGTGTATCAGCCCGATCAGGGGACGATTCGCGTCGATGGGCAGGAGATCCGCTTCGGATCCCCACGAGACGCGCTGCGCGCCGGAATCGGGGCAGTGCATCAGGAGCGCAATCTCATTCCAAAGTTCAGCGTCGCGGAAAACATCACGCTGGAGCAGCCTCCTGTCCGTGGCTGGCAATTCCTCGATCAGGACAAGATGGTCACAGAGGCGCGGCGGTGGCTCGAAGCGATTCATCTTCCTCTCGACCCGCTTACCCCCGTCGAGCGCCTCAGCGTGGCACAAATGCAGCTTGTGGAGATCGCCAAGGCCCTTTCGCTGCAGAGCCGCATCCTGCTGCTTGATGAGCCGACCGCATCAATCACGCCTCATGAAACGGAGGTCCTGTTCAGCATTCTCCGCCGCTTGCGTGACGAAGGCGTTGCGATCCTCTTTGTCAGCCACAAGCTTGAAGAGATCTTTGCCCTCTGCGATCGCGTCACGGTCTTGCGAGATGGCCGCCTTGCTGCATTCGATGCCGACCTCGCCACGCTCGATCGCGACCGGCTGGTCACGCTCATGATTGGGCGTACCGAGCAGATTCGCGAGTTCACGGCGAAGTCGGTCGATCGAAGCCGGCCACTCCTCGATGTTCGCGGTCTTCACACCAGCACCGGAGCGCACGATATTACCTTTGCTCTCTATCCCGGCGAGATCGTTGGACTCTATGGATTAGTCGGGGCGGGGAGGAGTGAGCTCGCGAAAACCCTTGTTGGCGAAGGTCGGATTCTGACCGGTGAGATAAGGCTCGATGGGCAACCGATCCACATTCGCGAGCCACGAGAGGCCCTGGAGCGATTCCGCATCGGATACGTGAGCGAAAACCGCCAATTAGAAGGCTTGATCCTCACTCATTCCGTGCAGTCCAACATTGCCGTTACGGTCTGGAGAAGGCTAAAGAACGCGCTCGGCTGGATCAGCTCGCAGCGCGAACGGGCAACGGTGACACCGTTTATTGAGCGGCTGCAAGTAAAGACCCCCTCTCTTGCTCAATCGGTAGGGAATTTGAGTGGCGGCAACCAGCAAAAGGTTAGCCTCGCCAAGTGGCTTGCCGCGGACACGCGCCTGCTTATCATCGATGAGCCAACAGTCGGCATCGACGTCAAGACAAAGCATGAGTTGCATGAGCTGATTTGGGATCTCGCCAGCCGGGGGCTCGGCATCCTCCTCATTAGTAGCGATATGCCGGAGATGATCCGCCTCGCCGACCGCATCCTGGTGATGAAAGAGCATCGGATCGTGGGCGAAGTTGTTAACACCCGCCGCTATGACGAGGTCAGCGAAGCGATCATGCGTTGTATCCACGCTGGCGACGCCGCATCGGACACCACGCCTCTAATGACTGGGGACCGTCAGTCGAGCGCTCGTCATCGTGTTCCAGTGTGATAGGTGACGCTACAAGATCGGAGATCCCGGTGACGCGAACGCTGACCATCGCTGTTGTTGGCGGCCCCATGTATGACCGGTTGTATGCCGAACGGTTGCCGCGCTTTACTGCAGAAACCGGGATTACCGTCAGCATCGGTGCGCACCTGATCCATGCTGACTTGAACGCACACCTTGCATCGGCGCTCCCCAAAGGTGCGCCACACTACGATCTCATCAGCTCCCATACCAAGTATGCGCCCTCGCTAGCGCGTTGGCTCCTTCCTCTCGATCATCTCCTCCCGGCTAACGATCTGGCCGACTTCGCGCCGGGGATCGTCGAGCAAGCCCGGGTCGAAGGGCAACTTCTTGGCATTCCGCGCAATATTGATACCCGCCTGCTTCACTATCGAGCAGATCTCTTCCGTGATCCCCAAGAATGCCGGACGTTCCAGGAACGCTTCGGGTACGAGTTACGACCTCCAGCAACGTGGGATGAGCTTATTGACATTGCACGGCATTTCACACGGCCACCAGAGCTATACGGCTTTGCGTTTCCCGGTATGTCATCCGGGTTGTGGGGCACGTTTTACGAGCTCACGAAGATGTACGGCGGGGATTTCTTCGCTCCAGATCTTCGCGCAGCGTTTCACTCGCCAGCCGGCACCCAAGCACTGACCTTGCTGCGCGACTTGTATCGTACCTGGTGCGTAACGCCACCCGATCTTCCCACTTGGCAATTCGACGCTATCTCCAGCGCATTTGATGCTGGCCGGGTAGCGATGATCGCCGACTGGCCCGCTACCTACGCCAGTCACGTGAACGCCCTTGGCGATCGGCTCGGCGTCGCGCCGTACCCTCAGGGACCGGCTGGGCGCTTCGTCTACTCCGGAGGCTTTACATGGGCGATTCTGCGTGGCACCTCCGATCTTGAGGCTGCTGTGATGTTGCTCATGTTCCTTACCAGCCCCCAAAGCCAGGAAATTGAAGCTCGCCAGGGCACCTACGTGCCAAGACGGTCCGTACAGCGACTGATTGCAATCGAAAGCTCAAGTGGGTCGCGTGAGCGGTATCGACTCGACCTCCTCGATGAGACGGTGGAAAAGCATCTCCTTATTCCACCACGCCTCTCATGTTATCCAGCGATCGAGGAAGCTGTCTGGCCGCTCCTGCAGGCAGGCTTTACAGGCGAACTGCCAGTAAGCCAGGCGCTGGCTTCAGCCGAGCGCGCAATGAATGCGATTCTCGACGAGGCGAGCGAGGCCACCATCCCCGGCTAGCAGCGCAGTGAGTAGAGCGGTTGCGCTGCGGCCTTCCACATATTCTCATCTTCGGTGCCAATAGGACTTGCGCTCACGCGCATCCTCGATCATGCTCCACATAACAGAATCGCGCGGCGCCGCCGGAGTGACCGTTTTCTGCGCGCCGCTGCAGGGAGCAACGATACGCATGGTCCGCGATCTCTTCCGTCTTCGCCGTCGTGAGCGCCCGGCCGATGCCGATGGCGCGATTCTCACCAAGACTCAGCATGAGCTGCTCGCTGAGGAGCTTGCGCTGCTCGAGCGGCTGGCCACCATCCTGGAGAATTACCCCGCTGCGCCAGAGGATCTCGAGCAGATCGCGGATGCCGCCGAGCAGTTGACGTCGCTGTTTCTGCTCGTCGTGGTCGGAGAGTTCAATTCCGGCAAATCCGCGTTCATCAACGCCCTCGTCGGCGGGCAGGTCATGCCCGAGGGAGTCACGCCGACAACCTCGGTAATCAATCTCCTCCGCTATGGTGACACCGTCACCGAAACGATGCTTCCAACCGGGGTCATCGAGCGCACCTATCCCGCCCCATTCCTTGAGGAAATTACCGTTGTCGACACGCCCGGCACCAATGCCATCATTCGAGAGCATGAAGCCCTGACGCAGCGCTTCGTTCCCCGGTCAGATCTCGTGCTCTTCGTCACCTCTGCCGATCGCCCCTTCACCGAGAGCGAACGCACCTTCATGGAAGATATCCGGGAGTGGGGCAAGAAGATCGTCGTCGTGATCAATAAGATTGATCTGATCCGCGATGAGGCGGACGTACAAAAGATCGTTGATTTCGTCCGCGACAATATCGCCCGGCTGTTGGGGTTCCACCCAGAGGTCTTTCCGGTGTCATCCCTGCTTGCCCAGCAAGCCAAAGCGCTCGGCGACCGCAATCCGTCGGAACGGGAACGGCTGTGGCGCGCGTCGCGCTTCGAGGCGCTGGAGACCTATATCTTCAAGACGCTCGACCAGGAAGGGCGCATCCGGCTAAAGCTGCTCTCCCCACTTGGCTCTGCCGAGCACATCACGGATCGCTATCTCAGCACGACCGTCGAGCGCCTCAAAGTCCTTCAAGAAGATGTGCGCACCATCGAAACGATCGAGCGCCAGCTCGCCCTCTATCAGGAGGATATGCGCCGCCAGTTCGCGTACCACCTCACGCGGGTGGAAAACATCATCATGGGGATGGTGGCACGGGGCGACGAGTTCTTCGAGGAGACGATCCGGCTCGGCCGCATCTTCGATCTCCTCAATACTGACAAGATCCGGTCGGAATTCGAGCGCAAAGTTGTCGCTGACACCGAGCGCCGGATTGACGAAACCATCAATGAGCTCATCGACTGGATGGTGGAGCAAGATCTCCGAACCTGGGAGGCGGTCAACGATTACATTGATCGCCGCCGCCTCTCGCAATATGAGGAGCAACTGATTGGCGAAGTCGGCGGGCAGTTCCGCTATGACCGCAAATCGCTCCTGGAGTCGGTCGCGCGCCGGGCGCAGGAGGAAGTCGAGCGCTATGACCCCGACCGGGCAGCGCACGAACTGTCTCTCTCGGTGCGCAACGCTGTGGCGCAAGTGGCGGTCGCAGAGGCAGGGGCAGTTGGCCTTGGCGCGCTCGTAGTGGCCGCGGCCTCGACGGTCGCCGTCGATGTGACCGGGATTCTCGCTGCCTCCCTGGTCGCCGGGCTCGGCTTGTTCATCCTGCCGCGTAAGCGGCGGCAGTCCCGCCAGGAATTCCGCCGCCGCTCGGAGGAGTTGCAGCAGCGCCTCATGGCCGTCATGAGCGAGCAGTTCGACCACGAGCTAGCACGGTCGGTGCAGCGCATCGAGGACGCGATCGCCCCGTATTCACGGTTCGTCCGCGACCAGCGGGCGAAGCTGACCCAAGCTGAAGCTGATCTGACAGCAGTTCGCAATAGCCTCCACGCGCTGCGCTATCGTATCGGCGACCCGGATGCCGAGCTGCCGCGGTCCTTGCCATCTGGGCGGCACCAGCCATTCTCTGAACAGTCAGCGACGGCGCTGCCAGACTCCGGCCGGGCCACCGCGCTGTCCGAGCCATCAGCGAGCTCGGCCCAGCATGCTCAGGAGCCGGACGGTGGAGGGCGAGAGGCACCGCTTGCCTCCGACGAGCATCCAGCGCGCCTAAAACGCTCTGAATGAGCGCCCTTCGGTGGCGCCTCAGGCGGCAGCCGCATTGGCAGAATGTCGCTGACCGAGAGAGCCGTTGCGGTGGGAAGGGAGACGCTCTGGCTGCTCAGCCAGGATATTGAGTAGCGCCTCAACCACGGCCGCGTCCCATTGGGTGCCAGCGCCTTCCCGTAAGATCTGCGCCGCTTTCTCGGCGCTCAGGCCAGACCGATAGGGCCGGTCACTGGTCAGGGCATCAAACGTGTCGGCTACCGCCAGAATGCGCGCCCCAAGGGGGATGGCCTCGCCAGCTAGCCGGTCAGGATAGCCCTTGCCATCCCATCGCTCGTGGTGATGGCGAACCAGCATGGTGCCCTCCCGATAGGCTGCGAACTTGGCGAGCACATCCGCGCCAAGCACCGGATGTCGCTCCATCTCCCGCTGTTAATCGATCGTCAATTTCGCCGGCTTCATCAACACCGCTGGATCTATCGCCACTTTGCCGAGGTCATGGACTCTGCCGGCACTCTCGATGAGGTCGGCCTCTTCTGGGCTGAGTCCAAGTCGCTCGGCGATCAGGCGAGCAGTTGCCGCCACTCTCCGCGAATGGCCAGCGGTGTATGGGTCGCGCAGCTCGACAACCTCGACAAGCGACGACAATGCGCGCTCGGTGTCTTCACGGAGCCGGATCGACTGGCGGACGGCCCGGTGCATGAGGAACAGTGGCATGCCGATCAGCGGCAAGATCAGCGGCTGATCAATGACCACCGTTGCCGCCAGCGCTCCGACAATGCCCAGCACAATGTGGGGTAGGAGATCGAGCTTAATAGTCGCGCGCCACACCCGCAGCGGATGTATGCCCTGCTGGAACGCGCCTGCCCCAGCAACAAGCGCGGTATTTATGCCGTGCATCACCGCCGCGCCAAGGACGAGCGCCCAGACGGAGCCAAATCCTGGCACCTCCGGAGCTGGCAGGCGTGCGGCTAGCGTGCCAGCGCAGACTGCACCTGCAGTCACATAGGCTGTCCCTTGCCCGATATTGAAGAGGACTTCTGGCCAGTAGATGGTGCCATGTGTCCGCGTACGCCACAACTCGGCTCCAGCCACCGCCAGGAAAGCAAGCACGCCCGTCCAGGGCCACGGGATGATCAGGAGCATAGCAACATAGACAGCGGTGCTCGTGGTGATATGCGTGTGGTGGGTCAATCGCAAAGCGAATCGCTCCGCGATCATGGCGATCAGGGTGAGCGTTCCTGCCCATCCGGCTAGCCCAAGGGTAACAGTCTGATGATAGCCCAAGGCAATCGCAATTGCCGCAAGCGGTCCAGCAGCGCTGACCACTCGCAGATACCACCTCAGACGGTCTGGATAGTCTGGCTGGTGCTCCATCAACGACGTCCAACCCGCACAGACTCACCCGGTGGAGAGCTTCACCCAGCGGTTAGCCAGTCCTTCAGCGCTCGTTCCAAACAGAATATCGCTCACCGAACTGTCAGTCGTGCGCGGTGCAAAGGTGACACGGACGGGGAGCGAGCCGTCCCTGGCTGGAACCTTCACCGCTACTCGTACAGGGGTATGGTCGCCTTTGCGGGTGAGCGCGGGGGAATTGACAAAAGAGATGGCATAGCCTTGCAGGCCAAACCCGGCGTCGGAAAGCACGACAGTACCCATCGAACCCTTCGGAATCGTTACCACGATCTCTGCTGGTCCTGTTGTGGAAAGATGCATTTCGACATAGCTGGACAAAAAGATATCCGCGGCTTGCCCATCAATGATGACAACCGGATCTACCGCGCACCAGCGGCGGGAGGCGCGTGCCGGTATTCCTCCGACGAGCGCTGCACCTGCGCCACCCAGCACAGCCGCAAATGCACGCCTGCTCATCCGTTCCCATCCACTCCCAGAACTCTCCCGGCTCTGTCCCATCACTTCGCCTCCTTCACCAAGGCCATGCTTGTGTCATCTTCGGTGCGCCGATCCCAGCAGTCGTGCCCCCTGAGCGCCTAGCCGGATCGTATAGCGGCAACGCCAAGCGGCCTATGACCTTTCGGTGGCAAGATCCGGCCGGGACGAACGTCTTGAGATAGGAATGTCGGGTCAGATGGCCAACACTCCTGACTCTGGCCTCGTATCGAGTATCCGGTGAACAGCAGGGAGCTATTGGCAAGCGGTCGCGCATTCGGTACACAACGGATACTGGCCTTACAGCCGGTCAGTTCTTCCACGGCGGTTGGTTGATCAGCAGCACCATCACCACAGCGGAGAGGACACGGAGCGTGATCACTATTCGCGAGGAGCAGCCTGAGGACAGGGAAATCGTTGCAGACGTACACCGGCGAGCATTTGGCCGGGAAGCCGAGGCTCGATTGGTGGATACGTTGCGCGTGGATCAGGAGGTCATCGTCTCCCTCGTAGCCATCATCAACGGGCAGATCGTGGGCCACGCGCTCTTCAGCCACCTGCCCATTGAGACGGCTACTGGTGTGGTTGCCGCAGCGGCGCTCGGCCCCATTGCCGTTCTTCCCGAATGGCAGCGGCAAGGCATCGGGGCAGCCTTGGTGTGGCGCGGCATCGGTGAATGCCGGACCCAAGGCCGCGCCGCCGTAGTCGTCCTCGGGCATCCTAGCTATTACCCGCGGTTTGGCTTCTCCGCAGCCCTTGCCGCCAGCCTGCGCGCGCCCTACTCAGGAGAGGCGTTCATGGCCCTTGAGCTTATCCCCGGAGCGCTCGCTGGCGGCGGTGTGGCTCGGTATCCCGCTGCTTTTCAGATGAGCGATCAGGCGGGTGAAGAAACCAGTTGCTGATGCTGGGCCCGAAGTTGCCCACAGGCCGCGGCAATGTCAACCCCGCGCGAGTACCGCACGGTGGTCGGAATCCCAGCGGCGCGCACGATGGATGCAAACCGCTCGATCCCTTCGGGGTCTGGGCGCTCGTAGGGCAAAACATCGACCGGGTTGAGGGGAATGAGGTTCACATGGCACAGCATGCCCCGAAGGAGATCGCCAAGCTGCCGCGCGATGTCATCGCTGTCGTTAATCCCCTTCATCAGTGCGTATTCAAAAGAGATGCGCCGGCCCGTCTTGCCGGTGTACCGCCGGCAGGCCACCAGCAGATCGGCAATGGGATACCGCCGGTTGATTGGCACAAGCCGGCTGCGCAGGTCGTCATTCGGCGCATGGAGTGACACGGCAAGATTGACCTGGTACGGCTCATCTGCCAGCCGATCGATGAACGGAACGACCCCTGATGTCGAGATCGTCATCCGGCGAGCGCCAAAGTTGAACCCTTGGGGCTCATGGAGGATGGCAACCATCTTCATGGTCGCTTCGTAGTTGTGGAATGGCTCGCCCATCCCCATCATGACCAAGTTCGTCAGTGAGCGCCCCCGGCGGCGGGCTTCACGCGCCGCGTCGACGGCCTGCTGAACCATCTCACCGGTCGTCAAGTTGCGCGTCAGTCCCCCCAGCCCCGTCGCGCAAAACGCGCAACCAACGGCGCAACCAACCTGGCACGAAACGCAGACCGTCGCCCGGTCGGGATACAGCATCAAGACGGCTTCGACGAATTGCCCGTCATGCGTCCGGTACAGCGTCTTGATCGTCTCGCCATCATCGGTGGTCAGCGTCCGCACCGGCGTCATCGTCGCAATCGGGAGGGCCGATGCCAAGTCCTGCCTCAGCGCCCGGGGCAGGTTCGTCATGGCGCCATAATCAGCGACAAGCTGCTTATACGCCCAGTCGAACATCTGCCGCGCCCGGTACGCTGGCTGCCCGAGTGCGACGAGCCGCTCACCAAGCTCAGCCAGCGTGAGGTCGTACAGCGAGACCGGCCGGTCACGCCGGGGAAGGGTCACGCGCGGCGGGCGGGCTGCTGGCTCGGTATCAGAGGCTCCTCGTGGCGACAACACAACGCTTTCCATAACACGAAAGCTTACCACGGATACGCGGACCTCCTCCGCGCGAACGCGGCGCAAGGCATGGTGCGTCATGACGCGGAGCCGGAAGTCCTCATAGGGCGCTCACGCTGTCTCCAGCCTGTCGGTTATTCGTCCCTCAGCAGGCGAGCCACGATGCTCCCCTCACTGACCAACAACCCAACGGTGAGTGCAGCGGAAATGACACACCACTGGCAAATGGCATCAATCACCCAGAGCTCGACATAGGTGAGATAACCGGCATACAGCGTGCCGGAAAGCACCAGTGAAAACGCCGTCATGGTTGCCAGTTCGCACGCGGCCGGTCTTCTCCAGCGCACTGCTCCGAGCGCCAGAACAGCAAGGTACATTGCCAGGCCGAGCAAGGCGATCGGAATACCCGCGATTTCGGCGTAGGGGCTCTTCTGGACGCTGGCGCAATCGCCCGCCTTGCATACCAGAAGATCACTGCGATAGTGAACGATGGTGAGATAGGACGCGACCGCCACGCCGAGCGCGGCGAGACCAGCCGAGAGCCGCTCGGCAGGCGGCCACGCTCGGCGTGCGCGTCGCGGCTCATGATTGGCTCGCAAGCGCGGCCTCGATTCGCTGCTTGAGGTCATCGTAACTCCGGACTTGGAACACCTCCCCATTGATCACATAGGATGGCGTTGACGAGATCCCGAGCCGCGTGGCCTCCTCGTACATGGCGACGATCTCGGCGATGTGCTTGCGGCCATCAAACGCCGTGTTGAATGCCTCCATGTCCAGACCAATGCTGCGGGCAATCTCCTTCAATCGCGCATCGGAGAAGGCGCCTTCGTTCTCACCATGCTGGTTACTAAACAGCGCTTCGTGGAACTCCCAGAATTTCCCCTGATCGGCAGCGGCAGCAGCCGCTTCCGCCGCACGGATGGACTCGCCCTTGGCCGTCGTCAGGTCCTTCCCTCCCTGGTTCGCTTTGGCAAAGCCCAAATCGAGGAACGGAAAGTCGCGATACTCAAAACGCACCTTGCCGGTGGCGACGTACTCCTCGATGAGCCGGGGCGTGAAATTCAATGCGGCATAGCCGCAGCCGGGACACTGGTAATCGCCGAACTCAATCAGGAGCACCGGCGCATTGGGATCACCCAAGGTGCGACCATTGCGCGGAATTGCTGGATCAATGACAACGGCAGCCGCTTTGACGGGAGGCAGATTACTGGAGCCCCCGCCATCGCGGTTAGCAAGCATCAGGACCAGCGCCACGGCAATCGCTGCCGCCACCGCGCCGCCAAGATACAGGTACCGGCGTCTCCGTGCCGCCTGCCGCTCCTGAATGCGCCGCTCAGCACGGCGCGAAAGACGTTCCGTTTGATGATTCTTTGTTCGCGCGCTCATGATGTCGTTGTTTCCTTCGCGTTCATGCGTGCCTACCGGCCCCTGCGCTTGTACCAGCGCATACCGTGTTGATGGCAGTGTAGCGGATCATCTGTTGCAATGCCGTCGCAACCGGCTCACCAGCGTTACAGGTGCATCAATCGTCAGGGCGCCGCGGCGGGAGTGGCCGGCGCAGTGGGGCTCGCGGGCGATCCCGCGCCGCTCACCACATCAGAGGCAGGCAAGCTCTCGCCCGGGTGGTCCTGTAACCAGCGCAGATAATTGATCACGTGCCAGATGTCCTCATCAGTCAAGCGATCGCCAAAGCCGGGCATGGCCGTCGGCGGCTTGCCGAACTTGATCCAGTTGAAAAATTCGCCGTCGTAATGCGCCCGCGCGTGGGCAGTGGAGAAATCGGCTGGAGGCGGATACGGCGGATCAATCGTTGCCGCGCCGGGGCCATCGCCACGGCCTGCCGGCCCGTGGCAGACCAGGCAGTTCGCCTGGTAGATGGCCTGGCCTTTCGCCAGTGACAGGTCGTCGGCCGGGATCGGGTTGCTCGCCAGAATGTCGACGGTGGCCGTCACCTCACCAACCCGCGCCTGTAGCAACAGCACTGCACCAAGCGCGATCGTGATGGCGCCCAGGCCCGCGCTCTCTCGCCGGAGCGGTGTGCGGCCCGCATGCCACGCCAGCGCGAGCAGGCCGATACCTCCAGCCAGCAGCAACAAGCCAACGACGCCCGCTGTCCCGAAACGCCACGGCGAGCCAGGCAGGCTCGGTCCTGTCGGAACATCGGCAACGCTCAGCGCCGTCTGGCCGGAATACGTAAACGATCCAACAAGGCGGACGATGACCTGAACGCTCCAATCTCCCCGAATGCTTAGCTCGATGCCGTGCCCTTCGAAGGCGTTGCCCGGCACCCGTTCAAGCACAACCTCCTTGCGGATTGACTGGTCCGTGGGCAGGGTCAAGCGCAGCAGCGCCTCGGTCTTCGGCGGAAGCAGGTCGCCGTCCACTTCGAGCCGGTAATGATTCGGTCCGGGCACGCCAGGCGCCACGGCGAGCGTCGCTCGTCTCCCTTGGAGATCCACCGCGACCCGTGTCACGCCTGCCTCCTGGGCCAGTTGCTCCCGCGCCGGCGGCTGGCCGATCATCCGGCCTACGACAAGCAGCAGCACGACAACGATCGCCGCCTCCGCGCTGACGGCCAGGGCAAAGCGCCGGCTCCACGCCGATGCTGCCTCATCGCCAGCCGCCCGCTCCAGCCGCCGGCTCACCACAAGGAGATGGAACGCGGCCAGCAGAAGCAGCGGAATGAGCAGAAGCACCTTGACCGACAGGGAACGACCGTACGCCGTCTCACGCAGCGCGGCCCAGTTTCCCACGTGCAGCCATGCCGCGTAGGCGCCGGTGATGATCAATGCGCCCCAGGCAGTCAGCGCCAGCACCGAGAAGCGCGGAATCGCCCGGGAAAGCACCAGGCGGCGCCCGGCAGGCGTCAAGTCACCCAGTGCTGGCAACAAGGTGCCGGCAAGGACAATGAGTCCACCAACCCATAACGACGCCGCTAGCAGATGCACGGCATCGAAGGCGATCGCCGTGGTCCGGCCACTCGCTTGGGCGGCCGCGTGCGACAGCATGCTGTATGGCACGGGCAATACCCCGCTGATCAGAAGGCCAAGCGCAACAGTCCAGCGGCGGCGCTTCGGCCACCACCAGGCAGCAACGCTCAACACCAGCGCAAGCGCCAGGAAGAGCGCGACACGGTAGAGCCATAACCGGCCATAGCGCGTCTCGGACAGGGTGGTCAGGATGGCGCTGACCAGATCGTCCTGGTCGGATCCAGCCGCCTGCACCACAAGTGCCACCGCGCTCCCGGCGATTCCGAGTCCGATGCCGGCCGCGGCCAGGCGCTTGGTCCGCCGTGTCAACCGTGGCCCGGCCTGCCATGCTGGGGAAATGGCCGGGCGGAGCACCAACAGCCAGACTGGCCAGACCGCGACGGCCAGGGCGAGCCCGAGCAAGGCAAGCCAGCGGGACACTGCGCGCAGCCACTCGGGTGGCCCGCTCGATGCAGCCGCCACCGGCGGAATGAAGGTGCGCACGTCGGCTGCCGTGCCAATGGTAAACGCGAAATATCCCTGAGCACGGTGTCCATCGGCCGCGGACAGGGTCCGCCAGACAACGGAATACGTCCCGTTCTGAAGAGCTGGAGGCAGGCTGAGGCTGGCCGCGTACCGGTTCTGGTCATCGAAGTGAAACGTCGCTCCCGGGACAGGCTGCCCTGTGGAATCGTACAGCTCCGCTCCGGTGTAGGTGCGCTCCAGCGGCTCGGTAAACCAGAGCTGCACGCGCTCCGGGGCCGTGCTGACGATCGCGTTGGCGCCGGGGGAGCTTCGATCGAGCGCGGCATGCGCCGACGCCGTGCTGCTGGTGACGAAGGCGGCACCAAGCGCCGTAACCACCAGCACCACGACGCGCACTGCGCAGCGGAGACCATACCTCTGTCGAGGATGAACAGCACCGGCTGGCCATACCATCCGTTGATCCCTCATCTGTTCACGCTGGCTCCTGTGGCGAGCATGACGGCCGAAGCCCGGCGAGGTGCAGGGCAAGCCGTCCCCGCTCGTCCGGGGCGCCCATACTCCTGAGCGGGGCTGGCCGGCTGGCGCGCCAGAGCGGCGCCGCGCCGGACGCTACCGTGGGGGTTTCGGACGCACCAGCCGCCAGAACAGGTAAATGAACGCGGCGGCAACGAGCCCCGCAAGAACGCTGATGGCAAAGGCACGTGAATCGAATTCCCCCTCATCTGCCGGAGCTGTTGCAGGCGCGGGAGTCGCGGTGACAGCCTGGCCGATCGGGCTTGGTTCTGGCGATGCCACTGGAGAAGCGAGCGGCGATGCCTCCGGCGACGCAGCCGGGGTGCCACCAGCGGTTAGCGTAAAACGGAAAACACCGTCCGCGGTGTCCCCATCAATCGCTGAAACCGTCCGCCACTCCACAACGTACTCGCCAGGACCGCGGCCCGAACCGAGCGCAATGGTGACGTGCCGCCGCTCGGGATCGTTGAGATCAAGCTCTGCCTCGCCAGTGCTGATCACCGCGCCATCCGGGGCTCGCACCGTCAACTCGGCCTCGCGCACCTCTTCGGCAAACCACACCTCAAGGCGGCTCGGAAGCTCGGACACCGTCCCGTTAATCGGTGGAATGGCGCGCTCCGGCTCGGCATGCGCCAGCGCGCGCTGGCTCGCCATGAGCGCAAGCCAGGCCCCGATAAGCGCCACGGTGACCGCAAGCCAGGGGAGGGCGCCGAAACGCCCTCCCGCGAAAAGCCGGGTGCGCTTCCTAATCGCCCGCACTCGCTCGTGCTCCTATGAGACGAAACGCGCGGCGGCGCCGCAACCGGGTTGACAGCCACACGCCAGCCGCGCCAAGGCCGATGCCCGCAAGCAGGCCCCCGAGAACACTGCCAGTGCTGCTCGAATCACTGGTTATGCTCCCGGCCACACCACTGGCAGACGCCGCTTGCTTCGGAAATTCAATGCGCTCCTCGACCGGCCCAAACGTTTCAGGGCCGGACGTGAAGGTCTCATCTATCTGCTCGCCGTTGATCGTCCCCCAAATGTGGAAGCTGTAATCTCCCACTGCCATGGGATAGAAGTAGCTCGCGTAGGCTCCAGGGTCTCGCCACATTGGCTCAAGCGGCAAGGCCAGCTTCTGGTCACCGTAGATCACCTCGGCCTGTAGTGTCGTCTCAAGCCCCTCAATCCCCCTATACTGAGGCTCGCCGCTGCCCTGCGCCGGCGGGTTATCGGTCACGCGCAGTTCCAACCCGCTCTTGTCGCCGGCGAACACCGGCTCGTTCAAAAAGCCGACGATCATCCGGTATTTGCCCCCAGCTACTTCACGCCTCTCGTGGGCTGATGCAATGCTGGGCATCAGCGAGACGAGCAGGGCACCGAGCCCAATCATCGCCACATATTGCCAGGAACGCATTGGCCACTCCTCCATGCGGTCTCCCCACACTGTCAACCGGCGTCACGATCGATCGGGCCGAACGGACACTCAACCGGCCGGCGTGCGTGGAGGCGGAGGCTCCGGGCCGGGCAGGTGGCTTAGCGGTGTGATTCCAGGTATAGGTTGAGCTGGTGCCAATGGCTCCAGCCAGAGTAAGAAGAGGAGTGACCCGGCGAGCGCCGAGATGGTCATGACCCGCTCACCGGGCGCCGCTCGGTCCGTCACCTCTGGCAAATCTGGCTTCCAGCTAGTCATGATCGCGGGCTGCGCGTCCGTGCGCGTTGCGCGCGCCATGGCTTGTCCATCGTCATGGACATGATGCCGGTTGCCGTGATGAGCAACTATTGCTTCGCCGGTCAGGCCCCAAAACTGGAAGAAGGCGTGCGGGTGAGGCAGATCTGCGCCACCGCGAAAGGACGACGGCATCAACGCGATCGCCAGAATGGCTGCCGCCCACCAGAGCCGGTGCCAGTGATCGTTGGCTTGCAAGCATGGCTGGCGGCGCAGGGACGTTATCATCTCGGTCTTTCATGAGGGCATCGACCGCAGCATCACCGGCAAGCATGGTACCACGCGGCATACCACCAAGCAGCCTCGCAGCCGGGTAGCGCTGCCGCGGTCGCGGTCACGAGAGCTTCAAGCGAGTGCGGCTCGGACACCCCGAGCCGCACCGTGTCTGCTTTATTGGCGAGGATGTGCGCTAATAATGAATTTCAACCCGTGTCCCGATTGGCGCCCATTGATACAGCCACGCGGCAAAATCCATCGGCAGGTTTACGCAGCCGTGACTCATCGGCGTGCCGAAGTTGTTGTGCCAATAGGTGCCGTGGAGCGCGTGGCCGACGTTCGTAAAGTACATCACCCAAGGCACGTCGGGCACGTGATAGTACTCCCCGCCAAGCACGCCTTCCATAGTTTCACTTTCAAGCTTGGTGTTGATGAAAAAGGTGCCAGGCGGCGTATCAAAGCCCGGGCGGCCCGTGCTGACGTACGTCTCTGCCACCGCCGTGTCCCCTTGCCATGCAATGAGGTATTGCGTGGAGAGGTTTACCTCGATCCACTTCTCGCCGGTCGCGCTCGGTGGCGGGTTGAACAGCGACTCATCATAGACCGGAATATTCCCCTGCGGCCGGGGCGCCGTATCGAGCTTATAGCGCTTGGCCAGCACTTCACCGAGCGGAACGAGCCATGGATCACTGCCCGGCTTCCAGGCGAGCTGGCCCCGCTCGAACACTTGGTAGGTGATGCCGCTTAAGACATACTCTTCCGTCAGCGGGTTCCCTAGGTAGCTCGCTTCACCAGTAGCTTCCCACCACGCCTTGAACCCAAATTGCACGCTATGGCGAGTTTCCGGCACGTATCGCCACGTGTCGGTGTTCGGTTTCGTTGCGTACTTTTTGTCGAGCGGTAGCCAGGCTCGCGCCACGCGCGCCGCCTCACTCGCCGCATCGCCGCCACCTCCACGCTTCGACAGCGCGGTCCCGGTGCGTAGCACAACGATAGGCCGCAGCTCCTGCCCGATAGTGCCGAGGTGAACGACATTGCCGTCCGGATCATCCGGCCAGTATTCGAAGCGCGCATACTGGTAGTACTGGACGACCCGGCCGCGCTCCGTGAGCTCCGGCGTGATAGGATAGCCATAGTTGCTGATCCCATTATTGGCCCGCCAGAAATCGAGAAAGACGCCGTCTATCGTCTGCCCCGTTTGTGGAATATAAACGATGCGAGGTGGTGACCAGCTTCCTGGGAAATCCGCCGCTGCCGCGCGCGGTTCTCCATTGATGGGCAGCAGGAGTGCGAGAAGCACACCGGCCACTGCCATGAGCCGCCCAAGCCCCAGCGCCCACCAACGATGAACCAGCGAGCCTCCCCAGGGAGTCTTCCAGCCCCCATCCCTTCCGATCATGCCCCTGCCCTTCCTTGCCAGATAGCTCGCCAGCGAAACATGCTGGCGCCATTCCCTCCGTTTCGTCCTCAAAACGCTGGGCCCCTCCGCCGCGTTTCGAGTGAGGTGGTGTGTCCGTGCGGCACTGCGTCACGGGGGTATCCTAGCATGGAGATTCTGCAATGAGCATGCATATGGCGACGCGAACCATTCCCATGCAACCCTGCATGCCTGCGCATTGAGGGTGATGCAGATGACCTATCGCTACCCTCACAGCAAGGCGAAATCGAGGCTGATATCGAGGGCGGGGGCGGAATGCGTCAAGGCGCCAACGGAGATCAGATCGACACCCGTTTCTGCGACCGCTCGCACTGTGGAGAGTGTGATGCCGCCAGATGCTTCGAGCAGCGCCCGGCCCGCGACGAGCTCAACCGCGCGGCGCATCGTTTCGAGGTCCATGTTGTCGAGCAAGATCACATCCGCCCCGGCATCAAGCGCCTGCTGGACCTCCTCCAGCGTTGTGACTTCGACTTCCACCTTGAGGGTGTGCGGCGCGAAGGCTCGCGCCCGCTCGATCGCGCGGGCGATGCGGTCTGGTCCGCCAATGGCCGCAAGGTGGTTGTCCTTGATCAGAATTCCATCAGACAAGCCCACCCGGTGATTATGCCCGCCGCCATCACGCACGGCCTGTTTTTCAAGGACGCGCAGGCCCGGAGTAGTCTTCCGAGTGTCAACGATCCGCGCTTTGGTGCCAGCAACAGCCGCAACATACCGAGCCGTCAGGGTGGCTACGCCGGAAAGCCGCTGGACGAGATTGAGCGCCACCCGTTCCGCCATCAGGATTCCCCGTGCCGGCCCTTCGACCTCGGCAATGACGGTTCTGGGCTGCACGGCAGTGCCATCCGTAACGCACGGAACGACCGAGATGCCCGCATCGACACGGTGAAAAACGGCCGCCGCTGCAGCAAGACCGGAGATCACTCCCTCGGCTTTGGCGATCATCGCCGCGCGGGCGCGTGTTCCGGCTGGCACTGTCGCCAGTGTGGTCACGTCACCCGTGCCGATGTCTTCTGCTAGCGCCAGATCAATGATCGCCTCCCACCCAGTGCGGCCCCCGGTCATGCTGATGCCTCTCCTCTGCCTGGCGCGGGCTGTGGGCGTGGCGCATGCCAGCCCAGGCGATACCGCACCGACCCATCCGGGCCACGGCGCTTCCCAATCACCCGAAACCCGCAGGCCTTGTAAAACCCCGCTGTCTCCTCAGTGGACTCCACAGCAAGCGGACGCCGGCCCGAGCGCCGCACGGCATCAACCAGGCACGCTCGCCCAAACCCGCGCCCCCGGTAGCCCTCGCGCACGGCGAGATAGGCAATTTCACGGGCAAACGGGATCGTCTTCAAGACGTAGACAGCCGCCAGCTCATCCCCCGCGAACAGTCCATAGATGTCCGCGTGCTGATCGGCTCGCGCAGATGCGAGAAGCTGCTGCCCCCCTTCAACCGAGCGATCCGGCGCGCACGGGGCCAGGATCACCGCTGCCGCGGCGTCATGCCCAGGCTCCAGCGGAACGACCCGCACTGGCCGTTCCTCCCGATCTGGTAGACGGGTTTCCGGAATGCTCACAGCCGCTCCAATAGCTCCTGGAAAGGCCGGGGATCGTCATACGGGCCGACCAGCGCCAGGCTCAACCGCTCGGGCCGGAAGAGCTCCTGCGCCAGCTCCTGCACCTCATCCGCCGTCACCGCTTCGATTTTCGCGGCGACCTCCTCCGGGGTACGAATCTCACCGTAGGTCAATTCCTGGCTCCCGACCCACGAGGCCACCGACTTGCTGTCCTCGAGCCCCATCAGCAGCCTGCCTTTGCGCAACTCCTTGGTCCGCTGGAGCTCATCCTCGGGAACACGCTCGTCACGCAGCTTCCGCAGCTCATCAACGATGGCGCCGACCGTTTCCTCCACGCGCTCCAGGTCGGTCCCGGCGTAGATGACACCCTGCCCCACGTCCTCATACGGGCGGAAGTAGGCATAGACGCTGTAGACCAACCCGCGCTTCTCGCGGATTTCCTGGAACAGGCGCGAGCTCATGCCAGAAGAGAGGATGGCCTCGATGGTTCCTTGGACGTAGCGCCGCTCGGTGCTGTACGGCAGCGCAGGCATGGCCAGGCACAGATGCGCTTGCTCGGTCTCGCGCTGGACCAGCCGCACGCGCGGCTCCGTTTGCGTGGACTGCGCTGGCACAAAAGCGTCGCCGGGCAGATCGGGGCGAAGATCTCCAAAGTAGCGCTCGGTCAGCGCCACGATCTCCTCGTGCCGGATATCACCGCCAGCGGCAACGACCAGGCGCTCCGGCCGGTAGTTCCGCTGCCAGTAATCAACCATCCGCTCCCTGGTAATCGCCTTGACCGTCTCTTCGGTGCCCGTGATCGGCCGGCCGACACCGTCGTCGCCCCAGACCACCTCATCAATAACCTCGTGCACAAGATCTTCCGGGGAGTCTTCGATCGAGCGAATCTCCTCCAGCACGACGAGGCGCTCCTTTTCGAGCTCAGCCGGATCAATCCGGGAATGCAAGAGAATGTCGGCCAGCACATCGAACGCGAGCGCAAGATGCGTGCTCGGCACCTTGCACCAGTAATTCGTAGACTCCCGGCCCGTCGCCGCATTCAGAATGCCCCCAACGCCTTCGACCTCTTGGGAGATCAACATGGGATCCGGGCGTTGCTCGGTTCCTTTAAACAGCATGTGCTCCAGGAAGTGGGAGACGCCCTGAATGCGGGGATCTTCATAGCGTGAGCCAACATCATAGTAAAAGATCAAGCTTGCGGAACGGACGCCACTCATTGGCCCAGATACGACGCGGACGCCGTTCGGCAAGACGGTCTTGAAATACGGACTTGTCAACGAATTCCTCCATATCAGCACACAACAATCACCACGGCATCTCGTTTGCTAGGCCAGCTCCGCAACCACGGCGGAAGGCTCAAGGCCAAACGCCCGGCGGCTTTCGTCCCACCGCCCGGTGCTCAGGGAAGCCCCGCCAGCCTGTGCGCACGGCTCGAAGACACTAGCCTATAGCGCACCACTTGCCGCCTGCAGAGCACGCTGCGCCTGCTCAATACATAATCGCAGAGCCACCTCTGATGCTGCATGAATGACCGCCAGCCGGTCACCGGGAAAGCGGTGCTCTTCCCAACCAGTGCCGGCCGGCGAGGCATAGGCGAGATAGACGAGCCCGACGGGCTTGCGTGCAGTGCCCCCGGTTGGCCCGGCGATACCCGTGGTCGAAACCACGATGCTGGCGCCGAAGGCCCGCCGCGCGCCTTCCGCCATCGCTACCGCACACTCGGCGCTGACGGCGCCGTGTGTCTCGATGATCTCCTCCGGGACGCCCAGCAATCGGACTTTTGCCGCGTTGGCGTAGGCCACGATGCCACCAAGAAAGTATACCGAGCTTCCGGAGACGCTGGTAATCCGGTGGGCAATCAGACCCCCCGTGCAGCTTTCCGCCGTCGCGATCGTCACCTGGGGCGTGGCAACAAGGAGCCGGTTTAGCACCACCTCTGGGCGCTCAGGAGCGGCACCGCGGGCATCCGGTCCGTGCGCATCGGTCATGGCACGCTATCCCTCGGGTGTGAAATGCTTGAAGCTCTCGGCATATTCAACGGGCGGGTTCGCGCGCTTCCCTTCTTCCCTTGCCCATTCCCGGATCATCTCGTCCGGGTTCCACTCGCCGATCTGGCTCGCGTGCGCCCGCAGCGCAGCAAGCTTCCGCTCCATGTACGGGGTGATATCAACGAAGGTATCGGCCCCGTTCGAGGAATAAAGATAGAGCTCCCTGATCGTGTGCGGCTCTAATCCCTCATCGAGAAGCTCGGGGAAATAGTTGCGGTTGCCAGCGGCCGGATAGAGCGCCGCCAGCGTCGCTTCCGCCACCGCGCGGTGATCGGGATGATTGATGTACGTATTGCCAACCCAGTAGACCGTTGGATCGCCACTGATGACGATATCCGGCCTAATGCGGCGCACGGCCCGCACTAACGCGCGGCGAAGGGTTAGATCGGGCACGACCATGCCATCGGGCCAGTCGAGAAAGATAATATCCTTCACTCCGAGAATCCGCGCCGCCTCCCATTGCTCCCGCTTCCGAATCTCAGCAAGCTGCGCTGGCGTGATGGAGGGATCATGCGTCCCTTTATCGCCGTTAGTGACGATGACGTAGACGACCTCGTGTCCTTCGGCTGCCCACTTCGCCACGGTTCCCGCGCAGACGAATTCGGCATCGTCGGGATGCGCCATGATGACCGCAACCCGCTTCGCTGGCGGCGTGGCGCCATCACCGCTCACCGCCGGCTGCTCGTGTTCCCGCGCTTCCGGCACACCTTGCTCATTCATACGCATGCAGCTCCGTCCTCATCTGGATTGACCCGAACCGGTCAAGCACCGCCAATCACCTTGCCCTGAGCCTACCATAGGCAGCCCGTGGCGACGCGGTCACCCTGATCCGGCCAATCGAGCGGCAACTCCTGGATCCTTCGTAGGCGTTCTCCTCGCACCTGGCTCGCGCCTTGACAACAAGGGAACCGGCCAGCCACGATTTCCCTGGGCGACGGTGCCCACAGCGGAGACTGGATGGATACCAGTCGTGACCGCTCCGTGATACAACCATGCTCAACGACGACGGTACTGTGAACGACGAACTCATCGCATCAGATCCCCGAGTCAGTGACGAGCCTCAGGTGACGCATGCCATGGAGGACTACCTGAAGGCGGTCTGGCGCTTGCGCGAGAGCGGTGGGCCAGTGACCACGCAGCGCCTGGCTGAGGAGCTGGGCGTGTCCGGGCCATCCGTCACCAACATGGCGAAGCGGCTGCACGAGCTCCGTCTGGTTCGGCATACCCGCTATCATGGCGTGGAGCTCACCCCGGCCGGCGAGAAGATCGCGCTGGAAGTCCTCAGGCATCACCGGTTGCTGGAGCTCTACCTTGCAGAGGCCCTTGGGTACGCCTGGGATCAGGTGCATGAGGAGGCAGAGCGCCTGGAGCATCATGTTTCCGACGAGCTCGAAGCGCGGATGGATTCGGTGCTCGGCTTCCCAACACGCGACCCGCACGGCGACCCGATCCCCAGCCGGGAGGGAACGATCGACGCGCTCGCGGCCGTGCAGTTGACCGAGCTGCTCCCCGGTGAGCGCGGCCGGGTCGCGCGGGTTTCCGACCGAGACCCGCAGCGTCTTCGCTATCTCGGCGAGCTCGGCCTGTATCCCGGCGCTGAAGTAACGCTGATCGAGATCTTGCCGTTCGACGGCCCCATGCGGCTGCGAGTTGCTGGCAACGAGCACATGATCAGCCGCACGCTAGCTGCGGCCGTCAGCGTTGACCGGTTGGCATCTGGCGAGTCTCCAGACGCGACGTGAGATGGCCTGTTGCGGATTTGTAACGAATATGGTCGCTGCCGTGGCGGAACTGTCATGGCTCAATGGTCATGATGATCGTGCCGGTGGCGCTGGTCGTGGGTGACGGGACCACGACCAGCCCTCCGGCGGGCTTGGGGAATGCGTTTCTCAGTGGCACAAGCAGATTCTCGACTCACGGTGAAGGTCACGCGGCGCCGCGTTCTTGGCGCCGCGCTTGGTGTTCCCCTCGTGGCCCTGGCTGGCTGCGGCACATCCCGAGCGCCAAGCACGGATGATCTCCTGCTGGCCTGGCCGGCCCAAAATCGCTGGCCCGATCTGCTCATGCAAGCGCCGGCTGAGGTGCAGGAAGCCTATCGCTATGCCGTGGCGCACCCAGACGTCCTGCGCTACATGCCCTGTTTCTGCGGATGCGGCGCGCAAGGACACACGTCCAACTACGATTGTTATGTTCGGGATGTGCGCTCAGACGGCTCGGTGCTGCTCGATCCGATGAGCTTCGGCTGAGGCGTGTGCATCGGCGTCACGCGTGACGTGATGCGCATGCGGGCCGAGGGACGATCGCTGCGCGAGATCCGAGCCGTGATTGACCGTGAGTGGAGCGGCGCCGGCCCCGCGACAGATACGCCGCTGCCGCCGGACGATGTGTAGCGCGGGCCATACGCCTCCGGTACGCCACCGCGACGGTCTGGCTTCGAGGCCCGGCCATGTGCGCTCACCGGCGGGCCCGCGGATCTAGCGCATCCCGCAACCCGTCCCCCATGAAGTTGATGCTCAACACCGTCAGCGCGATCGCCGCGCCGGGGCCAAGCCAGACCCAGGGTTCACGGACGAGCGTCTGCAATTGCTGCGCCGCGTTCAGCATGTTGCCCCAGGACGGCGTCGGCGGCTGGATACCCAGGCCGAGGAACGAGAGCGCGGCTTCCGAGAGCATCGCATTCGCGACGCCGAGTGTGCTGGCGACAACCACCGGCACATAAGCATTCGGCAGCACATGACGAGTCACGAGCCGTGCCGGCGACGCCCCGCCAGCGATTGCCGCCTCGATGTACGGCTCGTTCATGACGGAGAGCACTTGACCACGCACGAGCCGCGCCGGCCCCATCCAGGTCAGCAACCCGATGATCAGGACCACATTCTTCACGCTCGGCCCGAGCATCGAGACGAGGACGATCAGCAACACGAACATCGGGATCGACATGAACATATCGGTGACGCGCATGATCACGCTATCCACCCAGCCGCCGCTGTAGCCCGCGGTCACCCCGAGCACCGTCCCGAGGCCGGAGCTAATCGCCACGGCGGCCAGCGCCACTGCGATCGAGACGCGCCCGCCGGCGAAGACCCGCGTCAGGATGTCGCGCCCGAGGTTATCCGTCCCGAGTGGATGCTCCCAGCTCGGCCGCAAGCGAGCGCTGGGGAGTTGCATCTTGTAGGCATCATAGGGAGAGACCCAGGGAGCGACGAGCGCCGCTAGGGCGATCGCCACAACAAAGACTACGCCAGCTACGGCCAGCCGGTGACGCAGGAAGCGCCGCCAGAAGCCAGGGGGACGGCGCTCAACCAATGTCACCTGGCCGGCCCTGGTGGCAGTCTGCTCCCGTACGAGCGTGCTCATGCGGCGCTCAGTCTCCATACCGGATGCGCGGATCGGCGAGGCTATAGGCAATGTCGGCGAGGAACGAGCTCACCACGACGACGACCGTCACCGCCAGCGCCAGCGCCATGATCAGCGGGTAATCCTTCTGATTGGCCGCAGTCAGCGTCAGAAAGCCGAGACCCGGCCATTGAAACACCGTCTCGATCACGACTGCGCCACTGATTAGATACGGCAGTCGAAACGCGATCACCGTGATGATCGGGATCAGGGCGTTGCGCAGGCCGTGCCGCACGACCACCACCCGCTCCCGCAGGCCTTTGGCCCGTGCGGTCGTCATATACTCACTATGCAGCACTTCGAGCAGGCTCGATCGTGTGTAGCGCGTCAGCGCCGCGGTCAGCTCCAGCCCGAGCGTAACGCCAGGCAGCACCAGATGCTCGACGCGGTCGAGGAACGGGTTTGCTGCTCCCGCCGTCGAGGTGCCGAACGCCGGAAACCAGTTCAGACGCACGGCAAACACATAAATCATCAGCATGCCCAGGAAGAAGCCTGGAACGGACAGCCAGGAGAACGCAAAGAGCGTCACCAGGTAGTCAATCCACGTGTACTGCTTGACTGCCGCCACAATGCCCGTGCCGATCCCCAGCGCCACCGAGACGACAAGCGCGCAGCCGACCAGTTGCAGACTGATCGGCAAGCGATCCAGGATGATGCTTCGGATCGGCTTGCGTGTTGCCAGGGAGTAGCCGAAATCCCCCTGCACCGCGCGGCCAAGCCAGCGGACATAGCGGATCGGCGCGGGCTCATTCAGGCCGAGCTCCTGCCGCATTTGCGCCTTGACTTCCGGCGTGACGAACATTTCCGGACTGATCATCGAGTCCACGATATCGCCCGGCGCCAGCTCGACCAGCGCAAAGACAAGCACGCTGATCCCGAAAAGGATGATCAGCGAATGAATAAATCGTTGAATCAGGTATTTGCGCATCGCGTCAGTGTGCCGCTAGCTGCTAGCCCTGATCACTCGCTGTTGACACTCTTCCGTCAATCTCGCGATGCAGGCTGCGAGCATCTTCTCACCCTCCGATGCCTGCTGCGCGAGTCGATCGTCATCCTCGAGCGACAGGAAACCGGTACGACCCTCTCCCTAGTTGAGCCACTAGCCACCAGCCGATTCCGTCTGTTGGTGACCGTTCCGGTCAGCGAGCCCCGCAAAGGCGCCTGGCCACATCCCCCACCCAGATCGAGCGGCTGGCAGCCAGCGGCCAGCAACGTTGAGCTACTCCACTGTCCACAAATGCGCGTTGTTCGCGTACAGAATGTGGCCGGGGCCGAATGCCGGCGGGTCGCCCGTGTGTAGCTTCTTATTGACCGCGATCAAGTTCTTGCGATTGAAGAGCCAGACCCAGGGTAGCTCCTCGTTCAGAATCTTGATTGCCTTCTGGTAATGCTGCGCCTGTTCATCCTGATCGTAGGTCCGCAGAGCCGCCTCCATCGCCGCGTCGAAATCCGGGTTGCAGTAGGTCCAGGTTTGCCGCGCCTGGCACCCCCAGATCACCGAGAGGTTCGACGGAGCGGGCTGTGCGCCATAGGAGCCGTAAATCAGCGTCCACTTCCCCTCGTCAAACTCTTTTTGCCGGGCGCCACTGCCATCATCGAACCGCAGCTCCACCTTGATTCCGACGGCATCAAGATACTGCTGAACCGCTTCCATCACGGTGGCAGTGAGCTGATCCGGGTAGTAGTACCAGAGCGTGTAGGTCGTATCGCCCTTCCAGCCAGCCTCTTGCAAGAGGGCCTTAGCCTTCTCCGGGTCATAGTCGTATGGGTTGAGATCCGGCGGCTGGGTCCAGGTAAGATAAGGAATCTCGGTCGCGACTGGGTCAGCGTAACCGCGGAAGAGACTCTCGCAGATCGTCTTTCGGTCGATGGCGTACGACACCGCCTGGCGCACGCGCTTATCTGACCAGTCGGGATGCGCGGTATTGATCCAGATCGCGCCGACGCCAGCCGGTGTGGTGATGATGTCGGCGAAGTCAAGCGATTGCACCAGGTCGAGATTGAGCACCGTCATCGGCGCGGCGTAGCTGGTCTGTTGCTGGAACGCCGCCAGCGAGGTCTCGAAGCTCTGGAAGAAGAGGAGATTGAGTTTATCAATCTTCGGCCGGCCGAGGATGTAGTTATCAAACGCCTCCATCTCGATCCGCTCGTTGGGCAAAAGCCGCACCATCTTGAACGGCCCGGCGCCGATCCGGTTCTGCGTCCAGTTCGGATGCTCGCAAACCTTGCTGAGATCCACATCTTTGAAGATATGCTCTGGGATGATGCTGATGAACATGAACCCAGGCAGCAGGCCCGAGTCCGGCTGGGTCAGCTCCAGCACCACGGTCGTGTCATCGGGAGCGGTAACGCCGGACAACGTGGTCGCGCTGCCATTCTGAAGCTCTTGGTAGCCCTTGACGGACCGGAAGGTGACACCCCAGCGGGATTTGCTTGCCGGCGTAGCCAGGAGATTGATGGTGAAGACGACATCCCGAGCCGTCAGCGGCTCGCCGTCGTGCCAGGTGGCGTTGGGCCGCAGCTTGAACGTAGCGGTTGTACCCGCGATATCCCACGATTCTGCCAGCTCGCCCACGTAGCTCTGCAGATCGGCGCTGAGGGTGACGAGCCGGATATCCACCATCCGGTCGAGCTCGAATTGCGATCCGCCGTTGATGATCCGGCAATAGGCGAGGATATCCTCGGTCGGCTTGCCCCCGCCGCCACCCGTGCAGCCCGCATCAAAGGAGAGGGTCACGTCGCCCTGGGCATGCGCTGGCCCGCTAGCCGAAAGATGGGCCAGCGCCGCGATCACCGGCGCGCCCAGACCGAGCGCAGCGGCGCGTTTCACCAGCTCACGCCGGGAGAGGCTGCCATCCGCCGCGCCAGCGATCAGGCGATCGAGCGTGGTGACGTTGTGATCCTGCATCGTCGTCTCCTCCCTTGGCACACTCAGGCGCGCTCGTTTTGACAAGCAGCAAGACACTGGAGATTCCCCGTACGCTGCGTGGCCAGTGCATCACCTCCTTCGTTGCCATGGCTGACGCGCCAGCGCATTGAATCGTCCGTGACCAGGCACCTGCCGGATGGCCTGGCATCTTAGCAGGCCGGCCACGCACGTCAAGCGCGTGTGTATGCCAGTGCACCGCTGGTCCTAGCCAGCGAGCGAGCCGTGATCCAGCGCCGGCCAGGCGTCGCGAACTTCGCAATTCGGGACAAGTTTCCCCCTGTTGCCCTCGCATAAGGGCGCCGGCCTGTGGTGAGGTTGACGGAGAGCGAAAGGTCACGGCTCAAGGCTTGACTGCACGGTAGTGGAGCTGCGCTGGCAGGGTGCTGATGGGGACGATAAGCCGGCTCGAATGGCGTGCGGTCCTGGCGCTTGGCGCGGTCGCTGTGCTGGGACTTCGCGTTGCCTCCTCTGATGTGACACGCGCCTTGTGGTACACAGGCGTCGGCGTGATCTGGACGACCGTGGCGTTCTATGGCGTGCGCCATCACCGGCCAGATCGTCCAGCGCCCTGGATCGCGCTGATTGCTGGGCAGGCGCTCTTTGTCGTGGGCGATGGGATCTGGTTCTTCTACGAGCTCGTCCTCCATCGAGAGTCACCGATCCCCTCAGCGGCCGACATCGCGTATCTCGCCGGATATCCCGCGCTCGCTCTCGGCTTGCTCATCTTTGTGCGGGCAAGAACTGGCGGGAAGGACCGGGCAGGTCTACTCGATGCCGCCATCATCACACTTGGGGCGGGTGTGGCGCTGTGGGTGTTCGTGATCGAACCAAGCGCGGTTGCAACGGCGGCATCCCTTGGGCAGCGCATGCTGGCGTTCGCCTATCCTCTGATGGACCTTCTCCTTGTGGCGCTCATCGCTCGCCTGTTCCTCTCACCCGGCATCCGCTCTGGCGCGCTGGCGCTGCTCGCGCTCAGCCTGCTTTCAACCCTCATTGCGGATATCTTGTATCTGATCCTGACCATCTGGGCGGACTCAGGCTTGAACTTGGAGCAAATTGATCACCTCTGGCTTGCCGGCTATGTCCTCCTCGCCGCCGCGGCGTGGCACCCGACAATGCACCAGGTCGGCGAGCACTACGAGACTGGCGTGGAGCGATTGTCCTGGCGGCGCCTGGCAGCGCTTGCGGTCGCCGCCCTGCTGGCTCCCGCGACGCTCGGGCTGCAAGCCTGGCGCGGACAGCCACTCTCTATCCCTGTCATTGTGGGAGGTTCGTCGGCCCTTTTTCTCTGCACGGTTCTGCGCACCGGCGATCTTGTCCGCCAGTTGGAGCGCGCGCTCGACCAGCGTCTGCAAGCCGAAGCCGGCCTACGGGAGGCTGAAGCGCGCTACCGCCGGCTGGTCGAGCAGATCCCTGCCGCCGTCTATGTGCTCGGCCGGGATCTGCTCAGCTCACCCCGCTACGTGAGTCCCCGCATCGAAGCCCTTGTCGGCTTCCCGGCCAGCGACTGGTTGACCCGGCCTGGGTTCTGGATCGAGCGGCTGCATCCGGACGACCGGTCCTGGGTTCTGCGCGAGTACCAAAGCGCCCAAGCAACCCTTGAGCCACTCTGCCTAGAATACCGGCTCATCGCCGCCGACGGGCATGTGGTCTGGGTGCGCGATGAGGCCGTCTGGCATGCCGATCCTGGCGGCGAGGAGGGATTCTGGCAAGGCTTTCTGCTCGATATCACCGACCGCAAGCGCGCCGAGGAGGAGCTTGCGTATCGCGCGTTCCACGATTCCCTCACCGGTTTGCCCAATCGCGCACTCTTCCTCGACCGGCTGGAGCGCGCGCTCAACCTCGCCCGGCGCAGTGGCGAGGCCGTAGCGGTCCTGTTCCTCGATCTGGACCGGTTCAAGCTGGTCAACGACTCGCTAGGCCATGATGCGGGCGATCAGTTCTTGGTCACAGTCGCCCAGCGCCTTGCCCGGAACGTTCGCGATGGCGATACCGTCGCTCGCTTCGGCGGAGACGAGTTCACGGTGCTCCTGGAGCGGATCAACGGCGTCGACGAAGCGACTGCTGTGGCGGAGCGCTTGATTGCCGCCTTGGATGCGCCGTTCGTTATTGCTGGCCGGGAGGTGACGGCATCCACCAGCATCGGCATTGCGCTCGCGACTGAGCCAGGTCTCACCGCAATGGATCTGCTCCGAGAGGCTGATGCCGCGTTGTACCGGGCGAAAGTGGCACAGCGCGGCGGTTATCTGCTCTTTGATCGAGAAATGGCCGAGGAGGCGGTTGGCAGCCTGGAAGCGAAAGCCGCCCTGCGCCAGGCCCTGCGCGATGGCACGCTCCTCGTGTTCTACCAGCCGTTGATCAACCTGCACGATGGGCGGATCGTTGAGGTGGAAGCGCTGGTGCGCTGGGAGCATCCCACGCGCGGTCTGCTCAGCCCAGCCGAGTTCATTGGTCTGGCAGAGGAGACCGGGCTCATTGTGCCGCTTGGCAAATGGGTTCTGGAAACGGCCTGCCGCCAGATGCAGCGCTGGTTACAGACCTTCCCCGCCACGGCGCCGGCCGTGGTCAGCGTCAACCTCTCGCCACACCAGCTCGCCCAGCCGGATTTCGTGGAGAGCGTTCGCCAGATCTTGAGCCACGCGTGCCTGCATCCCCAGGCGCTCCAACTTGAGATTACGGAGCAGATGGCGCTTGATGACACGTCACACACGGCAGAGAGTCTCGCTGCCCTGAAAGCGATGGGGATTCGGTTAGCCATCGACGATTTTGGGGCCAAACATGCTGGATTCGCCTCGCTGAAGCACCGGCCAATAGATGTGCTCAAGATCGACCGGGCCTTCACCGCTGGGCTGTGCACCGAGCGTGAGGGCTTGGCGATCGTCCAAGCGATCGTGGACTTTGCAAAGGCACTGGGCATCGCCGTTGTGGCTGAAGGCATCGAGCATGCCGAGCAGGTCATCATGTTGCGCGAGCTCGGCTGCGAGCTTGGCCAGGGATTCTTCTTCGAGCAGCCGTTGCCACCGGAGGAGCTCGAAGCACGCATCGCCAGCGGGTATCGCTGGCCCATCGATGCCGAAATCGCTCCACCGGACGATGCCGTGCTCAGCAGCAGTTGTCCTTGATGTGCCGGGCACAACCAAGCCGCCGCATTGCATTCAGGAACCAGTCACCGTTGACGGCACACGGGCCGCTGGTACAATCCCGCCGTTGATCGCCAATCCGTGCTGCGGTCAGCACGGGCGCGCGCCGCTCCCATAGCGGCGCCACTTGGGCGCCGGCGAAGGTCGCCAATCCCCAGGTGGGGTGCCCCGGTCGCGTTTCGCCAGGAGGGAGCACGCCGATGCATCGCCAGCGAGCATCCTGCCGTCAATCGCTGAAATCCCGGGTGCTAGTGCTTGGAAGCTTGCTTGCCCTGATGGTCAGCGGATTCGCGGTCGGGACGGGCGGGATTGTCCACGCCCAGGCCGACCGGTCAACCCTCATCGTCGCCGTTCCAAGCGATATCCAAAACCTTGACCCCACCCTCTCCAGCGCTGATGTCTACACCCAGGAGATGCTCACGAACGTCTATGAATGGCTGGTGGACTACAAGGTTGTTGAGGAAAACGGCGTGATGGTCGCCAAGGCCAACGAATTCGTTGGTGGCTTGGCCGAGAAATTCGAATGGAACGCGGATGGCACCAAGATCACCTTCACACTCCGAGAGGGGTTGAAATTCTCGAATGGCGATCCGCTGACTGCCGAGGCAGTCAAGTTTACCTACGACCGCATTTTCGATCAGGGTGGCGTCACGCCGTTCTTGCTCTCCATGGCCGCTGTGCCGGACAAAGATCACATCAAGGTCATTGACGAGCGGACCATTGAGTTCACCGTTGACAAGCCCAACACCCTGCTGCTAGGGAATATGGCCCAATTTGGCCACTCCATCTTGAATCCCAACGTCGTCAAGCCCCATATGACCGCCAATGACCCTTACGCCCACGAGTGGCTGAAAGCCAATACGGCCGGCACCGAGCAAGGGCCATATCGCTTGGAGAGCTGGGAGCCGGGGAATCAATGGGTGCTCGTGCGGAACGAAAACTACCACGGAGAACCGCCCAAGACCGAGCGCATCATTTTCAAGGTGATCCCGGATCCCTCCAGCCGCCTGGCTCAGCTGCAGAGCGGCGCGGTTGATATCGCCTATGAGATCCCGACGTTGGATGTGTTGGCGCTTGAGGGGAATCCGGACATCACGATCCAGCGGGATACGAGCCGCTTCGTCGTCTTTCTTGGCATGAACTCCAACGTCCCGCCGTTCGACAACGTCAAGGTGCGGCAAGCGATCTCGTATGCCGTGCCCTACGACACCATCCTCAATGATGTGTTGAATGGCTTCGGGCGGCAGCTTACGAGCCCGATCCCTGATGGCACGCCGTACCACACCGATGAGTTTTTCACTTACACCCATGACCCGGAGAAGGCCAAGGCACTGCTCGCCGAAGCGGGATTCCCCAATGGTTTTGAGACAACGCTCGAAGTGGCCAGCGGCAATCAGGAAGGCAAGGAAACGGCCGTCTACGTTCAGCAGTCGCTGGCCGAGATCGGCGTGACGGTGACGATCCAGGAGCTTCCGGGCGCTGCCTTCACCGAGAAGCTGCAAAAGCACGAGCTTGGCTTCTTTTTCTTCAACAACTGGATCCCTTCTATCACCTCTTCTGGCTTTTCCGCTCCGACTGCTGCAACTACACCAATTACAAGAATGACCGGGTCTGGCAGCTCATTGATGAAAACACACTGAATACCGACGAAGCCGCCAGGGAGCAAGCCGCCCGCGAGATTCAGCAGATTATCGTCGGGGAGGCACCGTGGGTCTTCCTCTACCAGCCGGATCACCTGATGGTGATGCGCTCGAACGTCAAGGGTTATATCTACTATTCCCCCGATCAATTCACCCGCTACAAATTCCTCTACAAAGAGTGATGACGACGAAGCAGCCTGGTCCGGCCGCCGGGCTGCTTCGCTGGGCAGGTTCTGGCGCGTTCTCGCCCCGGTACTCGCTTCTTGCGTGCGCAACGAGGCTTCTGCACGGCCTTGAACGCGATGGCCCGTCTGGACGCGAGCCCGCGAGCGTACGGTACGCATTGATCACGTGCGTCACCGGCAGCGCCGCGAGGCAAGCCCTTGGCGGTGGTGGCGCCGGTCGGAGCGCCCGAGGTGCACACCGCTCAGCGTGTGGCCCGTCTCTTGCGCCCAGCACTAAACTGCCGGCGCCTGGCCCCATTCGTTGCTGGTCAGACCGCAGAGGTGCCGTGCAGGTTCGCTGCCCCCAGGGCTCACGCCTGCTTACGGCGTTCCATAGTCGTAACTGGGCAGCAAGCCGATCGCGTCGAGCGGCCAGTTTGTGAACCAGGCTTTGCCAATGACGTTATCAATCGGGATCGGGCCGAAGACACGCGAGTCCGTGCTATTCGTGCGGTTATCGCCGAGGACGTAGATATGTCCAGGAGGGATTGTTCCCTCCTGGCAGCCATGGCGCGGGTCACAACGCGTGATTGGCCCAGCGATATAGGGCTCATCGAGCCGCTCACCGTTGATATAGACGTAGCCGTTCTCAAACGAAATCGTCTCCCCCGGAAGGCCAATAACCCGCTTGATATACGGCTGGCTCGAAGGAAAGGGGGGATGGAGCACGACCACGTCCCCCCGCTCCGGCATATGGAAGGGGAAGACCACAAGCTGGCCTTGCCGCTCCACGCCTGGCAAGTAGTTCAGCCAGCGATTGAGATCAAAGTGGAGATAGACAGTCCGGTTGACAAGCACACGGTCGCGGTCATGCAAGTTTGGCGACATACTGGCGCCTTCGACTTCATACGGTAGGAGAAAGGTACGCGCTCCAGCAAAGACGAGCATGGCGATCAGGAGGGTTTTGACAATCTCAGAAGCTCCCTGGCGCGCCCGCTGGCTGGACGGCCTGGCCGCATCGTGATCGCGAGGCGCCGCGACCGTATCGACATCAAACGCTCGTATCGGGGACTGATCTCCAGTGTCGTGCTGAAGCGGGTCCACCCTGCCTTCACTCCTGCTCGATATCAGGCGCCAGCCGTGCACTCACGGCGGGGTCTGTGCAAGATGTACCGCACGCGGTCCCACTGTGCAAGAACAGCGCTGAAAGACGGGGCAGCGGAATGCCGGGTGCCGAGTTTTGCTCCGGCCCGCGCTGGCGCGAACGGCGATGAGCAATCGGCCACCGGCCACCGGCGCTCGCGTAGTCCTCCTCTGCGCAATCCTGACTCCCTTCCTAGCCCCAACGACCGACTCCCGGCTCCTCAAATCGACCAGTAGCGCCGCAGCACGGCGGCGGCTAGATCGAGAGCGCGTCCGGCATCGAGGCCAAGCTCGCGTGTGGCTGGCATCGTTTCCGCCCGCTCTCCATACGGATCGCCGATGGGCGTGACGCCTGGTGCCGGCCCAACGAGCGTCTCGATGATCGCAGCCGTGCAATAGGGAGCGTACACCGGCGCATACCCCCCTTCCTGCGTCATCACGAGCCGGCCCCCGCACGTTTCCTCAGCCAGCGCCAGGACCCGGCGAGTCATCTCACGATACGCCTCAGTGGTCAACGACATGCGACCCAGTGGATCGAGCACGCTTGCATCTTGCCCTGCCGAAACGATGACCAGATCAGGGGAGAATTGCCGGGCGATTGGCAGCACCAGCCGGTCGAATGCCTCCAAATACCCGCGCCGTCCAGTCCCCGCTGGCAGGGGGATGTTGACAGTGAATCCCTCACCGAGTTCCTCGCCCACCTGTTCAATCTTCCCCCAGCCTACGGGGAAGAGATCGTCCTGGTGCAGCGAGATGACCAGCACGGTCGGATCTGTGTAAAAAGCATCCTGGGTGCCGTTGCCGTGATGCACATCCCAGTCCAGGATAAGCACTTTATCGGTGCGATGGGCACGCTGGGCGTGGCGCGCCGCGATCACCGCGTTATTGAACACGCAAAAGCCCATGCCCCGGTCAGCCATGGCATGGTGCCCCGCCGGGCGCACCAGCGCGTATGCCGCACGCGCCTGTCCTTTCATGACGGCATCAACTGCGGCCATCGCTCCGCCGGCAGCCAGCCGCGCCACGCGCTCCCCGCCACGGCCTAGTGGCGCTCCCTCACCCGCATCACCGCCTTCACGATCAATCGTTCGCACCCAATCGAGATAGGCAGGCACGTGGTATACGCCAAGCGCATCATCACTGGCCTCATACGGTGTGATCCGCAGGAGGCAATCGGTCAATCCGTGCAGATCGAGCAAATGCTTAGCGCGGCCAACCAGGCTTGGCCCGGAAACATGCGCCACCGGCTCTGCGAAGGGGTACGGCTCCCGATACCCGATCAATGACAGGCCAGTGTTGAACGTCAGATACCGGTCGTCGAAGACCAAGCCCACTGGCGCCCGGGTAGGTGCGGTCACATCGTTTGTCATCCTTGCGCAACCTCTTCCCCAACGAGCTGAGCGTGCGTGCCTCCCACCCTTCCGTCTCAAGCGAGCGTCTTATGCTCACGAAACGCACGGGGCCGTGGGCAAGCGCCGCCCCGGCCCCGGTGGTCCATCTCCGCCCGGCTTCGCGATCAGGCCGGTGTTACGCCCAACCCCATGCCATCCAGCACATTCCACATGGCGAGGAAATCGCCCCAAGCGTAGGAGCGATAGCTGCCGGTCGCTGGATCGGAGAGATACACGTACTGGCTATCGTAGCCATAGGCCACCATCACGTGCATGGCAGGCACGAGCTTATAGCGCGTCCCATCCGCCGTCCATTCGTAGTAGCCCGGATCGCCCCACATGCTGAGCCAGACGAGCACCGGAATACCCGCGTCCAGGCGCCAGGTCAGCTCGCCAGCATTGCCGAGCGCATAGAAGACATCGCCCCGGAATCCAAATTGCGCCAAGGCCCACGCCAGAGGCTCGGCGTAGACGCCGTAGTCGGTCGTGTTGCCCCACCAGCCAGTGATATTGCCCCGGTAGCCCCAGTGAGGATTGTCGGACCACCCGACCACCTCGTCGAAGGCATACTCAGAGATACCATTTCCCCACCGGGCGGTCGCGATATAAAGCGAAGCATATTCGCAACTGAGATTCCGTTGCTGGACGTAGGTAGGCACCCAGAAAGAAACCAGCGGCCCGCTCGCCGGGCTGCTCTGATCGCCCGTCGCCGACACGGTCACCGCCGGGACTTCGGCCTCAAGCTCGATGAGCTTCGCGCCGGTTGAGCAATCGTTCGCGTTGCTCGGCAAGATGGATACCCCCGTGACGTATATGCCGGCAATATTGACGTCCATCCAGCCATTGGCGCCATCCCACATCGCACTGGTATCCAGCGCAAGGTACGCGATGCCATCGCTTCCGGTGACGGCGCGATCGGCGCTGATCAACTGGTCGCCGACGAAGATCGCCAGCGCCACCTCGGTGTTCGCCACGGGATAGCCGGACTCACGGATCTCAACGCTGGTGTTGATGGTGCAACCCACGGCGGGACGCGTGCTGCTCAACTGGATCCACGCATGAATTGCGCGCAGGTCTGCCGCTTCCGCGCGTGACGCCTCGAGGACGCTCGCGCACAATCCCATGACCAGCATGGCCACGAGCGAAATGGCTTGCGCTCGACGCATATCCCCTTTCCTCCCACCTACCCCGAAGCGGCGATCCCATGTTGCACCAATCGCACAACCTGGCGCAACGCGAGCATCGCCGGTCCAGGGATCCCCCTGTGAGCGCCGTGCCAAGATCCTGGGGTTCCCACAACCAGGATCGGTGCCCCGCTGGCAACGGGCGCGAGTGCACGTTACCACATTCTGGGCCGGAGCGCACCATCGCGCTGTGAACGGACACCGAGGAAGCGCCAGCCCTCCTGGTCTCTTTGTCGTCTCCATGGCAGATGGGGGCTTCCCATTGACCCACGGAATTTGCTATTCTTGCATGTGGTGACATCCGCCATTTTCATCAGGATGGGGCAGTCTGGTCAAAACGCCACGGGGCGCTGTAGGCAGACGTGCCGAGACCGAAAGGGGATATGGGAGAAATGGCCAGAGCAGTTACCGCGACAGATCGTGCGATCATCCGGCTCTTGCAGCGAAATGCCCGCATCTCATATGCAGAATTGAGCCGGGCCACGGGTATCCCAGAGTCAACCGTCCGGCGACGCATGGAGCGCCTCCAGCAGCGCGGCATTATCCAGTTCGCCATGCTGGCCGATCCTGGCAAGCTGGGTTACGACTTGCGGGCCGTGGTTGGGCTCCGGATCGATTTGACGCAGCTCGATCAAGTCAATGAGGCGCTCCGGGCGATGCCGGAAGTTGCTTTCGCCGGCCTCATCACCGGTTCCTACGACATGCTGCTGCAAGTGATCGTCCGCTCCCAAGAGGCGCTTGTCGATCTTGCGAAGCGTCTTGCTGCCATTCCTGGCGTTCGGTCGACCGAAACCTTCTTGATGCCGGTTGTGGTGAAGTCCATCACCGATTGGGTTCTGCCGGAGATCGCTGAGGAGAAAGTCAGCGCTAACGGCGCTTCGCCTGACGGCATGGCAGCGGAGGGCGCGGTCCAGCCGCAGCGGCGGCGGCGCGGCCGGCCACGCCGCAGTCCGGTGTCGGCCTAGCGAGAACATGCGGAATTATGGCCACAGGGAAATGCCAGAAGATATCCGCCATGAGGTTTTTTTCAAAGGTGGTTTTCTTCGCCTGGCGATCCCTGAGGCCATCGAGATCGTGGCTCGTGCCCCATGATGGCGCCGGGAAACGCCCGCAACGTGTACCCGGCGCCAAGTTCATTCTGCCGGTCGCTTGGGACCGCAACGGCAATCCCGCGTGGACGGTTGCGTTCGTTACCCTGAGCAATGAGCGCTCATCAGGCACGCATTGACACCACCCCAAACCTGGACTGTTCAAATGTGGCTGGTCTTGTCCCGAGCGTGAACGCGAGAGCGCCGGTTTGGGTGCTGCGCGACATCAGCACCGAAGTCCGATGACTAACTCAGCCTACCACAGCGCTGTTAGATGGCGCCGAGAGAACGCAGCTCTCCGATCCGTTCGCCGTCGTAGCCAAGCTCGCGGAGTATCTCTTCACTGTGCTGGCCGACGTCCGGAATCGCCCCCATCTGCGGCTCATACCCTTCGATCTGCATCGGCGGCAGAATCGCCTGCAAGGTGCCGACCGGTGATGCGACCTCCCGCCACCGCTGCCGGGCCGCAAGCTGCGGGTGCGCCAGAAATTGATCAACCTCGTTGAGGTCACCATAGGGAATATCCGCTTCTTCCAGCCGGCGCGTAACCTCGCTCCGCGGGTACGCCGCGAAGGCTTCCTCGATCAGCGCCTCAAGCGTTGCGCGGTGCTCTCGCCGGCGTGGCGCGTCGCAAAAGCGAGGATCGTGCTCCCACTCAGGATGCTCGCAGACGATCCGGCAGAATGCGGACCATTGCGCCTCCGTCTGGACAGCCAGCAAGACCGCCTGGCCGTCACCACACCGGTAGGAGCCATAGGGCACGACAGTCGCATGGCGCACGCCGGCACGCGCCGGCGGCGTTCCCCCATAGAGGGTGTAATAGGCTGGATAGCCCATCCACTCGGCCAGTGCATCAAAAAGCGACGTCTCAACGATTCGCCCCTGGCCTGTCTGCTGGCGCTCGTAGAGGGCCGCGAGAATGGAGAGCGCACCATAGACACCGGCGCCAATATCGCCGACCGAGATTCCTACTTTGGCTAGCTGGTCTCCAGTGCCGGTCGTGGCGATGACGCCGGTCTCACCTTGCAGGAGCAAATCAAACGCTTTGCGGTGCTCGTAAGGGCCGCCGCTGCCATAGCCGGAAATCGAGCAGATGATGAGGGAGGGATACCGCTCGCGCAGCGTGCGTGGTGCGAGACCTAGGCGATCAATCGCTCCAGGGCCGTAGTTTTGCACCAGCACATCCGACCGCGCAATCAGCCGCGTCAGGATCTCGTGCGCCGCCGGGTGCTTCAAATTGAGTGTCAGCGACCGCTTGCCACGATTCAGCCACACGAAGTACGACGACATCCCCTTGACGGCCGTGTCGTACCGTCGAGCAAAATCACCACCATCTGGCCGCTCAATCTTGATGACGTCTGCGCCCAGATCGGCAAGGTGACGGGTGCACAGCGGCCCCGCTACAGCCTGCTCCAAGGCGAGGACACGAATTCCAGCCAGTGGCCCCCGGGATAGCGTGTCTGGTGCTTGCTGATCGCCCATCGGTTCCTGTCCAGCAATGCTCGCAATACCGGCGATGCTTCATCACCCTGAGGTTATTGTGCCAAACCGCGCGCGGCTACGCCCGAGAAGCTCGCCGGCTCGACAACGGTGGCAGCACCGATGGCGCAGAACTGTCCTGCGGTGGTTCCGATCAGCGCCACGCCGCGCACCACCGCCGGTGCGCCAAAGATTTCGCCACCGAGACTCGCTTGCCAGAGTTCCTGTCCGGTCGCCGCATCGAAAGCGTGAAGACGCCCGGCACGATCGCCAAGATAGACAACATCGCCGGCAATGACGGGTGAGGCAATCACCGGCGCATCGAGGTCTGCCCGCCACAAACGGCGGCCACTCCTGGCCGAGAGGCCATAGACAATGCCGTCGGCATTCGCAATCACGACGCGGCCACCGGCAACGGCAGCCGAGGAGTCGATCAGCGCCCTCGTCCGCAAGCGCCACCGCTCAGCGCCGGTTTCCGCGTCCAGGGCGTAGATAATGCCATCCGCATCGCCCAGATACACGGTTCCTTGAGCCACGGCTGGCGTCACTTGAATGCGCCCAAGCCGGACCGTCCAGCGCACCTGACCATTGCTGGCGTCAATGGCGTGCAGCACACCAGCCGTATCGCCGGCAAACACCATCCCCCTGGCAACCGCTGGCGAGGCCACGATGTCGGCTCCCGCCGCATATTGCCACCGGATTTCTCCTGTGCGGGCATCGAGGCTCACAACCAGCCCCGTCGTCGTAGTTATATAGACGCGGCCACCGGTGACGGCAGGCGATGCGGAGATTGGCCCGATTGCGCGTTGCCAAAGCTCGTTTCCGGTGTTGGCATCGAGGGCGTAGAAGACCCCTGCGAGACTGCCGATGAAGACCCGGTTCTGGACGACCGCCGGGGAAGAGATGACATCGCCACCAATGGGTTTGGACCAAACAATCTCGCCTGTCTCAAAATCGAACGCATAGACCTGTCCATCCAAGCCACCGACAAACACTCGTGAGCCAACAACCGCGGGCGAAGAGGTCACGCCCTCGGGAACCGGCACACACCAGCGGAATTCCGGCCGCTCCGGCCCCGGGCCAGGCGCGGTCCCCTGGCGGGCTGGCCCCCCGCGGAACATGGGCACATCACCAGATGCAGGCGTTGCGGTGGGTGCCGGTGATGGCGAAGGTGTAGATGTTGCCGCCGGCGCTGGCGTCGCGCTGGCGTCGCTGTAGGTGCGACGGTTGGACGCGGCGTGGCCGTGGCCGATGCTGTTGGTGTCGCGCTCGGCGTCGCCGTTGCCGTCTCCGTCGGTGTCACGGTCGCCGTTGGCGTGGCGGTAGGGGCCAGGGTGGGTGTTGCGGTGGGAGCAGGTGTCGGTGTCTCCGTTGGCACTGGCGTGGGGGTCTCGGTCGGCGTTGGCGACGGTGGCGCGGTTGGAGACGGGGTTGGCGTTGGAGGGAGCGGCGTGGCGACCGGGGTGCCAGGCAGACTTATCATGAGCGAGTAATCGTCCACGAAGAACTCGGCCGGTCCTTCGCGCTTGAAGGCATAGACATTGACCGTGGCCACATCCGGCCCAGGACGAAAGACGAGCGTTTGCTGCTGATAGGTTGTGGTGGTATATCGCAGCGGGGGTGGCTCCTGCTCCAGCAGACGCTGCCCAGACGCATCGCGGTAGACAACACCGACGTAGCCAAGGTCGCCCTCTGTGCTCAGCTTGCCCCACGCGCTCAACGCGTAGGCGACCCCAGGAGTCAGAACGACGCGCTGATCCGCAAACCCGCCTGATGCCGGCAAGCGCATCGCCCAACTCCCGCTGTGCGCGTTGCTTGCGACCGCACCTGCTCCGCTTTCGACGTACCAGCCGGTGTTGCCATCCTCGAAGCCACTGTTGACGAGCGGGATCACGGCCCCTGGCGATGCTTGAGGTTCTGGCGAAGCGGAACTTCGGTGTGCCGGTTGGCGTTTGGGCACGGACACCGATGGTTACCAGGAATCCCAACCCAAGCACCATGGACACGAAGGCGATGGTAAGGCCTCTCCCGTTGCGCCAGCCGGCCCGCCAATTCCATCCATGCGACCCCATCGCTGACCTCCTCCACCATTGAACCCGCTGCAGAGCATTGTAGGTGAAGCTGGTTCTGCTCTTGTCTCTCCGCGCTTGGACACAGGTCCTCATTCCTGCAAACAGCAGAACAGCACCATCCCAGAGCCGGGTGCTACCATCCGCGCAGGCATTCGGCTCGCCTGATCGGGGGAGAGACGCGCGGCATGGCAGATGATCTCGTGCTTGTTCAGAGCGATGGCGTCGTCGCAACGGTCACGCTCAACCGGCCAGACGCACGAAACGCCCTCAACCGTGCGCTGCTTCGCCAGTTGAGAACCACGCTGGCAGACTTGGCAGTGAGCAACGGCCTCCGAGCCCTGGTGCTGACTGGGGCTGGCGAGCGCGCCTTTTGTGCTGGCGCCGACCTTATCGAGCGGCGATCGCTCACACCTGAGGAGCGAACGGCCCATACCGCGGCGATCAACGCGGTGGCAGACGCGCTTGCTCACTTCCCCGTGCCTGTCATCGCTGCGGTGCGCGGGTACGCATTAGCAGGCGGCGCCGAGCTGGCGATCGCCTGCGATCTGCGTGTGGCCAGCGAGGACGCCATCTTCGGCTACCCGGAAGTCAAGATTGGTGTCTTTCCTGGCGCCGGCGGCGTGGTGCGCTTGCCTCGTCTGATCGGTCTGGGCGCCGCGCGCGATCTGCTCTATACCGGGCGGCAGGTGGGCGCAGCAGAAGCCTTGCGCTTGGGCCTCGTCGAGCGCGTGGTTCCGCCCGAACAGGTGCTGCACGCAGCGCGGCAGCTTGCGGCCGAGATTGCCGCCAATGCGCCGCTCGCCATCCGGGCGCTCAAGCGCGCGCTCGCCGAATCGTCCGGCTTGCCCGAGCCAGAAGCGCACCGAGTCGTTCAGGTCTGGCGAGAGCCACTCGATTCGACAGCCGACTACGCGGAAGGACTGGCCGCGTTTGCCGAGAAGCGAACTCCAATGTTTCATGGACGGTAATGAGCCTCAACGAGTGATGCAATGCGCAAAGCCGCGCTGCACAGCCATACGGCGCGGCAGCGCTGGGGAAAGGGAGGGCAGATGAATTCGCAACCAGAGCGACAGAGCCATTACGGCCTGAAGCATCATGGCATCATCAACACGGGTACGGTCTATTGGAATCTCACAACGCCCAAGCTCTATGAGCACGCCATTCGCCGGCAGGAGGGCGGGCTGGCTCACCGCGGGCCGCTTGTCGTCCGCACTGGCCATCACACGGGCCGGTCCCCCAACGATCGCTTCCTGGTCGAGGAGCCAACGAGCAGGGAGAAGATCTGGTGGGGACCAGTCAATCGCCCCATCTCAGCCGAGCATTACGAGGGGCTGCGACGCCGCCTGCTGGCCTACCTTCAAGGCCGCACCCTCTTTGTCCGCGATTGCTTTGTCGGCGCTGACCCTCGCTTTCAAATGCCCATCCGTGTGATCACCGAAACAGCGTGGCATAACCTCTTTGCTCACACCCTGTTCATTCAGCCAAAGGCCGAGCAGCTTGCTGGCATGGTGCCGCAGTTTACGGTGATCCACGCGCCGGGATTCCACGCGATCCCGGAGATTGATGGCACCCGGACCGAGATCTTCATCGTGTTGAATTTCGGGGCGCGCACCGTGCTGATCGGAGGGACCGAATACGCGGGCGAGATCAAGAAGTCGATCTTTACCGCCATGAACTATTTCCTTCCCCAGCAAAATGTGCTCTCTATGCACTGCTCTGCTAATGCTGGGAAGGAGCGAGGCGATGTGGCGATCTTCTTTGGTCTTTCCGGTACGGGCAAGACGAGTCTTTCCACCGATCCGAAGCGCATCCTGATTGGCGACGACGAGCATGGCTGGAGCGACGATGGCATCTTCAATCTCGAAGGAGGCTGTTACGCGAAGGTCATCCGGATTTCCGCGAAGGACGAGCCAGACATCTATGAGGCAGCACGCCAGTTCGGCACGATCCTGGAAAATGTCGGATACGACAGTATCACCGGGCGCGTTGATTTCAATGATGACTCGCTGACGGAAAATACCCGTGCCGCGTACCCAATCAGTCACCTGCGCAATGCCAGCCGCGATGGCCGTGGTGGCCATCCGGAGAACATCATCATGCTCACTGCGGATGCCTTCGGCGTGATGCCGCCAATCGCCCGGCTGAGCGCAGAGCAGGCGATGTACCACTTTCTGTCCGGCTACACAGCAAAAGTCGCCGGGACCGAGGAAGGCATCACCAAGCCGGTCGCCACGTTCAGCACCTGTTTTGGTGCCCCGTTTATGGCCTTGCCCCCGATCGTCTATGCCAACTTGCTCGGGGAGCGCATCGCCCAGCACCAGGCCAAGGTGTGGCTGGTCAATACCGGCTGGACTGGCGGGCCATACGGCGTGGGCCAGCGCATCCCCATTGCCTATACCCGGGCCATGATTGATGCTGCCTTGACGGGGGCCTTAGATGCCATCCCCATGCGCCAGGACCCGGTGTTTGGTGTTGCCGTTCCCACGCGCTGCCCGAATGTGCCGGAGGAACTCCTCGATCCGCGAAGCACCTGGCCGGATCCGAGCGCGTACGATGCGCAAGCCCGAGCGCTAGCGCGCATGTTTGTAGAGAACTTTTCCCAATTCACCCACGAGGTCCCCGAGGCAATCCGAGCCGCCGGTCCAACGCCGTGACGGTTCCCGCCCAGGGCCTCTCCACCACGCACGGCCCCTCGCGGATAATCCGCGCAGGATGGTGATTGTGCTCGACTCACGGGGAGAACGACAATGACGGGTGCTCGTTCCTGGGATACGGTGGTCATTGGTGGTGGCCTGCTTGGCTGGAGCACGGCGTACCGGTTGCTCCGGGCTGGTGCTCGCGTGATGGTGATTGACCGCGCCGATCCGGGCCAGGCGACAGCGGCAGGCGCGGGCATTATCTCCCCTGGCACCAGCTTCCGCCCGCTGCCAGCCTTTTTTGCGCTGGCTCGCGCCGCCACAGCCGATTATCCCGTCTTGCTCAACGAGCTTGCCGAAGACGGCGAAACCGAAACGGGATACGAGGTCTGCGGTCAGCTTGTCATCGCCAGGGACGCGACCGAAGCGGCGCAACTTCCAGATGTGCTCCGCCTCTTGTCCGAGCGGCGCGATCAGGGCATCGGCAATATCGGCGCGCTGACGCTGTTGGATAGCGCAGGCGCCCGCGCGCTCTTTCCTCCTCTTGCTGCGCTGCCCGGCGCCATTCATGTTGCCGAAGCCGCGCGTGTCAATGGCCGCCTCCTCCGTGATGCCCTCCGCCGCGCCAGCGAGCGGCGCGGGGGTGTGGCGCTGACCGCAGACGCTCATCCCCTGATCAGTGATGGCCGTGTTACTGGCGTGCGCGTTGATGCGCAAACCCTGGCGGCTGGCTCGCTGGTGATTGCAGGGGGTGCGTGGTCGCGCCAGCTCGGGGAAATGCTCGGTTTTCACCTGCCAGTTGAGCCACAGCGGGGTCAGATCCTTCACCTTGACATGCCCGATACCCCGACAGGCGACTGGCCGATCGTCACCGGGTTTCATGATCACTACCTGCTGACCTTCCGACCGCATCGCGTCGTCATGGGCGCGACGCGGGAAACTGGCTCGGGATTCGATGTCCGGGCGACGGCAGAGGGCGTGCGTGAAGTGCTCGACGTGGGCCTTGGCGTCGCCCCTGGTCTGGCAGGGGCAACGCTTGCCGAGATCCGGGTCGGTTTGCGCCCGCTCAGCGCCGATGGCTTACCGATTCTCGGGCGCGCACCTGGCTACGAGAACCTCTATCTCTGCACCGGCCATGGCCCATCCGGCCTTCAGCTCGGCCCGATCTCCGGCGCGCTGACGGCCCGCCTAATCCTCGGGCAGAATCCGGGCGTTGATCTGCAGCCCTTTGCGGCCGAGCGGTTTCAGCGGAGCGCAGTGTGAGCACTGACTCGAAGCCGCTGCGTGTTTGCGCCATCAATCATGGCGATGCCAGATTTGTAGAGGAGCGGGAGTGATTCGCTCAGGCCCGTGCACGGCGGCTGCACATCGCCTCGTCAACGCGGCGAGGAGAGATCCCTCGCTGCGCTCGGGATGACCAAGGGTGAGGCCGGCGAGCGCCCTGACCACACCACGCACAGTCATTCCAAGGTCTTGCCGCGTCATCGATACCGGCGCTTTGACTACCTTACCGTCTCGGTGCGGCACCCGGCGCTACTTGCCTATCCCACGTTGCAGAAGCGAGGAACCAACGGTCGGCCGTTGTGTCAGCCCATGGTTGGCGGGAAACCCGGATCCGAGCTTCGCTCCGGTCGGGTACCCCATGCAGCCACCCACACTCGCGGCGCTTGGACTGCCGGGGATCGCAGGCGGTGATCAAGTTCTGCGCGGCCGGCCGGGGGCAGATCGATCCGAAGGATCTTAGACAAGGAGGGCAGGAGACCCTGCCATCTTATGACGCACTTGACCAGAATAGACCAATCCGGGCGCGACCCTTTCTGACTGATGGAGGCGAACGAGCGGCTATGCCCCAATAAGGCGTCATTGAGGCCTCAACAACGCAGACGCGCTAGCACAAGAGAGCTGGCACGTAGGCCACACACCGCTACGGGGTCATCCCGAGCGTAGCGAGGGATCTCTCGTCGTTTGCTTGAGTGCCTGGTCCACTCCGCACGATCCTTGGTCTACCATGTCACATCGCTTGGACGACCTCTCAGCACCGGCTGGCCAATCGCAGTCCGAACACCTTTGGAGACCGATCGGCAATGGGTGACTACTTTGTCTACATTATGACGAGTCCATCCAGAACGCTCTATATCGGTGTGACAAACGATCTTGAGCGGCGTATATGGGAACACAAGATGAAGATCCATCATAATAGCTTCACCCGGCGCTATAACATCACGCTCCTCGTCTATGTTGAATCGTTCGCTGAGCCTGGAGATGCCATCGCGCGAGAGAAGCAGTTGAAGGGATGGTCACGGGCAAGAAAGGTCGCGCTCATAGAATCAGTGAACCCCGAATGGAATGACCTGAGTGCAGCGTGGTATCGCTAGTGCTATCTGGCCTGCAACACGACGCGGAGAGATCCCTCGCTGCGCTCGGGATGACACGAGAGCGAGGCGGTTCAACTCGACGCGTCGCTGCTGCACCGGCGCATTGGAGTGTCTAGCACTCGGTGCACGTTCCCCGTTCCATATGACGTGGAGCGAGCCCTCGCTTCGCTCTCTATTCATGCATCCCGCGCGCTGCGAACGCGTGGCCGCGAACGAAATGACCACGCGAGCCGATGGCGCGTGCGCCGGTCTCCTTGCATCGCAAGGCCCTTTGCCACTGCCGGGGATGATTCATGTCGCACCGGCAGCCTCGTTCATTGCCTGCCATCCCGGGGCGAGACCGAGGACTCGCCCATCACCCTGCGTCTTCCAGCCCGCGTGCGGCGAACACCATTATGACGAGGTACGGGAGGCGGCTGCGCCGGAGGCGATCAACTGTGCGATCTCCCCGGCGGAGTAGCCGGCTTCAGCCAGGATCTCCTCGGTGTGCTGGCCCAGCAGCGGCGGTGGCAACCGGATGTCCAGCTCACTCGCTGAGAAGTTGTAGGGGAACCCCGTCAGCGAGATGCATCCAAGCGTCGGATGCATGACCTCACGGCGCAACCGCAAATACTGCACCTGCGGGTCGGCAAACACTTGGGCGATGTCATTGATCGGTCCACAAGGCACACCGTGCGCGTCCAGCCGAGCCACCACTTCCTCGGTTGAAAGCTCGCCAAGGCGGCGCGTCATCACCTCATAGAGTGCCGCTTTGTTCGTAATGCGCCCGGCGTTGGTCACAAACCGCGGATCATCCGCATAGGCTTGAAGATCCATCGCCGCGCAGAAGCGCTGCCACAAGCCGTCGTTGCCAACCGCGATGTTGACGTAGCCATCGGCGGTGGCGAAGGTGTCATACGGCGCCACAATCGGGTGCGCGTTGCCGAGCGGCCGCGGGATCTGGCCCGTGGCAAAGTAGGTCCCGGCCTGGTACGTCAGCAGCGCGACCTGTCCCCCGAGCATGGAAACATCAACGTATTGCCCCTCCCCAGTCTGCTCCCGCCGGAACAGCGCCGCCACGATCGCGTAGGCGGCGAACATCCCCGCGCCGATGTCGGCAATCGGCACCCCCAGGCGAGTTGGCGGCCCGCCTTCCGGCCCGGTGATGCTCATCATGCCGCTCATCCCTTGCACAATCAGGTCATACGCCGTCCGGCCGCTGCCAGGCCCGGCCTGGCCAAATCCGGAGATCGAGGCGTAAATCAGGCGGGGATAGCGCTCCCGCACAACCTCCTGGCCGAAGCCCAGGCGTGCGGCCGTGCCGGGCGAAAAGTTCTCGATAAACACATCAGCCTGCGCGATCAGGCGCCACAACGCCTCGCGGCCACCCTCGCTCTTCAAGTTCAACGCAATCGAGCGTTTGTTCCGGTTGACGGACAGGTAATAGACCGACTCGCCATCAATGAACGGCGGTCCCCACGACCGGGTGTCGTCGCCCCGGCCCGGCATCTCGACCTTGATGACATCGGCGCCCAAGTCGCCAAGCATCATCGTGGCATACGGCCCGGTCATCACGCGCGTCAAATCGACGACACGCACCCCCTCAAGTGGCAAGCGGCCACCGAGCGGTGTCGTCTGTCCGTCCACCATCCGCTCGCTCTCCCGTCTCTGGTGTTGCTCGTCTGCACCTTGCATCTCAGACGCGGATTCTACCATTCGCACCATCTTGACAGTGATGCGTTCTACTGTTACGATGCGTGCCATGAGAGAGAGTGATGATGACCGCGAGCAGAAAAGCAGGCGTTACAGCCTTTCGGAGCTGACGGAAGCGGCTGGCGTCTCCGTGCGCACTGTGCGCTACTACATTGCCGAGGGCTTGCTCCCACCCGCTGTCACCGCCGGCGCCCGCTCCTATTACACACAGGCGCATCTGGACCGGCTGCGGTTGATCGGTCAGCTCAAGAGCGCGTATCTCCCGCTGAAGGAAATCCGCCGTCGCCTTGCCGGTCTCGATGACGAGGAGGTTCGTCGCCTGGCTGCCGCAAGCACGCCGTCTCCCTGGCATGATGCTGACCCATCCGCTCTCCAGGAAAGCGCAGCAGACTACCTGGCTCGCGTCCGGCCACGCGCCTTCAGGGTCTTTGAATCCCGAGTGGCGCCTGGCACGTTTGCCTTCTTGTCGCCTGCTGCCCCACAAACACGCGCCGAGTCCGACGCGCCCGTATTCTCGGCTCTCCCCGCCTCTGCCGACGCCGCGCAGGCAACCGTTGAGGGAACCTGGCGACGCGTGCCCCTGAGCGAAGACGCCGAATTGCTGATTCGGGAGGAGGCGTACCAGCGGCGGCGCGATCGGATTGACTGGCTCATCCGCTGGGCACGCAAAGTGTTCAGCTAGCAGAAAGGAGTACGCACCGCGCACGAGATCAGCCCCATGGTCACACGGTTGACCGCATCACCCCGCATCCGCAGCGGGAAGGAGAACATGTCATGACACCACACGATGCTTCACTCCCTCTAACGGTTACAGCGATCTGGGATCGCGCGCTCATTCCCGCCAGTGGAGGAGATGCCACACTCCTGATCCGCATCGCTCCTGGGCCTTCACCATCCACCACGCCCCGCCGGGCGCCAGTTGATGTCGCGTTTGTGCTTGACCGGTCCGGCTCGATGGCGGGCGAGAAGCTCACGCTGGCCAAAGAGGCGGTATCGGTCGCTATTGGTCATCTCCGCGAGGACGACCGCGCCGCTCTGGTCATCTACGATCACGAGATCGAGACGCTCCAAGAGCTTGCTCCAGCCACGCCACGCCTGAAGACGTTGCTGCGCCTGTCACTGCAGGGCATTGATCCTGGCGGATCAACGAATCTCGCTGGCGGCTGGCTCACCGGCTGCGAGCACCTGGCTCGCGGCATGAACGGCCATCACGAGACGCGCATCCGCCGGGCGCTGTTGCTCACCGATGGGCTCGCCAATGTCGGAATGACGAATCCGAGCGAATTGACGCATCACGCGCACGAGCTGCGCCAGCGCGGCATCACGACCACCACGCTCGGCGTCGGTCTTGACTTCGATGAAGAGCTTCTAGCCAGCATGGCAGAGGCTGGCGGCGGCAATTTTCAGTACATTGCCCACCCACGCGAGCTGCCAGCGTTCTTCCAGCGTGAGCTCGGCGAGCTGCTGACAACCGTCGCTACGAACCTCTCCCTCTCGCTGACGTTGCCATCTGGCGTGCAGGCGCGGCTGATCAGCGCTTTCCCAATCGAGCGGCGGGGCAAACGGATGAGCGTCGCCTTGCGCGACCTCTCCGCGGGCGATGAGATGCGCCTCGTGTTCACCGTGACCGCCAAACCGATGGCGATTGGCGCCCAGCAGATTGCCACGCTTCACCTGCAGTGGACCGATCCGGCAGCCGACGCTCGCCGGGAGATGCAGATGGAGCTGACACCGCTCATCGCCGCGAACCCGGAGGCGGTCGCCGCCACCCCAGTGAACGAGGAGGTGGCGGAGGAAGCCGCGTTGCAGCGAGCTGCCGCCGCACAGCGGGAAGCGATGCGCTTGGACCGGGAAGGGCGCTTTGCCGAAGCGCGGGCGCACTTGCGGCAATCGGTCCAGAGCCTCGCGGCTGCGCCACAATCCGCTCGCGTGGCCGATGTGCTGGAGCGCTCCTCGCGCCTAGCGGAGATGGACGACGCCTTTGGCTATAGCGAGGACGTGCGCAAGCAGGTGACCTTCGAAGCTACGAGCCGCCTGCGCGGGAAACACGCGAGCAAGAGCTAGGAGGCAGGAGCCAGGGGTCAGAAATTTCGTCGGAGCGCGATGCATCGCCGCTCGCCTGGCGCGATCGAAGGGGAGCTGCCTGTGCGCTCCCTGGGACGGAACACCGTCGGAGCAGACCTCTGTGTTGGCCCCCATGACCGCCGGGTCCGCCTGGCATACCCTCGGATTGACACCCGAGGCAAAAGGACGCCGTTCCCCACGGGCGCGATCAATCGCTCCCCTTCATCGCCCTACTCCCGAGCCTCCACCTCCCATTGCTGCTCTCCTCAGGGAGGCCACAGGTGCCTCCCCGACGATATCCCGACTTCTGACTCCCTCACCCCAGCATCAACACGGCCCAACTTGCTTGAAGCAAGCAAAACCCAGCCACTATCGCCAACGTTGGCATAGATTTTGCATAGCGAAGTGTGGCCGATTCTGGATCGGCGACGGGTGCGTGAGCACCGTCTCCATGGGAACCGTCTTCCGGGTCTGCCGCGAGCCGGCAATCATCGCAACGACCGGTGCGGGCGATAGTGGGCGGGTCTTTCGCCATCGTGCCTGCACGCGCTTGCTTGCGACCATGGACGGGACAACCATGAGTATCCGCGCACCACCATCGGATCGCTGCTCCTCCAGCTCCGCTGTCTGCCGAAGCGAGGCAGGCATCACAGGTCATTGGTGATCGGCGAACAAGGAGGAAGACCGCTATGAAGCGACACCGCTCTGCGCTGGTGCTACCCATCGTCATTCTCCTCGCGACCAGTGCGCTGTTCAGCGCTTCCTTCGCCTAGGAAGCAACGCCTTCTCCAGAGGCAACCCCCGCTCCCGTCTATCCGCTCCTTCCCCAAGCTCCTGAGGGACAGGCGGTGGCGACTCCGGGTGGAACGCTCCCCGGGAATCCCGCGGTCCAGCTCGTCAAAGTTGCCGGTGGCCTGCTCGACCCGATCAACGTCGCCAGCCCGCCAGATGGCAGTGGCAGGATCTTCGTTGTCGAACGGCACGGCACGATCCGGGTGATCGATCAGAATGGCACACTGCTGGACGAGCCGTTCCTGGATATCCGCGGCCATGTGCTGAGCCAGTTCCTCGAGGACGGTCTCCTTGATATCGCCTTCGATCCCGACTTCAAGAACAATGGCTATGTCTATCTGGACTACACCGACCTCCTCTACAATGGCGATGTCTTTCTTATGCGCTACAAGGTCTCAGCCGACAATCCCAACAAGGCAGATCCGGCCAGCGCGACGGTGATCATGTTCCGGGATCAGCCGTACGCCAACCACGTTGGCGGAAGCCTAAACTTTGGACCCGATGGTTATCTCTATATTGGCGTTGGCGACGGTGGCCTTGAAGGCGATCCGCTCGAGACAGGCCAGAATGTCAATGACCTGCTCGGCTCCTTGCTGCGCATCGATGTGCATCCTGGCAATGGGCAACCCTATGGCATTCCGCCGGACAATCCCTTCGCCAAGGCTGGCGCCTTGCCGGTCGATCTCTTCGCGCTGACCGAAGAGGACTTCGCCTCATTCCAAACGGAAGCACGGCCGGAAGTCTGGGCCTGGGGTCTGCGCAACCCGTGGGAGGTCCACTTCGATCGTGAGACCGGCGACCTTTACATCGCTGACGTCGGTCAGAATGTCTACGAGGAGATCAATTTCGTCCCGGCGGGCCAGACGCGCGGCCTGAATTTCGGTTGGGACGTCATGGAAGCAAGTCATTGTTTCCCAGTCTCAATTGACACCTGCGCCAAAGTCGGCATCCTCCCAGTCGCTGAGTATCAGCATGGCGAGGATGGGTGCTCGGTTACCGGTGGCGGCGTCTACCGCGGCGATCAGTATCCCAGCCTCAACGGCATCTACTTTGCCTCCGACTGGTGCTCCGGCAAGATCTGGGGCTTGGCCCGCGACGAGAATGGCGTTTGGCAGTTCCAGGAGCTGCTTGACACCGAGCTTCGCATGACTGGCGGAGGCCAGGGCGAGGATGGCACCTTGTACTTCACCTCGTGCGATTGCGCCTACGGCGCGCCATCGCAACCGAACGGCGCAGTCTGGAAGCTCGTCCCGGCGGATCAGGTGCCAGCGGGCGCTGAGGTGGCGCCAACGGCAGCGCCAATGGCGACGCCAACCAGCTAGCATCAACGCTTTCAGCGTGGCAGGAGCGGGACATGACGCGCTGGACACATTGGTGGATTTTGGACGCAGCTAGCCTAGCAATCGCGCTTGCTGGTGCTGCGGGCCTTGCGCCTCCGGCAGGCACGAGTGCCACGCCGGTGTCGTCCTGCCCTGCCGCCACGCCCGGTGCAACGCCGGTCGGAGAGGTGGGCACGCCCCTGGCTTCACCCACCTCTCCCGGCCATACCCCCACAGAGGCGGCGTTTCAATCCCCACCCTGCCCGAAAGCAGGGGGCAACAAGTCTCAGTCGTGTTCCTCCCTTGGCCCGTCCGGTGCGAAGATGCGACCGAGCACTGGGCTCGTGAATTCGGTTGCCAGGCACTCCATGTAGATGATGTCCCAGAGCCGGCCGCCCATCCAAACGGCCTCGCGCCGCCTCCCGAACTCCCGAAAGCCCGCCTTCTGGTACGCGCGGTGGGCCGCACGGTTATAGGCGTACACAGAGAGCATGACATTGTGCAGCCCGAGCGCGGTAAAGGCGTAATCGAGCATGAGCCGGGTAGCCTCGGTGCCCAATCCCTGGCCGCGCGCATCGGCCTCGCCGATCAAGATGCCAAATTCTGCCGTCCGGTTGCGATAGTTAATCGCATGCAGCCCCGCATTGCCGATGGGACGCCAGGTCGCCCGCTCATAGATCGTGAAGAGCACGTCACCACTTGTGGAGACGCGGTCGAACCAGGCGGCTTCCGCTTCCGCGCTCACCGGCCCGGGGATAACCGCGAGATTTCGCGCGGCCGTCAAGTCGTTGATCCAGCGCTGATAACGCGGCAGCAAATCGCGCCGGAGCGGCCCGAGCGCGATGCGCTCACCGGTGATCGTAACGATCGGCGGTTCCGCCTGCCCGCTTGCGGGCGAATCTGCTGGCAGAGCAACCATGGATCACTCCAAAAGAACTGGCGGCCGGAATCATAGCACGCCGGGCTATCGTGCCCCAATCGTCCGGGCGGCGCATAATGCTGCATGCCGGTGTCAAAGGTGAGCGGCGCGCAGCATGGTTGTGGCGGAGAGACGCGAGGGGCAGATGAGCCGGTCACAGGTCAACCAGCACCCCCACCTCGTCCAGATCACCTGCCATGATCTCGGGCTCTTCCTGGGATGCTACGGCGTCGCAACGGTGCAAACGCCGCATCTGGACGCTCTGGCGGCCGAAGGCGTTCGCTTGGATCAGGCGTTCGCGGTCGCGCCCCAATGTAGCCCCAGCCGCTCCACCCTGGCAACGGGCCGGTATCCTCACGCAAACGGAGTTATGGGGCTCACTCATGATCCCTTTGCCTGGGACCTCCACCCTGGAGAGCGGCACATCGCGGCCCTGCTCAGCGCCCACGGCTACGAGACGCACCTCTTCGGTCTCCAACACGTGACAACACGGCCGGAACGGCTCGGGTTTCACGTCATTCACCGGCGGGGGCTCGGACCGGACGTGGCCACCGATGTCGAGGCGTTCCTCAGCGCGAGCCATCCCGCAGGGCCCCTCTACCTCGAAATCAACCTGGAGGAACCCCACCGTCCCTACGATCAGGGCGGCGTGCAGCCGGACGCCAGCAAAGGCATCACGCTCCCTCCGTTTCTGCCAGACACTGTCCAGGCGCGGGAGGAGATTGCCGCGTTGCAAGGAGCCATCCGGCAGGCCGACCGGGCAATTGGGCGCATCCTCGCCGCGCTCGAAGAGGCAGGGTTGAGCCAGCAGTCGCTCGTCATGTTCACAACTGACCACGGGCTGGCAATGCCGCGGGCAAAATGCACGCTCTACGATGCTGGCTTGGGCATCGCGGCGGTGTTCCGCTGGCCGGATGGCGGCATCGCTGGTGGGCATGCGATTTCAGCCCTCATCAGCAATGTCGACGTCCTTCCCACCTTGTTGGAAGCGTGCGGCCTGCCGATTCCCGCTGGTCTGCACGGCCACTCCTTTCTGCCGCTCTTGCGCGGAGAGCGCGCCACGCATCGGGACGCCATCTACGCAGAGAAAACCTTCCATAGCTACTACGACCCAATGCGCGCCATCCGCACCCGGCGTCACAAGCTCATCCGTAACTTCGAAACCAGCTTTGCCGTGGAAGTGCCCGGCGATGTCCAGCTTGGCCCGCTCTACCGCACTGAGCTGCAACGGTATGTGACAACGACCCACCCGGATATCGAGCTCTACGACCTAGAGAGCGACCCCAACGAGACGGCCAATCTCGCTGGCGATCCGGCTCTCTCAGACATCCAAGCCGCGCTGGATGCGAAACTCTGGGCCTGGATGGAGGAGACCGGCGACCCGCTGCTGAACGGACCAGTGCCCTCGCCCGCCTACCGCCGCGCCTTGGCTGCCCGGCGGCGCGGCCAATGACATTCGCACGTTGAGCCCATATTGGGGCTGTGAGGGGAAGCGCATGCGGCATTACGCCATCACCGGGCCAGAGCGGCTGGAGAACATAGAGGAACCTATTCCCGAGCCGGGCCAGGACAGGTCCTCATCCGGCTGGCGTACACCGCGCAAAGTCCAGGAAGCAATCTCTACGTTTACCGCACCGGCTCCTACGCGGGGATCTGGACCGGGAAGCCGGAAGAAGCCGTCTACATGGGAAGTGGCATCGTCGAAGCCGCGGGCGAAGGAGTGACGGCACTCGCTCCAGGCGATCGGGTAGCGATGATCGGCGCCGGGCATCAGGAATACGCGGCGCTGCCGGCAGAGCAGGTCCAGAAGGTGCCGGAAGGACTCGCCCTGCGCGACGCAAGCCTCGCATATCTCGCGGCCTGGTCGGTCAGCGCGCTGCATCTCGCGAGCTACCGGGCCGCCGAGACGGTCGCTGTCATCGGGCTTGGTCTGGTCGGGTGCTCGGCAGCGTTGATGGCAGACCAGATGGGGGCGCGGGTGCTCGGGATCGAGACGGATGGCACGCGGGCCGCGTTTGCCCGCACCCTCGGGTTTGGCCCAGTTGAGCAGCCGGACGCGCCGGGCGCTAGCGAGCGGATCGCGGCGTTTCTTGGCGAAACCGGAACAGACATCATCTTGGAAACGTCCGGCGCCTGGCGGGGCTTTCAGGAGGCAATCGCGCTGGCGCGGGATTGGACGCGCATCGCGGTGATGGGGATCTACCGCCAGCCGCCGCCGGCCGATCTGGCGCTGGAGCTCCACCGCCAGCTTTACACCTTCCCAAGCAAATTCCACTACCAGCGCCTGCAGATCATCGGCTGCGGCTACGACCCGCCGGAGGTTGTCGCCCCAAACCCGCACCTGGCGACGCCGCGCCGCAACTTCGCCTACACGCTTGAGCGGGCAGCACGGGGGAAGCTCCCACTCGGTAAGCTGGTGACGCACGTGGTGCCCGCTGACGAAATCGCCGGCGTGATGGCCCGGATGGCCGCCGGCGACCGGAGCATGGTCGGCGCGGTCTTCGATTGGACAGGAGCGTGGAAATGAGCGGGCTGCTTCGTTGAGTGGAGCTCACATGGGAATCTCTACAGATGGAGAGTTCGGACTGTGACACAGCCCCTCATGGCGAATCTCCCCTCTTGCTCTCGCCCGAGCACGGATGGACAATGCGTGCCGCCTGATGGCTGGTGCCAGTGAGACAGGAGGGCGTAGAAGGTTGACACGGCTGCGGGTCGGGATCGTCGGGCTGGAGCACTATCACGTCACCGGCTGGGTTGAGAGCCTTGAGCACTTCCCGGACCAGATCGAGATCGTCGCCCTGTACGATCCGAACCCGGCGCTCGGGGAGCGGCTAGCCCCGGCGCACCACGATCCCCACCTCAGCCCGGCGCTGGACCCTCGCTACCGCGCGCTACCCTTCGTTACCGATCTGGATGCGCTGATCCGCGACCACCGGCCAGACCTGGCGCTCGTGACGTTGCCGAACAACGCGGCGCCATCAGCCATCGAGCGGCTGGCGCGGGCGGGTATCCACCTGCTCGTTGACAAGCCAGCCGCGCGCACGGCCACAGAAGCGGCTCGCGCCTTCGCGGCCACCCGCGCCGCCGGGGTAAAGGTCGCTGTCGGACTCACCAAGCGCTACGGACGCGGCTGGCAGGATGCCCGCCAGATGGTCACCTCCGGCCGGCTCGGGCGGCTCCTGTCGGCCGAGGCGATCTTCGTCACCTCCTCCGTCCGCGTCCGCGACCCGGCCAACCAGATTTTCGACCGGGAGCGCAGTGGCGGCGGGGTGCTGCACTGGCTCGGCGTGCACGATCTAGACATGCTGCTCTGGCTCACCGGCGACCGGATCGTGGAGGTGCAAGCAATGGCCGGGACCGTGAGCGGGGAGCCGATCGAGGTCGAGGACGTCATCTCGCTTGCAGTGCGCTACGCAAGCGGGGCGATCGGCACGGTGCACTATGCCTATGCGCTCCCCCGGCCTATGGGAGAAGGCTACCTGGCCCTGCGCGGCAGCAAAGGCTCGGTCAAGATCATGCCGAACGGGAATCTCTCCTGGATCGGCCCAGGTTCAGTAGCTGATCCGGTTACAATGCAAGAAACGACCTACACGACGGCTCCTTTCCGTGGCTACGGTCCGGGCGGGGTGGCGATCATCGCCGATTTGCTGGCGGCTATCGCCGAAGATCGCGATCCGCTGGCGCCCGGCGAGGCCCTGGTCGAAGCCCTGCGCATCATCGACGCGGCCTATGAGTCGGCCCGGACGGGCAGCCGCGTCCGTGTCGCGGTCTAGGGATTAGGGGCTCAGGACTGGAGGGTTGTCAGCGTTGATGGCCCTCCCGCTCCTACCGTCGCGTCATCTTCGATCCGGACACGGTCGCCGACCGGACGACCTGGGAGGCGCCCCGGGAGCGGCCGGCAGGAATCGAGCAGGTGATCGTCAATGGTCAACCGGTGGCTGACCGGGGCCAGCCGACCGGTGCATTGCCAGGGCAGGTAATCCGGCGGCGGGAGTGATCCCAGCGCCCACCCGGCGCATTCTGAGCGCGGCACGAGGTTTTGAACGAGGGAGGAGGCAGGGATGAAATTGGTCACCTATATCACGCCTGATGGCACGCGCCGCGCTGGCGCGGTGGTTGGCGATACCATCGTGGACCTCGCGGCTGGCGCCGCCGTGCTGGGTGTCACACTGCCAAGCGACGTGGTCGGCATCCTGCGCATGGGGGATGTGGGCATGGCGACGGCGCGTCAGGTGATCGCCGCGGCGGAGAGTGGCCTATTGCCTGGCTGGCCCGCGGCATCAGTCCGGCTCACAGCAGCGGTGCCCAACCCGCCCAAGCTCCTCCTTCTGGCGGGCAACTACCAGTCGCACATCGTGGAAGGGGGCGCACCGCCGGTGGAGAAGGCGCGCATCACGCCCCGCCCCTTCATGAAGCCAGGAACCGCGGTCATCGGCACCGGCGATCCCATCCTCATTCCACCGGATACCGACACCCTGGACTATGAGATCGAGATTGCCGCGGTGATCGGCCGCCGGGGGCGGTTCATTCCCGTCGCGGACGCGGAGAGTTATGTCGCGGGCTACACCGTCTTCAACGATCTTTCGGCTCGGAGCCTGAACATCGCCAAAGGACGCATGGAGCGGGAAGGAGACTGGTTTTTCGACTGGCTCCTTGGCAAATGGTGCGATACGTTTGCTGCCGTGGGCCCGTATCTGGTCACGCGCGACGAGGCGGGCGATCCGAGCCGGCTGGAGATGTCGCTCCGCGTCAACGGCGTGCTGAGGCAGCACTCATCGGCTGGAGAGATGATCTTCTCGAACCCGGAGGCGATCGCCTTCCTTTCCCGCTTCGTGACGTTGGAGCCGGGCGACATGCTGGCGATGGGCACGCCGGGCGGCGTCGGCGACACCACGCAGACATACTTGCAGCCCGGCGACGTGGTCGAAGCGGAGATCGAGCGGCTCGGCAAGCTCGTCAATCACGTGAGCCGGTAGCACCTCCTGCTTTGACCGGCTCGCGGGAATCGTGACGGTGCGCCTGGTTACCGCTTCATCCAGGAAGCCGCCTGCGGTGCCGTGGCATCGCGCAGGTTCGGGTCACCTGCCGCACACCCGCGGGTATTACCCGGCGCGCCAGGGTAGATATCCTGGCCGGCGCGAGGTCACAATGACGCGTGCTGACCCTGCCGCCACGGCACGCCACGGAGGTCGCCTATGCGCTCGCTCATCTACTCGACGCTCGTCGCTGCTCTCACGCTCCTGATCCTGCGTCCTGAAGCAACCCGCGGGGCAACGCAGGCAACTCCCGCTGCCGAGCTTGGCCCGCCAACGGCAGCGGAATGTCAGATCGCTCCCCGCTCCGAGGCAGAGATTGCCGCGCTGGCAGCAACGCCCCTCACCACACCCGCCACGCCAGTGCCTCCTGAGCCTGCGTCCCTCCCGGAAGGAGAACCGGCTGATGCCGCGACGATCGCCGGGCTCATGCAGACGTTGCGAGAAGTCATCGCCTGCGCGGAAGCCGGTGATCTTGGGCGGTTGCTGGCGCTCTATACCGACGACGCCATCGTGCAGGCGGTGCTGAACGCGGAACCGGTGCCGATCGTGCCGGGACGCCGCCCGGATGGCACTCCCCATCCTGCCTCCCCGCCAGCAGTGATCGATCGCACGCCGGTGGTCCTCGAAGCGCGAATGTTGCCGGATGGCCGGGTCGCGGCGCTCGTCACCACCGTCGAGCCGGGCGCGGCCGTAGATGTCGTCTGGTTCGCGCGGGTGGGTGACCGGTGGCTCATTGATGCGATCCGGCCAGCGCTCATCGAGCCAGGCACGCCCCCTGCATCCCCGTTGCCGGAGGATGTCGTGGCAAGCGCTCTGATTCAGGCGATCCTAGCCGATGCGGCTTCGCGGCTTGGTGTGGGGCCAGATCAGCTCGTCATCGCGGCCATCGAGCCGGTCGATTGGCCAGATACATCCCTCGGCTGCCCCAAGGAAGGTGAATTCTACGCCCAGGTGATCACGCCGGGGTATCGCGTGATCATCGCAAGTGACGGGCAGCGCTTGGAGTATCACACCGATCGCGGGGAGCACTTCGTCCTGTGTGAGCCGCCTTCCTAGGTTCGCACTCTCACCTTTGCTCGTGCCGCCACACTGTATTGTAACGTTTCTGTTGCGATTGCATGGCACATCTACGCGATCTTGCTGCCCTCGCCGGCTTAGTCTACCTGCGAGGTGATTGAGGCGGGGATGATCACCCGGGCTCGCAAGAGAACCAGATGCACCTGACTGGCCCGTCCGCTGACCGGCGCGAAAGACCGGCCGAACGTTGTCACAGTGGTAGTGAGCGCGGTGTTCTTTCCGGGCAAAGGAGGTGTGCCATGGTTATGACGCGGACAAAGGCGTATGTCCTTACCGCGATCTCAGCGGTCATTTACGTTCTGCTCTTCTGGATCTTTGCTGATGGGTTGTTTAGCCTGAAAGGAGATGTGCTCTTCTCGCAGAAGAACCCTCGTGACGGCATTACCGTCATCACCGACGGCACGATTTGGACCTACGTGCTGCTTGCGCTCATCATCATCGCTGGGGTCTACGAAGCGCAGAAGATTCCGGCCGAGGGGATCGACCTCAAATTCAAGATTGAGGAGATGACGCCGGGGCAGATCCACGACCCAGTGTGGTGGCAGCTCTTGCTGGGCAACATCTTCCTGAGCGTCTTCTGGCTCCCGCTGCGCTTCTTCATTGGCCGCGAGTGGCTGGCCGCTGGTGAGCACAAGCTGCGGGATAGCAGGTGGATGGAAGGCGGCAAAGCGCTCGTTTCCGGTGATCCCAACGCCCCCGGTTTCTGGGAGCGGATCGTCTCTCCCGAGCAGGCGCCGAACCCAACCTACGGCTGGTTCAATGACTTCATTCAGTACATGATTGATCAAGGGTGGGCGAGCTGGTTCGCCAAGCTGATCGCGATTGGTGAGACCCTGGTGGGCGTCGCGCTCCTGGCTGGCGCGCTGGTTGGCATCGCCGCATTCTTCGGCACCTTCATGAACTTCAACTTCATGCTCGCTGGAACGGCCAGCACGAACCCGGTGCTCTTCGGCCTGAGCGTGTTCATCATCCTCGCCTGGAAGGTCGCTGGTTACTGGGGCCTCGACCGCTACCTGCTGCCGATGCTTGGCACACCCTGGCAGCCCGGCAAGGTGGTTCGCCGCGAGCCTGGCCGGCCCCAACCCTCGCCAAGCCCCGCTGACTAATTCGACCGCAGCGGGCGCGACCTTCCACATCATGCGGCGGAGCCGGGTTGCCTGACCCGGCTCCAACGCGTTGGCCGGCGCAGCCCATGAGAGCAAGGCAACAACCCAGGCTCCAGCGTGAAGCGGCCGTTGGGCGGTATCCCGTTCGCGGTAGTGCGTTCGAGAAGCTCGTGATGGCATGGAAGGGGAATGATTCAGGCTAACGAGTCTGGTGGCCACGGTGAGTGCTGATCATGTACCGGCAGGAGCCGTGCTCCGGAGAAGCGGTTATGATGCTGCGGATGAGAACGGGAACCCCGAGAGTTGGCCGGTGAGCATCCCGGCGTATCAGCGCAAGGAACAGCACTCGATGCCCTACGCCGAGGTCAATGATATCCGGATGTATTACGAAGAGATGGGGAGCGGCGTGCCGCTGATCCTGATGCACGGCGCAACTGGCTCGATCGACGATCCCACGTTCAGTTGGGCCGAGTTGATGCCGACCTTCGCCGAACGATACCGTTGTCTTCACCTCGAACACCGTGGTCACGGCCGGACCAACAACCCCGCCGGCAAGCTCACCTATGTCATGATCGCCGATGATGTTTGCCGCTTTATCGAGCAACTCGGCCTCGCTCCCGCCCATATCGCCGGCGTGAGCGACGGTGGCATCGTGGCGCTCACGATCGGCATGATCCGGCCAGAACTGGCCCGCACACTCGTCACTGTCGGGCCGAATTACTCCAACGATGATCTTGTCCGACAAGCCAACCGGTTCGCCGATGTCGCCCGCTACGAGCAAAATCCGGATGCCGCGGCCGATATGGCACGCCGGCACGACCGAAACAAAACCCCGGGCTACTGGAAGGAGCTGGTCCGCCAGCTTGCGGAGAATCTCGCGGTCAACCCCGACTATACAGTCGAGGACTTGCGGCGTATCCCTGTGCCCACGCTGCTGATGGCGGGTGAGGACGACCTCTGGGGCAACCTGGATCAGATGGTGACGATGCGCAAGAACATCCCAACGAGCGAGTTGCTGATCATCAATCATGCGCCGCACGAAATTCAGCACACGCACCCTTGGATCGTCGGACCGGTGGTGCTCGATTTTCTGGCACGCTATCCCGGCCCACCAGCGTGAGGCATGCCATGGGCACCAGCGGTGACCTGATAATTCGTCCACTGCGCTTGACCGAGCAGGCAGCGGCGCGACAGCTCATCCTCACCGGGCTCGGCGAGCACTTCGGCTGGATTGATGAAACATGCAACCCTGATCTGGATGACCTGGAGGCAGCGTATCTGCGGCCAGGCCATTGCTTCGTCGTGGCCGAGCTCGACGGCGCAATCATTGGCACAGGCGCCCTGGTTGCCGAGAACCCAGGCGTGGGGAGGCTGGTTCGAATCTCCGTGGACCGCCGGTTCAGGGGCCGCGGCATCGGGCGGCGGCTGGTGCAGCGCCTCATTGCTGAAGCGCGGGCACGCGGCTACCAACGCGTAGTCTGCGAAACCAACGATGATTGGAGCGACGCCGTAGCGCTCTATCGTGCCTGTGGCTTTGTCGAGGAAGCACGGCGCAACGGCGAGATCCACTTCTCCCTCGATCTCGCGAGCTCAGACAACAAGGCCGGGAGGCTTCCTCTGAGATCGGATTAGCGCGGCGTGTCCATGTGCCGCGCTGGCACACTGAGTGGAGACGCAGTGAGATCCCTCGCTCCCCGGGGCCGCCCCCGGCGAGGTGGCATGCGCCGGGGCATTGCTGTCACGGCGCCGGTTTCTTCACAGCGAGATCGAAGGCTGTCCGGGCAAGCTCCTCGTCCTCATACCGAAGCGTGAACACATACCGGCCCGGCTCGCGGAGCTGCACGTTGCTCACCTTGAGCACAAAGGGCACCGCTTGCTCCGACCCCTCGCGCAAATGGACCGGACGGCCAACGGTCACCACCGGCTTTGCTGGCGGATCGAGCAATGCCACCCCATCCTCCGTTTCGAGTTGGACGGTGAAATGCAGCGGCCGGTTGGTCTCGATCCACGGCACGATGACGCGAACGGCGAGGTCGAAGCTCCTCGTCACGGGGAGCTGTGGCGTCGCTAGCCGCTCCCACCCACCGCCAAGGATGTAAAGCTTGCCCTCCGCGACTTGCGCGGCGTCGGCAAGCAAGAAACAATCAACGCGTGGCACGCGGCGCCCCCATCCTCTTTGGCACTGCATCAAGCGCGAAGCGCGACTGCCGCACGATCGCGGCGCGTGCCGGGTCAAGATGGCTTGGCCATTACCCGCAACAGACGCCAGCGGCTAGCGGTGCCCATGAGCCGGCCCCGGTGTGAAAACCGGACTACGCCGAAAGACTATGGCTCAAGGGGACGCCGTGGCTGATCGGGCTCGATCGGCAGGCCGTCCTCATCAAGCACCCGCGCCGGGCGCAGCGCGTCTGGATCGGTCGGCCGGATGAGGGGAGGGAGTGTGCGGCGGGGCCGGCGCTCGCTGGGGTCGTCGTCCAGCACGGGGTCGACCGGCCGGTCATCGGGATCGCGGTAGGTTGGCATTCGTCTCCTCCTGGCTCATCATCCTACAGGCCACGCAGACTGTACGTTATACCCGGTTTGCTCAGTTCGTGCATCTCCGCTGGTTATTGTCCACGCTCACTGCACACAGCGCGCGTGATTAGTCCGGGAAGCAGGCTCGGCTTCCCCGCACGCTCGTCCTCTGTGATCGGCAAGAGCATTGTGCTAGAGCTCTGAAGCAGGATGTGTAGGCAAGGGCTGAAGGCCCCGTCGCTCTGCTCATAGCGAATGGGTCACGGCCGTGTCGTGCAACACCACGCCGTTGCGCCACATTCGCCGGAAGATTCAGCAGCCCCGATGAGCCACCGAGACCCTTCGACGAGTTCCAGCGAGCATCTCTCCGCCACACGGAGACTATGACCCTTCCGGCACGTCCTCGAAGGCGTCGATGCGCCACTGGTCGCCTTGCGCGACAAGAATGAAGCGTGTTGGCCCGGCTGGCTCGCGGTCCACCGGGTCGTCGCCGATCACCACTACGGCGATGCGCCCGTCCGGCAAGCGCTCACTTGGTCCAAAGGCAAGGATGACGAGCCGGGATTCCGGAGGCAAGGGCTGGCTCCCAGCAAACCGCTGATACATCGCTTCTGTCATCGGTCCTGGCTGGCCCGTGATCGCCTCGACAAGCTTCAAAACGTAGTCCCGCACGTACCGGTCACTGTACAGGGCCAGGACACGCCAGAAATCCCCAGCGTTGCTGCAGGCGATCACCTCCCGGATCGTCGCGCGTACTGCCGTCTCCGTTGCAAGATCCACTGCGCCGGGTGTGGCGACCGGTGACGCCAGCTCCAATGCCGCGGCAGGAGTCGCCACCAGCGCCTGGAGCTCCGCTAGTGACCGCGGCGCAGCGGTGCACTCCTCGGGAGCAGGCACATCTGGGGTTGGCGTGGCTTGCTGTGCGTGCGCGATGGGAGATGCCCCTACTGCCAGCAGGATGCCACCGAGCGCGAGAGGCGTCATCCATCCCATCCAGCGTCGCCAGCCATGTCCCACTCGTATCACTCCTCCATTAGGCGGCCGCTTGCGCCGCGACCAGGGTCTCGTCAGGCAATGGCCGCCGGTCGATCCGCAAAGCCATCAATCCACCAAGAACCGCCAAGGCGCCGGAGCCAACGAACGCCAGTGTGTAACTCCCTAGCGCATCCTGCGCCGCTCCTCCAGCATACGCCATCAGCGCGGCGCCGATCTGGTGCGCGCAAAACACCCAGCCGTAAATCGTCCCAACGTTGCGGCGGCCAAAGATATCCGCGCATAACGCAATCGTCGGTGGGACGGTGGCGATGTAATCCAGGCCGAACACCACGGCGAAAACCGTCAAGCCACCGATACCAAGGTCTGTCACGAGGGGAAGGAGAAAGAGCGAGACGCCGCGAAACGTGTAGTAGCAGGCGAGCAGCTTGCGCGGATCGACCCGGTCGGTAAGAAAGCCAGAGACGAGCGTACCGGCGAAGTTCATGGCTCCCATGAGCGCCAGAACGCCGGCCGCGGTGACTTCCGCATACCCATGGTCAACCGCATGCGGGATGAAATGCGTGCCGACGATGCCGACAGATGTCGCGCCGCAAACGAAGAAGCTCCCTGCCAGCAGCCAGAACTCTGGCACACGGATCGCTCGCCGCAGGGTTCCCAGCAGACTCTCTGGGCGGGTGGACGGCACAACAGCGCCAGGCTCAAGCCCATAGGGCCGCAAGCCAACGTCGGCCGGCAGATCGCGCATCAGCAACAGCACAGGGGCAATCAGCGCAGCCAGCATTGCCGCGGCGATGGCCGAGGCTTCCCGCCAGCCCAGTGAGACAACCATCCAGCTCAGGATCGGGATGAAGACGAGCTGGCCTGCCGATGTGCCCGCGCCAAGGACGCCCTGCACCAAGCCACGCCGGGCAACAAACCAGCGGTTGGCGACAGTGGCGCCGAGGATCGCCGCCATGCCGGTGCCGATGCCGGTCAGCACGCCCCACAGCAGCACCATCTGCCACAGGTGCTGCATGGCTGCGGCCCCTCCGACGCTGCCGCCGATCAGGACCAGGCATGCCAGCAAGACCCGCCGTGGCCCGAACCGGTCCATCAACGCCCCACCGAGCGGCGCCGCGGCCGCAGTACACAGCAGCCCAACAGATATCGCAAAGGAAATCTCCGAGCGACTCCAGCCCAAATCGCGCTCCAGCGGCTTGATCAACACGCCAGGCGCCGAGCGGATACCAAAGATGAGCAACGAAGAAAGAACAGTGATGCCAACAACGATCCAACCATAATAGATTCGCGTTGCAATCGGGGGATGCACCGAGTGACTCCTTGGGGCATACCATAATCCGCCGCAATCGCGGCGTGGCCGTCGAAAGGTATAACACCGCCCAGCGGCGAACGTGAGATTGAGTGTTCGCTGCCAGCGCGAGGAGGCATCCGTGGTCTCCCCGACGGCTACCGGCGAACGCATGCGAACCAGCCGGCTTTAGCCAGGTTTGTAGCGGAAGCGCCGGTCTTGAGGCCCGCGGAGAATCCGGCGAACGACCAGCGAGGAAGCCCAGCGAATGACCTGGCTAGTGCTTGACCGCGCCGAGAGTAAGACCGCGGATGATATATCGCCCGGTGAGCAGCGCGACGATCAGCGGAGGTACCATGACGACGAGCCCCTGAGCAGCAATGTCCCAGTACCGGACGCCGGTCGTCGTGACGCCACCAGCGATTTGGACGGGGAGGGTTTTCGCCTTGTCGAACGAGAGGGTAAAGGCGAACAGAAACTCGTTCCAGGCAAAGACGAAGGCAAAAAGGAACGCGACCACCAACCCCGGCAGCGTCAAGGGGAGCGCGATCCGGAAGAAGGCGCCGAGCCGGGTGCTGCCGTCAACCATTGCCGCTTCTTCAAGCTCGACCGGCAGGTCGCGGAAGTAGTCGCGAAGCAGCCAGACAACAAGTGGCAAATTCATCCCAGTGTAGACAAGGATAAGGGAGCCAATCGTATCAAGGATCTGCAACTTGTTGAAGAGGATGAAGTAGGGAACGACCAGAGCGATCGGCGGAAACATGCGCTGAGAGATGATCCAAAAGGCGATGTCCTTGTTGGTCCAGCGGTAGAAGCGAAACCGCGAGAGGGCGTAGGCTGCGGACGTGCCAAGGAGAATCGCCAGCACCCCCGAGCTAAGCGCCGCGATCAGGCTATTCCGCGCCAGGCGGCCAACGTCGCCCATGCCCTGGACCTCGAACCCCTCGCCACTGCCGAAGATATCACGATATGGCTGAATCGTTGGCTCGAAGTCGAGCCAGGGAATGAAGGTCGGTCGAGCAGCGCCGGTGTCGGCAGGGGACTTGAGCGAGGTGACAGCCGTCCAATACAACGGAAACAGGGTAAAGACAGCCCACACGATGAGGAACGCAAAGAATACGATGCGCAGGCTCCGGTTGCGGAGAAGTTCCATCCTATGCCTCCTCCTCCCGCCGCTGCACGACCCGCAGGAAGACGAAGAAGACGATCGTCATGACGATGACTAGAGCCCAGGCGCTCGCCGCGGTATAGCCGAGATCGAAGTTGCGGTATCCCCGGACGTAGGCATGGAACGTCATGAGCTCGGTGGCGGTGCCAGGGCCACCGCCGGTCAGGATGTAGACCGTATCGACAACCTTGAATGCGTCAATGGACCGCAAGGCGATCAGGGCAACCATGTACGGCGCGAGGAGCGGGAAGGTAATATCGCGGAGGAGTGCGCCGAGTGATGCCCCATCGACGACCGCTGCCTCATATAAATCCGCCGGGAGCGACTCCAACGCGGCGAGAACGCCGAGGGCAACGAAGGGCGTCCACTGCCAGATATCCACAATGATGAGCGCCGCCATAGCGGAGTGCTGACCAGCCAGCCAGCGCACTTTCTCGATTCCAAGCGCATCGAGCAGGAAGTTGACCGGTCCGCGCTGGTATTCGAAGAGCATCCGCCAGGTATACGAGACAGCGATCGGCGGCAACAGCATCGGGAGCGTGAACAACAGCCGAAACCAGTTTTTCCCGCGAATCGCTGACTGAAGCGCGAGCGCGATGATCGTGCCGAGAACGAGCTCGACGGCAGCCACGATAGCAACGTACTCGATCGTCAACGTGAATGCGTTCCAGAAGCGGTCCTGATGGATCAAGCGGTCAATGTTATGCAGGCCGACCCACGAGAGATTTCCCTTCTGCCACCGGCCGAAGAGCATAAAGAGGGAGAAGAGGAGCGGGAAGATGCCAAGCAGCAGCAGATAGGCCACCGTCGGGACAAGGAAGACGAACTTGATATTCCGTTCCAAGCGATGGCCCCGAGCCACTGCGGGTGTGCGTGCGGTCTGAGCAATGACAGAATTGGCCAAGGTTGATCCTCATCCCTGGCCCCGCTCTCGCTTTACGAGAGCGGGGAGAACATGGTTATGAGATTCCCTTACCCTGCGCGACGCCGTGGAGCCGCGCAGGGTTCGGCAACAAGGAGTGAGCGAAGCTTACGCCATACCAAGGTGAGCGCGGTAGGCAGCAATCTGGCTCTCGCGCCCCAAATCCTCAGTAATATTGTTGAACTCGGCAGCGCACTCGTCCATCGCCTCCTGCGGGGTTAGCTCGCCAGCGACGGCCTTGAGGACGTCGAGCTCGAGTTGCTCCTGGTACCGGGACGCCCCTGGAATGCGCGGATCAAACACCGCGTTCGGGTGATTGGTGACGGCCAGAATGGTCTCGACGTAGAGCTTCGCTTCGCTCTCCGTCCAGCCAGCCGCGACCCAGGGCGCCAGGTTGGTGCTGTGGGAGATGCGCCACGGCTGATACCCGGAGTTCGGCGATGCCACATCCATGGCGCTGATGGGCGGGCTGGCGTGGAACTTGATCCAGGCCCAAGCCGCCTCAGGATTCTTCGACTGCGAAGTGATGTAGTAGGACCAGCCGTTGAAAGCGTGCGTCGGCACGCGATGGATCTCACCGGCGGGCATCTCCACCCAGCTCTTCGTCTGCCAGTCGTAGTAACGGGTAACGCCCGGGACCATCGAAAAGCCGAGCTTATCCTTGACGACCGAGTCAGGCGCGACCGATGCCGGACCAGTATCGCCCCAGTCGAACGACATCAAGGCATGGCCATGGGTGATCTCGGTGATCACGTCGCCACGGATAGTATCCAGACCGGGCTTCATCGCGTCCTTGATGATCTGGACGTACTCAGTGAGCCCTTGAACGAACCCTTCGGTGTTGACTAGCGGGTTCATGTCCGGATCGAAGAGATAGATACCCTGGGCCGGGGCTTTGTCGCGCGGGACAACCGTATAGGCAGCGGTCCATGGGTAGGCATACCAGAATGCCTGGGCGCCGCGCGTTACGCTGGTGATGAAGCCATACTTATCGCCGGCAACACTCGGGTCCCAATCCTTGCCAGTGAAGAACTTGGCGACCTCGTAGAACTCGGTAAGCGTTTGCGGTGGATTGGGGAGATCTTTACCTGTCTCCGCTTTGTACTGCTCCTGCCACTTCGGGTCGCTCAGCACGTCCTTGCGGTAGAACATGCTGTGGTTGTCATTGTCGATGATGAACGCATAGGTTTTGCCGCCCCAGGAATCTTTCAGCTTGATTCCGTCGGGGATGTCATCCCATGCGAGGTTCTCATCGGCTTGGTCCTTTGCAATGAAATCATCGAAGGGGATGACGTAGTCGAGATTGACAAAATCGGCGACCCACGTGTTCGAGAGCAAGAGGATATCGAAATCGCCACTGCCAGTTTGGGCGACCTGCTGCGCCTTCGGGTAGAGGTCAGCGAATGGAGCGGTAATAACCTCGATCTTCGCGCCGGTCAGTTGCTCGAACTGGGGGGCATGCGCCTTGACTGGCCCTTCGATGAAGGGGTTGCCGGCGAAGGTGAAGATGCGGAGGGTGATGCCGTCAAGACGCGGCAAGGGAGCGACCTGCGGTTCCTGCGCCCCGGCCAGGCGGAGGCCTGCTCGCGAGGCCGTTGTCGCGACGACGGCCCCAATGCCGCCTTTAAGAACGGTGCGCCGGGTCAACGTCAACGGTGGCTGATACCATCGGTCACGCGTGCTCATCGTTCCCTGCCTCCTTTGGCGAGATCGACCGTGCCCCATCATCGGGCGAACCACACTTCGGGACAACCGCTTCGGTTGTGCGTTCGTGGGCAAATCATGCATTCGCCAGTGAACGATGTCAAGGTCTTCCGGGCGGCTTACGAGCGCCGGCGTGTCGCCGCCAGCCCCCGTTCGGCGCACCATGCCAGGTAATCGGCTTCAATCACCTCCTCCCATACCGGGACATCAATCTGGCCCGAGGTGTACACCCCTTCAGCAAGCCGCTGCTTGCCAAACACATCCCGCTGGCGGATGTCCTCCGAGTACGTCACCACTTCCTCCGCCAGGTGCGGCGGAATAAAAGTCACACCGCTCGGCGTGCCCAGCACGACATCGCCAGGCAACACCGTTGCCCGGCCGATCCGGATCGGGATGTTGACGCCGATCAGCGTAACCTCAGCGATGGCGCTCGGGTCCACGCCGCGGCAGAAGACGGCAAAGTCCGCGAGCTGGATGACCCGCTGAAAATCCCGAATACCGCCGTCAATGACGATGCCGGTCCCTGTCCGGGCGCGGGCCGCGGTCGAGAGATTGTCCCCAACGAAGGTGCCGTCGCGAATCTTGCCGAAGAGATCGACGACGAGCACATCACCTCTCGTGAGGGAATCAATGACCCAGGTGTTCTGGCCGCCGCTGCGTCCCTCAGCCGCGCCGATGCGCTGGACGACCTCGTGCAAATCCGGCCGGTGCGGCACCATCTGGCAGGTAACTGCCCGGCCGACCAGAATCAACTCGGGATGGAGATTGAGCCAGTTCCCTTCGAACTGGTACTTGTACCCGTGCGTCTTCTCCAGCACGCCCCATGCTTCATCGCTCGTCACGTGCTTCATCCGCTCAAGGATGCCGTCGGGCACGCAAGGCCGGCCATCCGCCATCCGCTCGCCGCTCCACGCGGCTGTCAGCGCAGCTACCCGGTCGGGACTGTTGAAGATCATGTCACCTCCTTCTCCTTTGCTGGCCACCACCTTGGTGGCCGTTCATGAGCCGGATCGCGAGCCAGCCGGCTGGGCGGCCCGGTCTGCCAGACGCGCGGCGTGCGCCTCGGGCGTCGTACTGAGGAGCATCCGCAACGATGACAGCACAACCACTTCCTCACCCGGTTCCAGTGTTTGGGGATTGAGTGCGATAGCCTCCGGGTCGTCGCGGAGCATGCCAACGGCGATGCGTGGAGTGCCCTCCCACAGTGCGGCGACAAGAGCCTCCCGTTTCCAGGGGCAGGGCGGTCGCAACCGGACGATGGCTCGGGAGTGTGGCTGTCCGGCCTCGCTCGGGAACCCGCGCTCGGCGATCACGCCTGGAATACCCGCCAATCCCACGATCCAATCCGCCACGGTCCGCTCGTACCGGTCCAGCAACGCGGGCTCATCCTGCGCAAGCGACCACTCCACCGCGGCCAGCAGCCCAACAAGCTCCTCCTTACCAACCTTCATCGGGCGGCCAATGCTGTGATTCGGATTGCCGTTCGCGCGGCACCCGTCAATCAGATCGCGCCGTCCAAGGACGAGGCCGCTCGATTGTGGGCCGCGCAGCCCCTTGCCACCGCTGAAGATGGCGAGATCGGCGCCGAGATCGCGCGTGAAGCGCCACAGATTGCTGATCGGCGGGATTTGTGCTGCTGCATCAACGATAACGGGAATCCCACGCGCGTGCGCCTCCGGCACGACAACCTCCAGCGGCAGCGCCCCGGCCGCGAAGTGAACGCCTGCGAACCAGAGCACGCACGCGGTGCGCTCAGACATTGCCGACTGCAGATCGTCGCGCGCGTCGCCAATCTCGACGAGACGCGCGCCCGTCTGCCGAGCCGCATAGTCGTAGCCATTCCGCTGGCTGCGATGCACGATCACCTCCGTGCGCTCGATGCCATCGAGATACGGGAACGCTCCGATGCGCTCCGGATCGGTGCCGGCGATACAGGCGGCGACGGCCAGGGTGATGCCGGCCGCCGCGCCGGAGGAGACGTAGGCCGCCTCGTTGTGGGTGAGGGCGGCGATGCGCTCGCCCACCCGGCGCTGAAGCTCGTCGAGATCAACAAAGGCCCGTGCCGCATCGTTCATCGCCTCCACCACTGGCGGGGGCATCAACGAGCCGCCGAGCCGGGTCAGGGTCGCGGCGGCATTGATCACCGGGCGCACGCCAAGCTGGTCATAGATCGTCACACCACGTTGCTCCCTGAAGGGTGGCGCATCCAAGCCAGACTGATTCCTGCCGGACATGCCACGAACGGGCTACCAGAATCGGGTTACTCTTGGAATCCTACCAGGAAACGCTTGGGTTGGAGCATCAGACGACACCGTGCCGCAGCGCCCAGGCCGCAGCCGCCGTCCGGGAGTTAACTCCGAGTTTATTGAGGATGTTCAGCACGTGTGTCATCGCGGTGCGATGGCTGATAAACAACGCTTCGCCTATCTCCTTGTCCGAGTATCCCTCGACAAGCAGGCGAAGGACTTCAATCTCCCGCTTGGTCAGCCCCACTGCCGCAGCAGCGTCCACAGTCGGTGAAGCGGGCGCCGTCACCGCCGGTCCAGCCGCGATTTCCTCGACAACTGCCAATCCCTCACTGGCGGCGGCCATAACGGTCATTCCGTATCCTGCTGACCAGGCAGTATCAAATTCAGCCCCAGGAAGCTGGCGCCGCAGGGTGGCCAGCAACCGGTCCTGCCGGTCTTGCTCGGTGGGAGGCAGCGAGATGCCGATCGCATCGCGCAAAGCGGCAGCCGCGCCGAGCAGCGTGGCTGCCCGCGCCGCAAAGCCGCTCCGGCTGCCGATCGCCGCGATCCCTGCAAGTGTCTCCGCCACGCCACCGCGATCGCCCTGATCGGCGCGCGCCATCAGGCTGTCCCGGAGCAGTGCCGCCGCGCGGGCGAGGTCGCCGCTATCCGCGACCGCCTCGGCCAGATTGTGTTGCGTGAGGGCTGCATTGAGGCGGTCATCAAGCTGTTGCCACACCGCGAGGGCTTCCTCGTAATGCGCGATCGCCTGGCTCAACTCGCCCTGGCCGTAGGCCACAACGCCCAGATTGTTCAGCGCAAGGCCAACCCCGCGCTGGTCGCCAAGCTCGCGATGGATGGCAAGCGCTTCCCGGTAGAGAGCCTCGGCGCGCTTCGGATCCTGGCGGCGGCGAGCCACACGCCCGAGGTTGTTGAGCAGCGCGGCCACGCGTTGCCGGTCGCCGGCGGCTCGGAGATGGCGCAAGGCGGCTTCGTAGAGCTCGGCCGCCCGCTCATACTCGCCCCGATCATCGGCAATGACGCCCAGATTGTTCAACACGCTCGGCACACCGGTCGGATCACCGAGCGCCCGGTACAGGCTGAGCGCTTCCTCGTACAGCCGGACGGCGCGGTCATAGTCTCCCTGGCGCCGGGCCAGAGTGGCAGCGATCACGAGGGCACGGGCGCGAACGTCATCGAGCGTGTTCGCCAGCGCGAGCGCCCGGTCCAGCCAGGAGCGCGCCTCTGCAACATGCCCGCGCGCCTCCCAGAAGCGATGGAGGGCGCTGAGGATCGTGCACGCTGCCGCGCCGTTTCCCTGGCTTATCGCCCACGCCAGCGCCGCTCGCAGGTTGGCAAGCTCACTCTCCAGGCGGCTGAGCCACAGTGCTTGGCTTGGACCCGCCAATCCCTCTTGGGCTTCTTCGGCGAGCTCTCGCATGAGCTGGGCATGCCGCTTCGCACAGATCGGCTCCTCGCCAGCCTCCCGCAGTTGCTCAAGCGCAAATTCCCGGATTGTCTCCAGCATGGAGAATCGTGGCTCGGCGCCGGCTAGCTCCACGCGCACCAGGCTCTTGTCCGCAAGCGAGCCAATGATGTCGAGGAGGGTACTAGGAGCCGGGGAATGGGGCCGAGAGGCGCCACTAACCAGCGCCGAATCTGCAGCCGCTTCCCCAGTCTGGAAATCCCACCCCATACAGATGGCTTCCGCGCTGGCGAGGGTGCAGCCACCGGCAAAGATGCCCAGCCGGCGGAAGACCGCCCGCTCCTCGGGAGTGAGTAAGTCGTGACTCCACGCGATCGTCCCGCGCAGCGTTTGCTGCCGCTCGGGCAAGTCCCGCGGCCCACCCGTCAGGAGGGATAGGCGATCGGCAAGGCGGGGCAGCATGGCCATAGGCGGGAGGAGCTTGACTCGGGCGGCGGCCAGTTCCAGCGCCAGGGGCAAGCCGTCCAACCGCGCACAGATCTCTGCGATGGCTGCGGCGTTGTCGCGTGTCAATGTGAGCTCGGGCCGGACCGCCTGGGCACGCTCCATGAAGAGCGCAACCGCAGGGTTGGCTGCAAGCTGCTCCAGAGGCGGGAGCCGGTGGGGGTCCGGGACCGGCAAGGGCTCCAGCGGAAATTCGCGCTCTCCGCGTATGTGCAGGGCCGAACGGCTGGTTACCAGTGCCTTGAGCTGCGGGCATGTAGCGAGGAGCGTGGCAAGGTCCGGTGCAGCCGTGGCAACCTGCTCGAGGTTGTCCAGAATCAGCAGGTACGGATCATCCCCAACGGCTTGGCGCACGGCGGCCAAGAGGGATGGCAGGGCTGGCTCAGCAACGCCGGCGTGACGGGCAATGGCTGCCAGAACCATGCCGGGGTCTGTCACGGTGGCCAGCGGGACAAACGCGATGCGGCCCGAGAAGGTCGGCATGACCGCGTGGGCAACGGCCAGCGCCAGCCGCGTTTTGCCGATACCCCCCGGCCCGGTAATGGTGACGAGCCGGCAGGCCGGTTGCCGGAGGAGGTCGGTCACGACGGCAAGCTCACGATCCCGGCCGAGGAGACCCGTCAGCGGCTGGGGGAGCGCATCCACGGTGAGCGTCTCGGCACGCATGGGACTGTCCCGCCTCCAACCACGATCGCAATCGACGTCCCACAGACCCCCGCATGGATCATGACGGCTCCACCGGCGCGCGTCAACTACTCGGCTGGTGGAGCGCGGAACATGGCACATGCCATGATCCGTGCGGAGTGCGCCATGAGCCAGACACCCTTCGTCACGCCATCAAGCACACCGGAGCCTTTGCTGCCGCCGGGTAAAGCGGCACCCCTGGCAGGGTGTTCCAAAACCTGATCTGCGGGGGCCGATCGAGCGCCGCGAAATCGCGGAGCGTCGTATGACAACGGGGAAGCGCACGCGCGTGCGCAATGCCAGGCTCCTGCCTGGCATCGCCCCTCTCGAGATTCAGGATGCCCTCGCTCCGAACGAGCTGGCGGTGCGTCAGGACCTGGCTGCGCGGCTGGTCACGGTGGTTTCAATCCTCACCCTGCCCAATGTCATTCGGCTACGGGCTACGACTCCCAGCCGAACGGCAGCGACACGGTCGGCGACGTGGCGTGGTGCTCCCGGCGCGGCGGTGTTGGCCGCTCTTTGAACCAGCGCACCAGGCCGATCAATTGCTCGACCGCGTGCTCAAACGCCAGCCGGCCCTTGTCCGCGGTCGCCAGCTCTGGCGCCCCGAACGATCCGGTCTCGGTGTAGCTCGACGTCCAGCTAATGATGCCCGCCGGTCCCGTGCCGAGCGTTAGATCAACCCAGTGCCACTGCTGCTCAGGGACATCCCGCATATAGTCCGGAATCGCTCCCCGAATTCGGTCCTTGCGCACGCCAGCTTCGTCAAGGTGCAGGTACATGGACGTCTCAAGCTCGCAAGCATGCGCGCAGCCACCCCGGCCCGATTCCCGCACCTCCCGGTTCCAGTAGTCAGCAACAAGCTGCCACCAGGAGAGGGTGCAGCATTCGGCGTCCGTTTGCAGGTTCGCCAGGCGACCGGCCTGCTCGACCAGGGGATGGTTCGAGCCGTGCCCGTTGACCAGCACGATGCGCTTGAAGCCGTGGTACGCCACCGAGCGTGCGATATCCAGCAGCAAGTTAACGAAGGTCGAAGGCGAAACGGTGATCGTGCCGGGAAAGTCCATCACATGATGGCAATAGCCATAGGAGACCGGCGGCATGACAAGCATCAGTTCCGGCGCGCGCCGGCCCGCCTCCAGGCAGACGGACGAAGCCAGCTTCACATCGACATAAAGCGGCAGATGATGACCATGCTGCTCCACCGATCCGACGGGTAGCACAACCACCTTGTTCTGTGCCACCGCCTCGTTGATTTCTGGCCACGTGAGCAACTCGTACCGATATTGCCGTGCAACCGCGTGCGCGTTGACGTCGCTCTCTGCCACGTGCGCTACCTCCCGCTCTCACCTGCGATCGGCTCAGGTGCCGTGTAACGCTCCTTGGGCCGCAGATTATCCGGGAATCGGTGTCGCTTCGCCTGCGAGGACGTGACGGCGTTTCCGCGGCACTGGCCTACTGCCGTGTGCGCTCTTGTGGAATGGGACACACCGGTGTAGCGTAAAGGAGGTACCGAACGCGCTCACCTACACACTCGCAGGTGGTTCTCATTATGCCTCCTCCGTTGCCGCCACCCCGCCTCGCATCCCTCCCACGGCCACGAACACCGCTCATTGGCCGCGAGCAGGAGCTGGCCACGGCCCGGCAGCTTCTCCTCCGCGACGACACCGGTATTCTCACCCTGACCGGTCCGGGCGGAGTCGGGAAGACTCGCCTGGCGATCGAGGTCGCTTGGGAGGTTAGCCCGCACTTTCCGGATGGAGGAGCGTTTGTCCCGCTCGCGCAGATCCGTGATCCCGACCTGGTACTGCCAACAATCGCGCGGGCATTAGGGATTCGCGAGGTAAGCCGGCAGCGCTTGCTCGACCGGCTCACCGCTTACCTGCGCCCCAAGTCGTTCCTCCTGATCCTTGATAACTTCGAGCATGTGCTACCCGCAGCGCCCGCCATCGCAAGCTTGGTTCCCTCATGTCCCCTCTTGAAGATCCTCATCACGAGCCGTGCGGTCCTGCACGTCTCGAACGGGCGCGACATCGCTGTGCCTCCGCTTCCCGTCCCGGACCCTGACCAACTTCCTCCCCTGGAAACCGTCGAGGAATACGGCGCCATCCGGCTGTTTGTCGAGCGCGCACAAGCGGTCAAAGTCGATTTCGCGCTCACCACTGCCAATGCCCGCGCCGTCGCCGCCATCTGCCGGCGCCTGGATGGCCTGCCCCTCGCCATCGAGCTAGCAGCCGCGCGCACCTCCCTCTTTCCGGTTACCGCCTTGCTGCCGCGGCTCGCCCGCCGGTTGCCGCTCCTCACGGGCGGCCCTCGCGATGCCCCTGCCCGCTTGCAAACGATGCGGGATGCCATCGCCTGGTCCTATGACCTGCTCACGCGAGACGAGCAATCCCTGTTCCGGCGCCTTGCAGTCTTCGAAGGCGGATTCACCCTGGACGCAGCGGAAGCCATCTGCGGGGGCTGGGGGGAGCACCCTGCCCTAGCCCCTTCTGTCCTCGACGGGGTCGCCGCGCTTGTCGCGCAGAGCCTTGTCCGCGCCCCAGAAGGAGACGCGGAGGAACCGCGGTACACGTTGCTCGAAACGATCCGGGAGTACGGGTTGGAACGCTTGGTTGCCAGCGGGGAAGAGGACGCGATGCGAACCGCGCATGCGCGCTTTTACCTCACGCTCGCGGAACAAGCGGAGCTCCAACTGATCGTAGCCGGCTCCGCGACGTGGGTGGACCGTCTCGCTGCCGAGCTACCGAATCTGCGGGCAGCTGTCGCCTGGGCGCTCGAGTCGGGCGAAGGAGAAGCCGTGCTCCAGCTAGCAGGCACGCTGCTTTCCATGGCCTACGCTCGGGGCGATCCCGCTGAGGGATTGCGCTGGCTGGAGGCAGCGCTTGCCCGGCGCGGCACGGCGCCGCCCGCGCTTCAAGTCGATGCGCTCTTTACCGCCTCGGCGCTCGCGCAACTGCTGAGCGAATTCGCCAAGGCGACCGCATTCAACGAGGAGGGCCTCGCGATCGCCCGGGCGCACGGGTATGGCTTTGGCGAAGCGCGGGTACTGATCGGGCTTGGCATCACCGCAGAATGGCAACGCGATCTCGACCAGGCAGCCATGCTCTGTGCAGAGGCGAGGCAGGTGATGGAACGCCTCGGGCCATTAGGGGAGATGGAACACTGGCGCGTCCTGCCCCTGGCAAACCTTGGCGAGATCGCCCTTCTACAAGGCGATGCCACACGCGCGACCCAGATGACTGAAGCAGCATTGCGCCAGTGGCGGCCAGCCGGTTACCTCTGGGGCACCGCGCAGGCCCTCGGAACACTCGCCGCAGCAGCCTGTGCGCAAGGCAATCCCGCACGAGCCGCGCGCTTGTATCATGAGGCTCTCAGCACCTGGCTCGCCTGCAGTGATGGGCGCGGCATCGCTGGCACGCTGGCGGGCGCGGCCAGTATTGCCCTCGCCCTGGGGCAGGATGAGCGAGCCGCCCAGTTACTGGGCGCAGCCTGGGGGCTTACCGAGGCGATCGGCGTGCAGTTTATGGCGCACCACCTCCTTGCCGAACAGATCCTGGCAACCGCCCGCGCCCGCATGGACAAGATCGCGTTTGACCGCGCCTGGTCGGCGGGACGCGCCCTTGTGGTTGAGCAGGCCATCTCTGCGGCGCAAGCGCTGCTGGCCGAGGCCGCAGCGGGCACGGGCACGAGCCAGGATGCTGGCTACCGCCTGACCCCGCGCGAGCACGACGTGCTCCGCCTTCTCATTGCCGGGCACACCGACCGGGAAATCGCACATGCGCTGTATATCGGGCACCGGACGGTGCAGACGCACGTGGCTAACATCTTTACCAAGCTCGGCGTCAACAGCCGGACTGAGGCTGCCGCGATTGCAGTGCGCGAGCGCCTAGTTTGACACCTCGGAGCCGCTTATGCTGGAACGTCTCCAAAGGCTGTCTCCTCATTTGCCACGCCGATCGAGCCGTGTCCTTGCACGATCTTCCAGCCGCCACTCTCGCGGCGGAGCACCGCGGTAAACCGGAGCGGTAGATCAGGTTGCCCCTCCACCCGCACCGCACCATTCGCTGCCACCCAACCGGCGTTGCCCTCCTGCCACGCTTCCACATCGTGGGCAACAACTGGCATGCCGCCCCCTAACGCCTCGATCTGACGACCCCAGATGCCAGTGATTGCCTCCCAGCCATGCCACCATTCGGTTGGATCGGTACCGATCTGAAGCGTTCCGGGTTCGCGCGAATAGGCACGCTCGATGAAGGCCGTGTCGCCATCAGCAGCGGCTTGAAAGAATCGGAGCATGAAGTCCCTGAGCTCAGCCGAGGGTTGCATGGATCACGCCTCCTTCACCCATGCTGCCTCTGGCGCTACTGACCCACCCCCTTCGTGGCAGGCCACCCTTGGCAGCGCGTCCCACCGGTGTCCATGCTAGCCTGCTATCGCCCCAATCTGTTGCAGGAGCGCATGCAGGTCGAACACTTCCTTGAGGTTTGTGATTTTCCCATCGTGAATGCGCAAGATGGCCGTCCCCACCACGTTGATCGGCCTTCCAGTGGCTGGGTATCCCATGAAGTCACCCAAGTGAGTTCCCGCTGCGCGGAACCGCACGACCACACGCTCATCGTCGGCAACGGTCTCTTCAACGGTTTGGCGCAGGTCTGGAAATGCGCTGAAGAAACCGATAGCCATGCTGTGATGGCCTGCGCGATCCATGGGCGGCAACCCGTTGATCTCAGCCGTATAGGTAGCGGCGCAGAGATGAGGCGATGGCTCACCCCGGAGCCGGTCCTGCTCGGCAAAGAACTTCCTGCCGATAGCCTCGTTCTCGGCAGCGGACATGACACCCTCCTTTCCTACGATCTCACATCTAGGTCGCTGGTGTCCGAGCGCTCGCCATGCATGGCACCCATGTCCTCGTGAATACGGATCGTGAACCGCGATGGATCACCGTCACCGGGTACAGAACGAATTCCGTATGCCCACTCCGTCATCTGCCCGATGCTGCGGCCGTCCTGCTGCTTCATCATGGGGCCACGTCGCGTGAGGCTGGCAGGCAACCGCGCCAGACGCTCCAGCCCCACCCAGGTTCTCAAGGAGGCTGAGATGTTCGGCACCATTGGCCACGTGCGTGTCAAGCCAGGTCATGACACTGCCATCATGCAATTGCAGGAGGAGTGGAAGCGCACCATCCGGCCAACGATTCCTGGGGCTTTCGTCAGTATGTTCGGCCAGCCCAAGGATCGTCCCGGCGAGATGGTGTTTGTTGCGCTAGCGCAAGATGAGCCAACCTATCGCGCTTTGGCCGCCAGCCCGAAGCAGGATGCTTGGTACCGCCGCCTCATGGAACACTGCCAGGGTGAACCCACCTGGGAAGACATCGAGATGGAATGGTTTATCCGCGAGTAACTGGGACACCGCGTGCCTCACGAGGCTCGCCACAGCCGATCGCTCCTCAGTGACGGTCGGCTGGCCGAGCCTTGAGGGAGGCGGCCATGCCTATCAATGAGCCCCTCCTTGAACGCCTTCTGGACAAGATCATCAGCGACATCGGGGCCGCTGCTAGCGCTGCGCTCGTGGTGGTTGGCGACCGGCTGGGTCTCTACCGAGCCATGGTCGGCGCCGGGCCGCTCACCTCCACCGATCTCGCCCAGCGCACTCGTACAGCCGAACGCTACGTTCGCGAGTGGCTCGCGGCGCAGGCCGCGGCTGGGTACGTCGAGTACGACGCGGACACTGAGCGCTTTACCCTCACTCCAGAGCAGGCGATGGTGCTCACCGATGAGGACAGCCCACTCTGCCTCGCTGGCGCCTTTCCCGTGCTATCGTCCCTGTTCCATGATGAATCGCTCATTGCCGAGGCATTTCGAACGGGACAGGGGGTGAGCTGGAATGAGCACAGCTCGTGCCTCTTCGATGGGTTGGAGCGCTTTGACCGTGCGGTCTTCGCAGCCTCGCTGGTGCAGGAGTGGCTGGCGGCACTCGGCGACATACCTGACCGGCTCGAAAGGGGAGCGAACGTCGCCGATATCGGGTGTGGTCCCGGTGTGGCCACCGTGATGATAGCCCAGGCTTATCCCCGCTCGACCTTCCACGGTTTTGACCGGCATCCCTACGCGATTGCGCGAGCCCGCGACGCTGCCCGGAAGGCCGGCGTCGGCGAGATCGTGACTTATGCGGTTGCTGAGCCGGATGCCTTTCCCGGCGCCGGCTACGACCTCGTGACATCGTTCAACAGCCTGCACGACGCGGCCGATCCCCTCCGCATGGCCGCCCGCATCCGCTCGGCCCTCGCCGACGACGGAGCCTGGCTCATCGTCGAGCCGTTTGCTCACGACCGGCTCGAGGAGAACATCTCGCCAATCAACCGCTTCTACTATGCGATCTCCACCATGGTCTGTGTCCCCGCGGCGCTGCGCGAAGGCAACCGCGATCCGCTCGGAGCGCAAGCTGGCGAATCGAGGCGGCGAGACCTCGTCACCACGGCTGGCTTCCGCCAATTCCGCCGGATCACCGAGACGCCGTTCAACCTGGTCTTTGAGGCGCGAGTCTGAGGCAGCCCACGCCTCCAGCTTGGAAAGGAGGAGATGATGCACTAAACCGCGACGCTACGTGGCGACCAGGGAGACCAATGACGACAGAGAAGGAGCACCGTACCATGTTCGCAGTTCATCCCCTTCGCCCCCATCAATCGGGTAAGAGCTTAACCAAGTGCCGGTTGCTGGGGTCTCTGCTTGCCACGCTCATCGTCGTGTCCCTCCCACTGCTTGTGAGCACCGCCCGGGCACAGGAAGCCAGCCCACCGGCCGGTGAGGAAGAGATGGAGCTGCCCCCGGGTGCCGCATTTACTGTCCTGGCTGAGCTTGCTCCGGTTGCCTTACCGCCGCAGGCCGCGCTGGCAGCAGTCCGCCTCACCCTCGAGCCCGGTACTCACGTCCCGCCGCAGCCGCACGAGGGCTTGGAAATCGTCATCGTCGAGTCGGGCATGGTGACAATCCAAGTGGTCGAAGGACCGGAAGTGGTGGTAGCGCGCGCCGGCGCCAGTATGGCTGCCACGCCGGAAATGACCGGCCCGGGCCAGGAAAACACTCTTGGCCCCGGTGACGTCATGATCGTCCCGGCGGGCAATGTCACCGAAGCTCGTGTGGGGGACCAGGCGGTGACGATCGTGTTCTTCGAGTTCCGTCCCTTGGAAGCCGAAGGAACTCCTGAAGCCTGACCCACTGAGTAGGCTCAACGGGAGTGGCATCTCGATAAGCCGGATCCACCGTCGAGCCCAGCAGAGCGTCTCTGATTCGCTCACAAGAGGAGAAGCATCATGGTGACAAAGGACACCGTTCTTGCCGGCCAGCGCATGCTGGACGATTCGCTCATCAATGACTTCGCCGGGCGGCTGCACGGCCCGGTCATCCGTCCGAGCGACCCCGCCTATGACGATGCACGTCGCGTATGGAACGGCTTGATCGACCGGCGACCGGCGCTGATCGTCCGTCCCACCGGCACCGCCGATGTCGTCGAGGCGGTGAATTTCGCGCGGCAAAACAACCTGATGCTCTCCATTCGCGGTGGCGGCCACAATGTCGCCGGTAATGCCGTCAATGATGGCGGCATCGTTATCGACCTTTCCTCCATGCGCGGCGTGTTCGTGGACCCGGTGCGGAGAATCGCTCGCGTTCAAGGCGGAGCGACGTGGGGTGATGTCGACCGGGAAACGCAGCTCTTCGGGCTCGCTGTGCCGGGCGGCGTGGTCTCGACGACCGGCATCGCCGGACTGACTTTGCACGGCGGCTTAGGACATCTGTGCCGCACCCACGGATTGAGCATCGACAACCTCCTCGAGGTTGAGATCGTTACCGCCGATGGACAGGTCCGCACTGCCAGCGCCTCCGAGAACCCGGACCTCTTCTGGGCCGTGCGCGGCGCAGGGAGCAACTTCGGCGTCGTCACGCAGTTCGTCTTCCGCGCCCACCCCGTCGGACCGATGGTCCACCTCTGCGCGCCGCTCTATGCACTGGCCGATGCTGAGCCGGTGCTCAAAGCCTGGCGCGATTTTGTGGCAGCCGTGCCGGACGAGATCAACAGCATCGCTCTCGCGTGGAGCGTGCCTGACGACGAGCACTTCCCTCCAGAGGCCCGGAGGCAACCGGTCGTGATCCCCGCCGCGGTCTACGCGGGCGACGTCGAGGAAGGCGCCCGGGCGATGCAGCCGCTGCGGGAGCTCGGCACACCGCTACTCGACCTTAGCGGCCCGATCCCGTGGACCGAGCTGCAGGCCGCCTTCGATTCGTTCTTCCCCTTTGGCCAGATCGCCTACTGGAAGAGCATTTACGTGGACACCTTCAGCGATGAGGCAATCGCCACGGCCGTCGAGCGCGCTTTCAAGCGCCCCTCCCCAATGTCCGCCATCACGATTTGGCATCTTGGCGGGGCGATCTCCCGGGTAGATGAAAACGCGACCGCATTCGGCCGCCGCTCCGCTCCCTTCGCCATCTCGGCTGAGGCGACCTGGACTGATCCGGCGACGACCGACGCAAACATCGCCTGGTCACGCGACACGGTCGAAGCCCTCAGCCCGTTCTCCCAGGGCGGCTCCTACCTCAACTTTCCAGGCTTCGGTGAGGAGAAGGGAGCGCTGGTCCGCGCGGCCTACGGGAGCAACTACGATCGCCTGGCACAGCTCAAAGCCAAATACGACCCAACCAACCTCTTCCGCATGAACCAGAACATCCAACCGGCGATGAAATAACGGCCCATCACACGAGGGCCACCATATCGAGAGGCGGCAACGTATACGAGGAGGTGAAGCGCCGGATAGGTGCCTCGCCTCCTCCCATTTACAGCGCCGAAGCCCTCTCAGGACTCCGCTGACAACTCCTTTAGCAACTCGACGGTCGCATCCACCAGCGTCTGGGCGGCCTCAGGTGCGAAGGGTGTCGTCTCAACCTCGTATCCTCCCCGCGGGTATTCCTCCGCGGTCGGAATGTATCCGGCCCAGCCGAAGGTGTAGCCCCCAAACCACGTCCAGGGGAATGGCGACCGCTCCTTGATCGCCAGCCCGATCTCAACGAACGGCTCCCCCTCGGTTCCCACGAAGACCGCCGGGCCGATTTGGAACGCCTGCACTGCGACAGGAAATGCCGTCTTGCCACCATAGGTGCGTGCCCGCGAAAGCGCCATGTTCGCGCGCTTGGTTACGAACGTAGCCGCTTCGATCTCTGCCGCCGGAGCCCCGGCTGCCTTCAGCGCATCCAAGCGCTGCTGCGCCTCGGCTACCCGCGCTTCCGCTTCGGCGAGCGGTGGCTGCTCGCGGAGCGGCAGCGCCACGATACGCTCCTTCAGGCGCACGACTGGCTCAGGCTCGGGCAGCGGCACGGCCACCCACTTGCCCAGCGGCGCGCCGGACTCCCAGATACGCTCGTGTCGAAACTCCACCGGCGGCAGGTGCATGCTCAGGAACACGCGCGCCGCCTCGCAGCCGACGAGCGCCCCAAGCTTACGCGGCACCGAGACATCGTCGGTGAAGCCCTCCGGTCCCGGCCCGACGTTGCCGGTCGCACCTTGCACAAAGAGGCAGGTTGCTCCCGTCAGGTCCTCGACCGTCCGCTTGAGGTGGCCGGGCCAGTCCGGGCTGATCAGGCGGTTCGCCGGCCCGAGTGTGGTCGGATGCATGGTATACCCCGCGATCGCGGCCAGCGGATAGCCCTCTGTATCGTCAAGGCGCAGGACGAACACCTGAGGATCGATCGTCCCCCGCGGATTCACTCCGGTGGCGGGGCGGCCGTCCGGCGCCGTTTCCCGCCGGTTCACCGCAATCCGGCTTTCACCCGCGCCCACCCCAACGCGTGCCGGCCGTAGATCGGCTAGAGCCAGCCGCGCCGCGCCAGCCGCGTATTCCGGCAGCATGGCGTAGTAGCCATCGAGCGCGGCTTGCCCCTGCTTGGTCCAGTTCCACGGACTCGGCGGCGGTCCGGCATGATTGTGCGTGACCGTGACGCGCACCTGATCCTGGCCGATGCCGAGTTCCTCGGCCACACGGCGGCGGATGGCATCGCTCTCGTCCCGCGTGATGATGACCAGATCGAGATCGATCCAAGCCGCCATCGTCGCCCCATCATCCACCACCAGCGCCGTGGCCCACAGATCCGCTTCCACCCCGTCCGGCAGAACGTGGACCTGTGCTCCCCAGCTCGCATGCGGCGCCGTCAAAGGCGGCGTGATATCCACCCGGCCAACGCCTGCCCGGAAGACTGTTCCAGCCATTCGCTCCCGCTCCTCTCCTTACCGCGCTCAATAATCCGCGACGGCGCCATCCGGCCAGTACCGGTGCGGTAACTCTGCGTCGCGCGACACCCGTCGCCGTGCCGCTGCCTCGTTGAATTCCACCCCGAGCCCCGGTCCGCGCGGCGGCTCGACATACCCATCAATCGCGCGTGGGGCATTGGGGAACATTTCCTCCAGAGCGCCTAACTCAACCCACTCCTGGATCCCGAAGTTGGGAATAGCGCACGCCAGGTGCAAGCAGGCTGCGCCGTTGACCGGCGAGCTCGCATGGTGCAAGGCAGATCGCTGGCCGTGTATCTCCGCTGCG
>FWPU01000814.1_pt1 | contig 99233 bp, 96 predicted proteins | sample 2228361 | NCBI WGS metagenome assembly FWPU01 (sample SAMEA103939777, study PRJEB20133) | metagenome | reverse complement strand
GATGTGCCCTGCGCTACGCCCTGCTTAATACCCCGCGCATCGCCTGCACGAAATCGTCCATCTCCTGCCGAGTGCGCTTCTCGGTCACTGCGACGAGCAGATGATGCTCGCGCGCCGGTTCATAGCGGCTCAGAGGCACCCCCGCCAGGTAACCGGGCAAAAGCTCTTTGACCACCTCCTCCGCCGGGCGCGGCACGCTGACCGCAAACTCCTTGAAGAAGCGGGTATTCGGGTATACGAGCTGTACGCCCGGCAGTTCGGTCAGCCGGCGCGCCAGGTAGTGCGCTTTCTGCACGCACAGGTTCGCCACCTGACGCAAGCCCTGCTTCCCCAGCGCACTCAGATACACCGCCGCCGACAGCGCCATCAACGCCTCGTTCGTACAAATATTGGAGGTAGCGCGCTCGCGACGGATGTCCTGCTCCCGCGTACGCAGGGTCATCACGAAGCCGCGCCTGCCCTCCACATCCACCGTCTCGCCGATGATGCGCCCCGGCAGACGGCGCACATAGTTCTCTTTGCACGCATAGAAGCCCAGCAATGGACCGCCGAAGCCCATCGCCAGACCCAGCGGCTGACCTTCTCCCACCACCACGTCCACGCCGTACTCGCCCGGCGGCTTCAGCACCCCCAGCGCAATGGGGTCTACCGCCAGGATAGCCAGCGCGCCCACCCTATGAGCCAGCGCGGTCAATTCCGCCATCGGCTCGAGGTTGCCGTAGAAGTTGGGATTCTGCCACAGCACACACGCTGTATCGTCCGCGATAGACGCATCCAGCGATGTGACACCCTCCGCACTACAGGCAATTTCATCCACCTGCAGGTCCGCCGCCCGCGCATAGGTATGCACCACATGCCGGTAATGCGGATGCACGCTCTGGGAGATGACGATGCGACTGCGCCCGGTGTGATGCCATGCCATCAGCGCCGCTTCCGCCAGCGCGGTGGCTCCGTCATACATGGAAGCGTTGCTCACCTCCATACCGGTCAGCTGGCAGATCATCGTCTGGTATTCAAACATCGCCTGCAGGATACCCTGACTGACTTCCGGCTGGTAGGGGGTGTAGGCGGTGAGGAACTCGCCGCGTGAGATGATGGCTTCGATCACGGCGGGCGAAAAGTGGTCGTATATGCCCGCGCCCAGAAAACACACCGCCCGCGAGGCGTCCAGGTTCTGCGCGGCGAGCCGCTGGGCGTGCGCACGCAGGGCAATCTCGTCCATGCCTTTGGGCAGGTTCAGCAGACCCCGAAAGCGCACCTCCTCCGGAATCTCCGCGAAGAGGTCTTCGATGCTCTCCACACCGATCGCGCGCAACATGCGCTCGCGGTCGGCATCGGTGTGCGGGATGTAGCTCATGCTTTCTGACGCTCCTCGATAGTCGCCTGATACTGCTCGGCGGTGAGCAGTCCATCCACCTCGGCGGGATCGGACAGGCGCAATTTAATGAGCCAGCCCTCGCCGTACGGGTCCTCGTTCAGCAGTTCATAGCGCTCGGTGACCGCGCTGTTGGTCTCCACCACCTCGCCGCCTACCGGCGCGTACAGGTCTGCCACCGCCTTCACCGACTCCACCGTGCCGAACATCTCATCTGCCTGCACCACGCGCCCAACTTCAGGCAGTTCCACGTACACGATATCGCCCAACTCGGACTGCGCGTAGTCCGTGATGCCGATGGTGGCAACATCGCCCTCCACACGCACCCACTCATCGGTTTTGGAATATCGTAAATCGCCGGGAATGTTCATGCTCAACCTCCTGAGTTATACGTGACTGACAAACCGTCTCGTCACCACGCGGGCGGGCACCGCCTTTCCGCGCATATCCACCTGTACCGACGTGCCTGTTTTCGCGTGCTCGCTCTGCACAAAAGCCATGGCGATGCTCTTTTCCAGCGTGGGCGAGAAGGTTCCACTCGTAATTTCGCCAGCGGTCTGCCCGTTTACCTGCACTGCGTAGCCCTGTCGCGCCACCATGCGTCCCTCCACTTCCAGCCCGACCAGTTTGCGCGACGGTCCCTGCTCACGGATACGGCGAATCGCCTCCGCCCCAATGAAGGGCTTCGTCTTGCTGACCACCCAGCCGAGCCCTGCCTCGATGGGATTGATGTGCTCGTTCAGCTCGTGACCGTACAGGGGATAGCCCGCTTCAATGCGCAACACGTCGCGCGCGCCCAGTCCACAGGGGGTGGCACCTGCCTCTGTCAGCGCGCTCCACAACTGCTCGGCAATGGAAGCGTTCGCTATCAGTTCCACGCCGTCCTCGCCGGTGTAACCGGTGCGCGCCACCAGGACCGGCTCGTCCTGCCATCGGCACTCCGTGACGTGGAAGCGCGGCAGGTCGGCAAGGTCTTGCGATAGCAGACGGCTCGCCAGCTCCACCGCCTGCGGTCCCTGTACGGCGATCATCACCGTGCGCGCCGTGTGGTCTTCGAGGGCAACGCCGGGCGGCAGGTGCGCCAGTATCCACTCTCGGTCCTTGTCGGCGTTCGCCGCGTTCACCACCACCAGCAGGTGGTCGCTCGCCAGACGGTACACGATGATGTCGTCGATAACGCCGCCCTGCGGATTGGTCAGCAGGGAATACTGAGCCGAGCCGTCGGTAAGGGCGGATACATCGTTCGTGGTCAGTTCTTCCAGCGCGGGGATTGCCTGTGCGCCCCGCAAATGAAACCTGCCCATGTGGCTGATATCGAAAATGCCCAACCGTTCACGCACGGCGCGCGCCTCGGCGATGATACCACTGTATTGAACAGGCATCCACCACCCGGCAAACTCCACCATGCGCGCGCCCATTTGAGGGTGAACGTTGGCAAGCGGGGTACGTCGCAGTTCACTGCTCTCTGTCACCGTTGACACCTCCTGTCGTTCGGGGCGGCACCGTTGCTCGCCCGATGAGTTTCAGAATACCGTCTCCCAGTTCCACACGCTCAATGCGGAACGCGGAACCGATCTGCAGGTCGCGCTCGATGTCCAGCACAGGGTTCAGCGCGGACAGCACCTTCTGCACCACGCTCGACGCCAGCGGCTCGCCTTCCATGCGAATCTGTGCATCCGCAACCACCAGCTGTCGGGCGTCTCGAACCGCCACCTGTCCCGTCGCCTCAAACTTCCATGATGCCAGCAACGCCGTCAGCTCGCCGGAGATGCGGATACCGTTCGGGCTAACCTTCACCTGTGCGTCGCGAACCTCTGGCAGACGTCGCCGGATGTATTCGGTCAGCCCTGCCTCGTCCAGTATCACCCAGCCTTCGCCCCACCCCGCGCCAAACAGACGGATGCGCAGGCGGAAGGCGGCGGCACGAGAGTCCAGCGTTACGCCGGGTATGGTGGCTTCCATCCGTCGCACCGGCAGTCCACGCAGGCGGAAATCTTCCATCGTGATGCGCACCTGTCGGGCTGTTCCTCGCCAGGCGGGCACGTCGGGCTCGGTAAAGAACGGCATACGCGGGGCGTCGAAGCCTCGGGCTGTTACGGTGATGGTGTTCGCCTTTGCCAGCAGAACGCCCAATGCGCCCCACTGTGGCTCGATGCTGACCCGGACCTGTCCTCTGCCGCCCAGCTCTGCCCGTATCTGCCTTTCCGCCGACCGCTCGAGGCGGTGGGTATGTTCCCGCGCCGCTCCGATGACCAGCAGGAGCGCGAAGACCAGCCGGGCTAGCCCGCGTGCGTCAATCGTCGCCACCTCTCTGCTGGGCGTCGCCAAAAAGGATACGATAGAAACAGTAAATCAACAGCGCGGTGAAAAAGGTCCACGCGCTGAGCATGAACACCCATCCCTGCCAGTTCATTCGGGAAGCACCTCCGCCCTCTGCATGCTCTTGCGCACATTCCATGCGTACCAGATCGCCAGCAACTGCAGGACGAACACCAGTATCACGAACCCGCGCACCAGCCAGATGTGCCAGCCGACCTCCAGCCCAGCCGCCTCGAGCGGACGGGTGAACAGCTCTCCCGAGATCAACGGACGGATGACGTTCTCCATATACCATGTGCCCAGAATCGCCAGCAGGAACAGCGGGGTAACATATTTGGCGCAGTAGTAGAAGAAGCGAGGCACACGCAGGAGCGCTCCCTCGTGCATCTCTTTCCACACCTTATCCGCGCCAAAGATCCACATCAAAATGATCACTTCCAGCAGAGCCATCAGCGGGGGGCCGAAGGTGCTCGACCAGAAGTCGTATACGTCGATACCCCCTTTGATCCAGATGGCGAACTGCACGCCGATGAGCCACAGGATCCCCATCGCCGCCACGGCGCGCTTGCGGCTCATCCCGAACTCGTCTTCAAGGAAGGCGATAACCGGCTGGCACATCGCGACGATGGAGGTCATTGCCGCGAAGAAGAGGAGCAGGAACCACAGAAAGCCCAGCAGATTGCCGCCCGGCAGGAAGCTGAAGATTGCCGGCATGGAGACGAAGCCGAGATAGAAACTGCCCTTCGCCGCGATCATCTGCGCCGCCGCCACTCCGAAGAAGGCAGATGCCGCAGGCAGGGCGATGGACGCGCCCAGAACCACCTCGGCAAAACTGTTGGAGGCGGTGGTGGATAAGCCGGTAAGGGTGACGTCATCTTTCTGACGCAGGTAGGAGGCGTAGCACTGGATGGCGCCCATGCCCAGGCTCAGCGAGAAGAAGACCTGCCCCGCCGCCGCCAGCCACGTCTTCGAGTCCAGTAACACGAAAATCTGCCTGCCGTCTCGCTCTACAAACCACTTCGGCTCCCACAGGAAGGCGATACCGTCCATCACGCCGTAGTCTTTGGAGACGGGATGCCCCAGCGTGAACACGCGCACTACCAGTCCGATGGCGAGGATGAATAGAAGAGGCATGGCAATCTTCGCCAGAGCTTCAATTCCGCCCGACACGCCGCGCGCCATCAGCCACAGCGTCAGCACGTACACCACAGCGAATACGATCAGCGTAAAAACGTCTGGACGCAGGAAGGGACTGCTGTCCGTTACCCCCTGGTACTGTCCCAGAAACTCGTTGTATGGCTTCAACACGGTCTGTGATATTTCGTCGGCGGTCATACCCTCGTGCAGATGGATCTTCTCCACGTGCGGTATCTGCCCCACGAGGGTTTTGATACTGTATCCCAGCGTCCATGAACCGATATAGGAGTAGTAGAAAAGGATGAGAGTGGGAATGAAAAGCCCCAGAACGCCCACGTATTTGGCGATGGGATGTTTCCACATCAGCTGGAACATGGCAGGGGTCGTGCCGTGTCCACGCACGCCGCCGTATCGTCCCTGCGTCCACTCCAGCCACATCAGCGGGATCGCCATCAACAACAGGCAGATGAAGTAAGGGATGAGAAAAGCTCCGCCCCCGTTCGCCGCCGCCTGACCCGGAAAGCGCAGGAAGTTGCCCAGACCGATGGCGTTTCCCGCCATCGCCAGAACCAGTCCAATGCGTGTGCCCCAGTGCTCGCGTCGTTCTTCAGTGCCGTTCAACGCCATGCGTGTGAATCGCCTCCTTGAGTGCCCAGACTGTGTGAGTGAGACAGGACAGGTAGAAGCAGGTTTCGCCTCGACGCGCCCAGATTCCTGTCGAAACTCAAAACGCCGTGCTCATCTGAACCACTGCCACCCCACCGCGCTCCTTACCGGTGCCCAGCAGGGAGTATGAGCCAACACCTTTCGCGTCGTAATCGATAATCTGATACAGCAGGCGCAGTCTCGTATCCCGCCCCATATCATACCCTACCGTCAGCGTCAGATAGTTCTCCACGGGCTTGCCGGGAGCGGATAGCCCCGCATTCGGGTTGAAGCGTAGCGGGTCCGACAGCCTCCACATGACCCCCTCATAGGTCAGCCCGACTTGCCAGCGCGGACGAGTCTGCCACAGGGCGTTCACCACGACGTGGCTTACCCGATCATCTGTGCCGAAACCGGCGGGAGGCGACGCTCTGCCCGTGCCCGCATAGAACCCGCCACGCGCTTCCAGACCCAGATTACCCGTACGGGTGCGCACGCCGATATCCACACCCCTCAGGTCGGTCGGATTGTGCCAGTAGCCAATGCGCCCCCAGTAACCGGGCGGGGCAAAGTATGGTCGGAACTCGCGATAGCCCAGCCACACAGACGCCCTGTCGCTGGGGCGGTACTGCACTCGTGCGAGGAATGCCCAGTTGTCCGTGTTCAGGCGATTGTCACCGTGATGCAGGAGGTCGCATTGCGCATACACCAGCGCGAAGTCCCAGCGGTCGGATGGCGCCCAATCCGCCTGCCACCCCCACACGTTTGCCTGATTCACCGCGCCCAGTGCGGTCGGGAGGTCGCGCCTCATATCGAGGACGATAAACTGTGCCCCTACGCTTGCCTCTCGCCCCAGTTTGAGCAATGCGGACGCTCCCGCGCTGTGCCGGGCGTGCACGATGCCGTAGGGAATGCGGTTCGGGCGCTGACGCACCGGGTTGCCCGGCTGGAACAGATTGAGAGGGTCGACACCAGCAGAGACACGCATGAAATCAGAGAGCAGGTTGGTGCCTACCGTGTTGTGTCTGGCGGCGTAGAGCATCACATTCGCCAGGTCGGTGTCCAGCTGAAACTTCAGCCCATCCATACTGTAGTAGCCGCTGTCGTAGCGGGGAAGCGGAGTATACACATCTACGTCGGGGCGCCAGAGGGTGAGCGGCGTCATGCGGTTCTCGATCCTGCCAACGGACAGGACGCCCTGCCTGCCAAAGAGGAGAACAGGAATCTGTACGTCTGCTTTCCACAGCAGGAAGTCGGTGGCGCCGGGGGCGCGTTTAGCGGTAACTGCGAACTGCGATGCCGAGCCGAGATAACTCGGATAGTTGCCCACCACCAGCTCGGCTTCAGTGCGCACACCTTCAGCTATCTCTGTGCCAACCTGCAGGCTCAGCTCGTGGGTGACATGCACGTTGTTCAGCAGTCCGCCGGTGAGGGTGTAGCCGTTCAGGTCTACCGCGTTCTTCCCACCTATTCCGTGTGCGCCCCGCCCTATGAGGTCAAGCGAACCGCTTACCTGCACGCGCTGGCGCATCTGTCGCTCGAGTGAGCGGAGCCGGCTTTCGGTGCCCGATAGCTCGTTGCGCAGGCGGCGTACATCCTCGCCAAGCAGTTTGAGGTCCTGCCCGAACTCGTCCAGAAGGCGTTCCAGCACGCGCATCTGCTCTTCGAGCCTTTGCAGTCGCTCAGCTGTGTCTGCAGGCAGGCGGCGGAGCTTTTCGCGCTCGGCTTCGGTGAATGGTAGCGTGGGTGGCACGGCCGGGGGTTGTGGCGCAGGAGCCTCAGGGCGACGCATCTCGCCTGCTACCTGCTCGATCCGACGCGATACCCCGACAATCGCCCGGCGCAGGGCATGGGCGAACTCGTAGCGAGAGAGAGGAGTCTGCCCCCGAAACGAGCCATCCGGATAGCCCTGCAGGATGCCTTCCTGTATCAGCGACTGCACGGCATCGTATGCCCAGTGTCCGGGCGGCACATCATCAGCACCGGCGAACGCACAGAGACAGAAGACCACCGCGACAGAAAGCACAATCCCGCGCATCCCGGATACCCCCCGTATCGGATAACGGCTTGTCTGCACTTTCGCTACAGTGGAGGATTTTCCTGCGAAGATGGGTTGCAAATGAAACCCCCCTCCGGACTATCCGGAGGGGGTGGATAGACGGGTTCAGGTTAGAACTTCACGCTGAACTGCGCCACTGCCACACCAGCGCGTGCCTTGTCGTCGCCGGGGATGACGCGCCACGAGGCGACACCCTTGGCGTTGAAGTCCACGACCTGGTAGAGCAGTTTGAGCAGAGCGTTGTCGCTCACCTTGTAGTCCACGCCCAGCGTGACGTAGTTCTCCGTCGGCTTCGCGCCAGCGGCGGAGGTCTTGAGATTCCACAGAACGCCCTCGTAGGAGACGTTCAGGTTCAGCTTCTCGGTGGCGTTCCACAGCACACCGGCTGCGATGTGGGTGATCTCATCGTCCTTGCCGACGAAGCTCGCCGGGCGATCGCTACCCTTGTAGAAGCCGCCCTTCGCATCGATGGCGATGGAACCCAGCTTCCATGCAAGGGCGACGTCCACGCCCTTGATGTCGGTCGGGTTGTGCCAGTAGCCGATGCGTCCCCAGTAACCGGGAGCGGCGAAGTACGGGCGAACCTCGCGATAGCCAGCGCTGAGCGACAGGTCATCGCTGAAGGTGTAGCCCAACCCTACCAGCAACGCCCAGTTGTCCTTGTTGTTGACGTTGCTCTCCTGCAGGAGCAGGTCGCTCTGGGCGTAGTCGGCGGTGATGGTCAGGCGATCGATCAGGTTCGCCTTCAAGTGTCCGCCGTACACGTTCAGGCGGTTGACGTTGCCGAACGGCACGACGTTGGTGGTGCCCAGCTTGGCGGTGATCACTTCACCGCTGAGGGTTACCTTCTCGCCGAGGTTCACGTCAACAGTAGCACCAGCGCTGCTGTCGAACGCGCCGATGCCCGCGACCGTAGCGGTGGACGGATGAGCCGCGGCGATGGCCGGCAGGGCACCGATGCCGCCGTTGAGCGACATGAAGTTACCGCCGTTGTTGGAATTGACGTTGCTGTTGCGAGCGGCGAACAGCCCGATCTGCACCGAGCCGAAGCCCAGGCTCGCCTTGGCACCGTCCATGCTGTAGTAGCCGTTGTCGTAGCGATCGATGGTGGTGTAGACATCCACATCGGGTCGCCACAGGGTCAGCGGGCTGATGCGGTTCTCGAAGCGACCGATGGTCAGGTTGACCTCGGTGCCAAGAACGCTAATCGGCGCGTTGACCGCGGCTTTCCACAGCGTGATGTCGGTGTTGGTCGCCGTCGGACGAGGTCCGGCAAACTGCGACGCGGAGCCGAGGTACGGCAACCAGTTGCCGACCACCAGGCTCACATCGGCGGAAGCGGTCTCACCCAGCTTGCTGCTGATGTTGAGACCCAGCTCATGCAGGACCTCGAGGTTGCCCAGCAAGCCACCGGTAGCAGTCGGCTGACCATTCAGGTCGATGGCGGTGCGGTTGTCGATGCTGTTGGTGCCGCGCACGACGAAGGTCACATCGCCGGTGATGCGCAGGCGCTTCAGCTCCTCCTCGATCGCCTCCACGCGGCGGCGCAGGTTGGCGAGGTCTCGCTTGGCGGACTCGATGTCCACACCCAGCGATGCCAGCTCATCCTGGAACTCCGTCGCGAGGCGATTCAGTCTCTGCATCGCCTCCTCCAGCCTCTGCAGGCGCTCTGCGGTGTCGGCGGGGATCCTGCCGAGCTTTGCTTTTTCGTCGGCAGTGAAAACCTCGCCGCGCTGTGCAGGCGGTTGAGGCGGCTGAGGCTGAGTGGTCGGCACGCTCGGGATCTGCCGACGGACTTCCTCGATCTGCTCGCGAACCTGAGCCAGCGCATCGCGAATGGCGATGGCGAACTCGTAGCGGGTCAGAGGCACCTTCCCCTTGAACGTGCCATCCGGGTAGCCCTTCATGACGCCGAGGTCAAACAGCTCCTCGATGGCGTCATAAGCCCAGTGCCCGGGTGGAACGTCGGGGGGCACCTGCGCCCAGGCGTTGCCAGCGAAGGTGATCGCGATGGCGACACCCAAGCCGATCAACAGACGTTTCATCGTACCCTCCTCCTTGTTCCTTTACAGGAAGTGTACTTTACCGTTCGGAGCACCACTTCCCGGAACAGAGAGGGCACACTTCAGGTTGGGGAGTTCGCTTCGTGGAGCCTGCCAGGGTTACCTCCAGCGCGTCCTCCCACATCCATCCGGTGCTCTTCTGTTCTAGTCAGAACGTGCCCCGTATGCATTCACCGCTTGCGCGGTGGAAATGCCTGAGTTGTTCAATTTTTACTATACCACGACCCTGCACAAACGTCAAGCAGTTTGCCGGTGATTCTGCTGAAAAAGTTGCTTCACCGCACTTTCGGGTCGCGGTTTTTCACTATCATCGACGGTATCCCCGCACTTTCGGTTATCATGATGTTGTCCACTTTTTGCCGAATATTTATCAGGAGGAGCGTTCTCGCATTGTCACAACGGTTGATAGAGTGTGTACCGAACTTCAGCGAGGGGCGGGATCAGGATACCGTGCAGGCTCTCTCCGATGCCGTGCGATCGGTAGCCGGAGTGCGCCTCGCCGATGTGTCCGCAGACCTGGACCATCACCGTACCGTGCTGACCTTTCTGGGCGAGGCAGACGCCGTCGCCGAGGCGGCGTTTCGCAGTGCGCGGGTGGCTGTGGAGCGCATTGACCTGCGCTTTCATCAGGGGGTGCATCCGCGCATTGGAGCGGTGGATGTGATGCCCTTTATTCCCCTGCGTGGAGTGACGATGAGCGAATGCGCGGAGCTGGCAAGGCAGGTAGGCTATCGTATCGCGCGTGAGCTGGAGGTCCCTGTCTACTTTTACGAACAGTCCGCCTTGCCCGGCAAGCCTGCCGACCTGCCCACCCTCCGTCGCGGTGGATTCGAGAGGTGGGTCGGGCAAGAGCTGACGGGGAATCGTGTGCCGGATGCCGGTCCGCCCTACCTGCACCCGACCGCCGGTGCGGTGATTATCGGCGCGCGGGGACCTCTCATCGCGTTCAACATCAACCTGAACACCGACCGCGCGGAGATTGCCGAGCAGATTGCCCGCACCATTCGGCGCGAGCGGTCACAGATTCCCCAGCTGGAGGGCGTTCGGGCGCTGGGACTGTTCCTGCCCTCCCGGGGCATTGCACAGGTCTCGCTGAACCTCACCCGGCCCGACCGAAGCCCGCTCTGGTGGGTGCTGGAATATGTGCGGTCTCTTGCCGTGCAGATGGGCGCTGATGTACAGGAGACGGAGCTGATCGGGATGTTGCCCGCATCGGCGGTAGCGAACGTTGCCGCGCATTATCTATTGAACCCCGCGCTGGACGAGAAGCGCATTCTGGAGCTGTGGATGGACGCAGAATGGAGTCCCTGAGCATGGCACAACTGACTCTGCGGCTGGCGTTTGCAGTGGCCGTGGTGGTGTGGGGATGGGAGACCCCACCATTTCAGCAGCTGGTCACTGGCGTCGCCGGTGGTGTACTGTTGCTGACGGCGGTAAAGCCGCAGGGTAGGCTGGCGGTTCTGCTGGATGTGCTGGCGGTTTCCACGTTGCAGGTGTACTCCCCGCTCTGGTTGCCGCTCAGCGCATGGGCGATCGCCGTCCATCGGCGCGTCGCACGCTCGGCGGCGTGTCTGCTCATACCGGCACCGTTTATCCATGCATGGCTGGTGAACGGCGATTTCGTCTGGTGGGCGCCGCTGTTTGCGATGGTGTGGCTGTATCTGGGCTTCACGCTGGCGGAGTCAGAAGCAGAAGATGACGACCACTTCCTGCTACCCCTGCCGTATGAACTGCGCGAGCAGTGGGAGCAGGAGCGCGAGGCGCACCGTCAACTGCGTTTTCAGTATCAGGAGCTGGTCAGCGCGCACCGCGAGCAGACGGCGCAGAGGCAGATGGAGCGCTGCCGACAGCAGATTCTGCAAATCGCTCTGACCGCCCGTGACCTGCATGACGCGGCGCATCACATTGTCTTCACCCTGAAGGAGTATACCGGGGCAGGAGAGGGTGCGTTGTGGGTATATGATGAGGCTCACTCGTGCCTGCGGCTCGCCCACGCATCGGATATGCAGATGGTTCCCGCCGTCATAGACCTGCACGTGCCCCGAAACATGAAGGGTGCGCGCTACTTGCAGACTATGACGGAAGCTTTCAGAAAAGCGCTCCCTGCCTCGTTACCCGTTCTGGCTCTCCTCCTGCACGATGACCGGGGTATTGCAGGGGCGATCGCGCTGGCAGATTGGGGGTCGGGTGAGGAGACGCCAGTTCGCGACCGGGTTCAGCCTCTGCGCGACGCGCTGACGCTCGCCATCCGCAGGGTTCAGGAATACCAGACCCTCCGGCAGGAAAACAGGACGCTGAACGCTCTGTACGAGACCAGCCGTCTGCTGGCGGAAGGGCTATCGGTGCAGGATTCAGCCCAGCAGTTCATCTCACTCGTCGCGAACCTTCTTTCCGCTCCCTTTGTGACGCTCTATCTGCGTGATTCCGAAAGTGGCAGGTTTGAGGTGGCAGGTGCAATCGGAGACCCCATTCGTCTGTCCGACGAAAAGGGATCAGAAGGGCAGGTGGAGGTTGCGGAGCTGGTCGCCCAGCGCAATGAGCCACTGTGTCTGCCGAACACTTCGAGCGCACCGGGGCTGATACGCTCCGCCTCGAAGCGCATCTTCGCCAGCCTGATGGGCGTTCCGCTGAACGCGCGAGGCAGGGTGGAAGGGGTATTGCTTGCCGCTCACCCGAAGCCCGGCTATTTCGAAGAGTATCACCTTCAGCAGATGACGGCGGTCGCCGGTCAGTTCGCGCAGGTACTGGAGGTATCGCGCATCACGCGCTCGGTGGGACTGCTGGCGTTGACCGACGGACTCACCGGACTGTTCAATCGGCGGTATCTGGAGCTCCGGCTGGAAGAAGAGATTCGGCGCAGTGAACGGTACGGCAAACGGTTCTCTCTGTTGTTGATGGACGTCGATCACTTCAAGCAGATAAACGACCGATGGGGACACGCCACAGGTGACACGGTTCTGCGCGAGGTCGGTCGCCTGCTGGTGGAAAACCTGCGCGAGACCGAGATGGTCTTTCGCTATGGTGGTGAAGAGTTTCTGGTCATCCTGCCAGAGACCCCCCTTCATCAGGCAACACAGACGGCACAGCGTATCCGGCAGCTGGTCGAACAGCATCCCTTCCGCTCGCTGGGTAGTGCCAGCGTCTTCCGGGTAACGGTGAGCGTGGGCGTGGCGGAATATCCGACGCACGGCGTCGATAAGCTCTCCCTGCTCACCGCGGCAGACGATGCGCTGTACGCTGCCAAACAGCAGGGGCGCAACCGGATAGAACTGCCCCCTGCCGCCTAACTCAAAGAGACCTCCTCCAGGCTGACGAGCCTGGCGCCTTTGCTCTGCATCTCCTCCAGCGCCTTCTGGCTGTCGCCCAGCTGGACGTCCACCCCGCGCACGGCATCCTTCAGCACCAGCACCTCGAAGCCCCGTTCGAGCGCGCCCAGCACCGATGCCCGCACGCAGTAATCGGTAGCCAGACCGCCCACCACCAGCCGCCTGATACCTCTCTCCCGCAGGAGGTCTTCCAGCGGTTTGCCGTCGTCGGTGCGGGCGTCAAAGGCGGAGTAGGCGTCTTCATTCTCCCCCATACCTTTGGACACCACCACTGCCTCCTCCGGCAGGCGCAGGTCGGGATGGAACTGCGCGCCGGATGTGTTCTGGACGCAGTGCACGGGCCACTGCCCACCATACGCGGCAAAGTGCGTGCTCTTCTCGGGATGCCAGTCGCGCGAGGCGATGATGGGCGCACCGGACTGCCGGAACCGCTCGATGGCGCGATTCAGCACGGGAACCACCCTGTCGCCCTCCGGCACAGGTAGCGCGCCGCCCGGGCAGAAGTCGTTCTGCACATCCACTATCAGCAAAGCGGTATCCGCCATGTTCTCACCTCCCCACTATCTATTGTGTCACACCGGTAGCAACAGGCGCAACGGCAATACGTTGACATCCGCAGGGCAAAACTGCTATGCTAACATCAACCGCAGGCACATGCGCAAGGAGGCTCAAGAGGTTGGAAAACACCAAACCACTCGGTTATTTTGCTTTTGTGTTGCACTCGCATATCCCATACGTGCTGGCGCACGGCAGGAGCCCGCACGGGATGGACTGGCTGTCGGAGAGCGCTGCAGAGACCTATATTCCGTTGCTGAACACCTGTTATCGGCTGATTAAAGAGGGTATCTCGCCGCAGTTTACCATCGGCATTACACCGGTGCTGGCAGAGCAGTTGTCTCAGCCTGTATTCGCGGATGAGTTCGAGGCGTGGTTGAAAGATAAAATCGCCGCCGCAGAGGTGAACCGCCAGGAGTTCCTGCAAGAGAAACAGCTGGGCATGGCGGCGCTGGCGAACTACTGGTATCAGTTTTTCACGCGAACCTTAACTGATTTCCGCGAACGCTACCGCTCGGATATTGTGGGGGCATTTCGCGACCTGCAGGACGCCGGGCACATCGAGATTCTCACCAGCGCAGCCACGCACGGCTATCTGCCTCTGCTGGGCACCGACGAGGCGGTACAGGCGCAGGTGAAGCAAGGCATACAGACCTATAAACGCCTCTTCGGCAGGCAACCGCGCGGTTTCTGGCTGCCTGAATGCGCCTATCGCCCGCGCTATCGCTGGAACTATCCGGTGGACTTCGAGGGCAAACCCTCCGAGCCCTGGCTGCGCAAAGGTGTGGAAGAAATCCTTGCCGAGAACGGCATCGAATACTTCTTCATCGACTCGCATCTGCTTCGAGGCGGGGAGGCGATCGGCGTGTACGCCGAGCGGTTCAAACCCCTGCGCGAGCTGTGGGAGCAGTTCAGCGTGCAGTATCGCCCGGAGGAGACCGAGAAAACGCCCTATGCCGTCTATCTGGTGAACTCCTCCGGCGAACCCAAGCCGCCCATCGCCGTCTTCACCCGCGACCCGGAGACGGGCGTGCAGGTGTGGAGCGCAGATTCGGGTTACCCCGGCGACGAATACTATCTGGAGTTCCACAAGAAACTGCCACCGGGTGGGTTGCGCTATTGGCGCATCTCCAGACCGAAGGACGACCTGGGCAAGAAACAGCCCTACGAGCTGGCGAAGGCGTTCGAGCGCATTCAGGAGCACGCCACGCACTTTGTAGACCTCGCCCATCAGGTATTGAACCGGCACGTGCAGTCCACCGGTCAGAGCGGTATCATCACCGCGATGTATGACACCGAGCTTTATGGTCACTGGTGGTTCGAGGGTCCCGAGTGGCTGTACTGGGTGCGCCGTGGCATGGAGACACACCCCGAAATCCAGCCCATCACCTGCGGTCGCTACCTGCATCAGCATCCCCCGCAGACGGTTGTTCAGCTGCCGGAAGGCTCGTGGGGCGAGGGCGGCTACCACTGGGTGTGGCTGAACGAGTGGACGGAATGGACATGGAGGCGCATCTACCCCGCCGAGCGTGAAATGGTGCGTCTGGCGCGCGAGCACGGCGACAACCCGCGCGTGCAGACCATCCTGAAGCAGATTGCCCGCGAGCTGTTGCTCCTGCAGTCGTCGGACTGGCAGTTTCTCATCAGCACCTGGTCGGCGAGGGATTACGCGGAACTGCGCGCGCAGTGGCACGCCGACCGCTTCCAGATGCTGGTGAATCTGCTGGAGCGGGTGGCACGAGGCGAGGAACCAACCCCTGAAGAGTGGGGCGCGCTGGGCGAGGCGGAGGAGCGAGACAACATCTTCCCCGACGTCGAGCCGAAGTGGTGGGCGCAACTGGAGTTTCCGCCACACGAAGCTTAGCGCATGAACATGCGACAGAACCGGGATAGCCGAGCCGATCTGCGCCAGATTCCTGCCGTCTCGCGCATCCTGCAGGAGGCAGAGGTGCAATCTGCCATCGCCGAGCACGGGCGCGAGCTGGTGGTGACGTGTGCACGCGACGTGCTGAACCGGCTTCGCGAGCGCATCCGACGGGGTGAACCGGTGGCAGTAGACGCGGGTTCCGTTGCCGGGCAGGTGCTGGAGGAGGTATACCGATGGCGCCATCGCACCCTGCGCCAGGCGATTAACGCCACCGGGGTGGTTCTGCACACGGGGTTGGGACGCGCCGTGCTGGCGGAATCGGCAAAACGCGCCATCGCCGAGGTGGCGAGCGGGCACTCGATGCTGGAAATCGACAGGGAAACCGGCGAGCGCGGCGACCGCATCGACCATGTGCGCGACCTGCTGTGCCGTTTGACCGGTGCGGAAGATGCCACGGTAGTGAACAACAACGCGGGCGCGGTGCTGCTGGCGGTCACCGTGCTGGCGCAGGGCAGAGAAGTGATTATCTCGCGCGGGCAGCTGGTGGAGATCGGCGGCGCGTTCCGAATGCCCGACATCATCGCCCAGAGTGGCGCGCGCCTGGTGGAGGTAGGCACCACTAACCGCACCCGCCTATCGGACTACGAGCGGGCGATCACCGGCGACACCGCTCTGCTGTTGCGCTGTCATCCGAGCAATTTCCGCATCGTGGGCTTTGTGGAGGAGGTATGCGCGCAGGAGCTGGCTGAGCTGGCACACCGCTACAACCTGCCGGTGCTGGACGATGTGGGCAGTGGATGCCTGGTGAACACCGAACAGTTCGGGCTGGAGCATGAACCGACCCTGCAGGAGAGCATCTCTGCGGGTTGTGACGTGGTGACCTGTAGCGGCGACAAACTGCTGGGTGGTCCGCAGGCAGGTATCATTCTGGGCAAGAAGCCGATCATCGAGGCGATCCGCCGGCATCCGTTGCACCGTGCGCTCCGTGTGGATAAGCTCACCCTTGCCGGGTTGGAAGCCACTCTGCGGTTGTATTTGAATATGGATCAGGCGTTGCGGGAGATACCCGTCCTGCGCGCGCTGGCAATGCCCGCCGAGCAGATTCGGAGAAGGGCACAGAGGCTGAAACGGCGACTGCAGTCCTCCCTGCCCGCCGACCGGGCTACGGTCCGCCTGCGACCGGGGGTGTCGCAAGTGGGCGGAGGCAGTCTGCCCGGGCAGGAACTGTCCACCACGCTGGTGTGCGTGCGACCGTTGCGGGCAAGCGCTCAGCAGATGGCACATGCCCTGCGCTGGCACGAGCCTGCGGTGTTTGTGCGTATCGAGCAGGACGAAGTGGTGATCGACCCACGCACTCTGCTGGAACACGAGCTGGAGGCAGTGGTGACGGCACTCCTGTCCGCTGGCGAATCGTGTTGAGAGGAGGGAAGGGACATGCATGATGCGGTGAATCGGGCAGTGAACGATACCGTGAAGGCGCTGGTGCGTGTTGCGGCGATGCGCGAGAAGGACGCCGACCGCCACAGCGCGCGGGTGGCTGTGCTGGCTGTGGCTACCGGGGAGAAGCTGGGCATGAGTGACGAGGATCTGTTGACCCTGCGCCGCGCGGCAGAACTGCACGACATCGGCAAAGTGGCTATCTCGGAGAGTATTCTGTGCAAGCTGGGCAGTCTCAGCGAGGAGGAGATTCGCATCATGCGTCAGCATGCCACGCTGGCGCTGGAGATTCTGGGTGCGGTGCGCGCGCTACAGCCCACCCTCCCGCTCATCAAACACCATCATGAGCGGTGGGATGGCACAGGCTATCCCGACGGACTGGCAGGAGAACAGATACCGCTGGGGGCGCGCATTATCGCCGTCGCGGAGGTGTATGATATTCTCACGCACGGAGCGCCATGGAAAGAGCCACTGTCAGTCGAGGAGGCGAAGGCGGAGATTCGGCGCTGTGCAGGCACCCAGTTCGATCCGCGTGTTGTCGAGGCGTTCTTGCAGGTGTGCGATTTGACATGCGATTAGACCGCTCGCGTTGCCTGCGGCGAATCGGAGAGGCTATAATACTCAGGAAAGCAAATCATTGATCCCGAAACCATGCATACTAACGTCCCGACGAAGAAGTGGCGTGTCCTCCAGGTAGTGTCCAGTTCGGCAACATCCGGTGCCGAACGGCATCTGGTGCTTCTCTCCCGAACCCTCCAGCAACAGGGACACCATGTGTTGACCGTCTGCCCGCCGCAAAACTGGCTGCCCGATGAACTCCGACGCGCCGGCGTGAACACCCTGCCCTTACCCATGCACGGCATCGGCTCGCTGGAGACGCTGGCTCGTCTGGTGCAGGTGGTGCGCGAGCAGAAGATCGACATCATCCACACCCATCTGACCCGCGCCACCTATCTGGGTCTGCTGGCAGGTCTGCTTACGCGTCGACCGGTGGTGTCCACCGTGCACGTTTTCACCTCGGATCCCGCTTATCGCTGGCTCACCCGATTGGGCAACCCGCTGATCGCCGTATCGGAGGCAGTGCGCAGCTGGCTGATCGCGCACGGCGTGTCCGCCAGCGAGGTGCAAACCGTGCACCATGCCACCGACTTCATCTCGCTGAACGGCTTCCACGCCGACGCGCCTCGGGAGGTGCGTTGGGAGTTTGGCATCCCCACAGACAGCAAGCTGGTGGGAGTCTTCGCGAAGGTGACACCCATCAAAGGGCACGACCTGCTGATTGAAGGACTGCCCCACGTGCTGATGAGGCATCCCAGCACCTACGTGCTGTTTGTTGGCAGTACGGACAGTGCGTTTGCCCGTCGGACGCGACTGCGCGCTGCCGAGCTGGGAGTGGCAGAACGGGTGCGCTTCGTGGGCGTGCGCACCGATGTCGCCCGGCTGATGCAGGCGGTGGATGTGGTGGCGTTGCCGTCTCGGTCCGAGACGTTCGGGATGGCGGTGCTGGAAGCGATGGCGCTGGGCAAACCGGTGGTCGCCACGCGCGTGGGCGGACTGCCCGAGATCGTGCGCGACCGCGAAACGGGCATTCTGGTGGACTTCACGGCAGTGTCGCTGGCGCACGGGCTGAGCGAACTGCTCGCCAGCGCGGAACTGCGCCACCAGCTGGGCGAGACCGCCCGGCAGTTCGCCTGTCGGTATCACAGTCCGGAGCGTATGGTGCGCGGGGTGGAATCGGTGTACGCCCGCGCCCTCAGCGCCTGAAGATGCCACCCATCCTGATGTACCATAACGTCGGTGCGCCGGGGCGTTCGCTGAACGTTTCACCACAGGGGCTGGCTCGACAGTGCCGTCTGCTGAAGATGCTGGGCTATCACGCCATCACCCTGCGCGAGCTGGCAGGGCATCTGGAAGCGGGCACGATTCCCCCAAAAGCGGTGGTCTTCACCTTCGATGACGCCCTGATGGGCGTTTACACCCACGCCCTGTCCGTGCTGAGCCGTTTCGGGTGGCGAGGAACGGTGTTCGCCGTCAGCCAGCGGCTGGGTCAGGAGACAGAATGGGCGACGAATATTCGCCACCGCGTGATGAGCGCACAGCAACTGCGTGAACTGCACGACGCCGGCTGGGAAGTGGGGGCACATACACGCACCCATCCACATCTGCCTCGCCTGCACCCCGAAGAAGCATGGCAGGAAATCGCGCTGTGCAGGGAGGACCTGAGTAACCTGCTGGGCGAGGAGGTGACCACCTTCTGCTATCCCTACGGCGACCTCAACGAGCAGGTAGTATACATGGTTCAGCAGGCGGGTTACCGCGCGGCGTGCACGACTCGGAAGGGACTCGTGTATCCGGACACCGACCCTTACCTGCTTCCGCGAGTGCATATCGCCTTTGGAGACGGTGCGTCTGGTCTGCTGTACCGGCTATGGCGAGCGTGGAGACGCACCGTGCGGCGGCAGGTGACCGTGCGCTCTGGAGAGGAGGTGCGAGATTCTTCGCTTCGCTCAGAATGATGGCATTAAATGGCAGAATGAGCCTGTCATTTGTCATGCTGAGGCTTCAGCCGAAGCATCTCAAGAGATTCTTCGCTTCGCTCAGAATGACAGTAATAGATGGCAGAATGAGTTTATTAATTGTCATGCTGAGCGCTAGCGAAGCATCTCGCTCTCGCGGGCGGACTGCGTTTTCAGCACGGGTAACATGCCCGTGCTACGTGTTTTCAAACACCCTCCCGATCCCCCTTGACAGACTCCCACAGGCTGTGATATACATCGATTTAATATAGAGGGCATAGAGCTGTCGTCGCTCCCGTGTCGCGTCAGAACCCCCTCATGTGGTCAGGCAATCGAGGATGGCGTACCATCCTTGATTAGGCGCATAACTGACTGACGAGGAGGTTACAAAAATGAAGAGGTGTAAGGGCTTTACCCTGATCGAGCTGCTGGTGGTTATCGCGATTATCGCGATCCTGGCAGCGATCCTGTTCCCCGTGTTCTCGCAGGCGCGCGAAAAAGCGCGACAAACCGGCTGTCTGTCCAACACCAAGCAGATCGGCCTGGCGTGGTCGATGTACACGCAGGACTACGACGAGCGCACCACCCCCGCTAAGGTGTGCAACCACAACTACAGCGGTCCCAACCCGTACCCCGGACGTCTCCTGTGCTGGGGCGGCAGGACGGACTACGCCAACAACTGGGACTGCGGCGCACCGTATGCGGGCTTCTACGACCTGCTCGCGCCGTATATGAAGAACTACGGCATCCTGCGCTGTACGTCGCGCCCCAACCGCGGCTACTATCCCTTCGATGCCAGCGGGAACCCCACCGCCGAGCAGGCGCCGGGCGGAAGCTGGGAGAACCTGCGCAACACCTACGCGGTGAACTTCTACGCGGTCGCCACCAACATCATCTGGAACCTTGCCTCCGCCACCAGCTGCTATGCCAACTGGGACGGACGAGGCAGGACGCTGGGCAAGTTCTCGGCACCCGCCAGCGTCATAGCGATCGTCGAGGCGTACGGCTCTTGCCCGGACATCCGCAATGTGGTGACCAACGTGGACTGCGGCGTGCATAACCGCGGTTCCAACTATGTGTTTGTGGACGGGCACGCCAAGTGGATGCGCATCAGTGCCACCTTGAACCCCAACAACCTGTGGGTGGACGAATCCGACCCTGACGGGCGCGCTTGCGTGGCGAATGCCTACATGAACCGCCTCGTGTCCAACGACCGCACCCGCATCGAGTGTCTCGGGCAGTGAGGTGAGAGCCATGCGACGCGAGGTGAGCCCCGCGGTGGTTATCCTTGCGGTGGTGGCGGTTCTGGTGGTGATTGGCGCGCTCTGGGCGTACCTGCAGAGACCTCGTACGGACACGGAGGCGGTCCGTCGTGAGGTCGAAGAGCAGATGTACCGTGAGGGTGAGCTGGGGCACCGCCCGGGCCAGGTGCCAGTGCCAGCCACTCCGCGATGAGAGGTTGCTTAACTGAGCGACAAGACCAATCTGCTTCTGCCGGTATGCCCCGCGTGGGCATACCGGGCTTTTTTGAAGAACGTCAAGGAAAACCCTTTGCTTGAGGAGAAGCTGGGTAGCGTGAGGAGGGATAAGCGATGAGAAAGATTTCGCGACGACGCTTTCTGCAGGATTCGCTGGCGTTGCTCACCGTCACCGCACTACCTGCTCCGGTGTTCGCTTCGTGGAAGGTGGCGCGACAGCAAGCCAGCCCCAACGACCGCATCGGCGCGGCGGTGATCGGTTTCAACGGGCAGGGCAAAAGCCACATCCGCCAGCTGCTGGCACAGCCCGACGTGGACCTGGTGGCATTGTGTGACCCCGACGAGGCAGTATGGGCGGGCGGACTGAAGATTATCGAAGATGCTGGCAGACCCAAGCCGAAGACCTACAAGGACATTCGCAAACTGCTGGAAGATAAGGACGTGCACGTGGTGACCATCGCCACGCCGAACCACTGGCATGCGCTCGCCGCCATCTGGGCAATGATGGCAGGCAAGGACGTGTACGTGGAGAAACCCACCAGCCACAACGTGTGGGAGGGCAGGCGCACAGTGGAGATCGCCCGCCAGCTGGGGCGCATCTGCCAGAGTGGGACGCAAATCCGCTCGTCCAAAGGCATCCGGCAGGCAATGCAGTATCTGCACGAAGGCAAGCTCGGCAAGGTGTATCTGGCGCGAGGTCTGTGCTACAAGCGGCGCGACTCCATCGGCAAGGTGTCCGGACCGCAGGAGCCGCCGCCCACGGTGGACTACGACGTGTGGCTGGGTCCCGCCCCGAAGAAGCCGGTGATGCGCCAGCGGTTCCATTACGACTGGCACTGGTTCTGGGACTACGGCAACGGCGATCTGGGCAACCAGGGCGTGCATCAGATGGACATCGCGCGATGGGGGCTGAACAAGAACACCCTGCCGAACAAGGTGCTGGGGCTGGGCGGACGCTTCGGCTACGAGGACGACGGCGAGACGCCCAACACCGAGCTGGTCTTTTGCGACTACGGCGATTGCCAGCTCATCTTCGAAGTGCGCGGATTGGAAACGCCAGACCTGAAAGGCGCGAAGGTGGGCAACATCTTCTACGGCGAGAAGGGCATCATGGTCATCCCCAGCTATAGCAAAGCCATCGTGTACGATAACGACGGCAACAAGGTGACCGAGTTCGACGCGGGTGGTGACCACATGCGCAACTTCCTGGACGCCGTGCGCACTCGCAAGCACACCGACCTGCACGCCGACATCGAGGAAGGGCATCTCTCCAGCGCGCTGTGCCATCTGGGCAACGTGTCCTATCTGCTGGGCGAGCTGGTGCCGTTCGACAGGAAGGTGCAGGCTTTCGGCGACAACAAGGAGGCTTACGAGACCTTTGCGCGGTTCGAGGAGCACCTGGCGGCGAACAACGTGGTGCTGAAGGAGGCGAAGTACCGGCTGGGGCGCGAATTGCAGATCGATGTCCAGCGCGAGACATGCGGAAGCGATTCGCAGGCGAACCGTCTGTTTACGCGCGAATACCGCAAGCCCTACGTGGTGCCGGAGAAGGTGTAGCCCTCACCCCCTGCCCCTCTCCCAGCGCTGTGGGAGAGGGGCTGCTGTTTTACCGGGTGGTCTGCCCTCCGCCGGGTGGGGCACCAGCTCCCCCGCCACCGGGCGACCCCATTCTCTCCGACTTGGGCAGCATGGGACCGGTGTAGTAGCCGGGCGGTGGAGGTTCCTCGCGTTGCACCCGATAACGCAGGATCAGCGCCACGACGATCAGCACCAGCCCAACAGCAAGCAGGATGGCGACGGTCTTACCGCTTGTTCCTTGCATCGCTTTTCACCGTCCGTCAAAATGAAGCACCCCGCAGAGCAGTCTGCGGGGTGCCTGGTGTTTCTACTGCGTTGTGGCTCCCGGTGAGCCTGAACGCTCGCTCTTGGGAAGCATGGGACCCTCATAGTAGCCTTCCGCTTGCGGGTCCTCCTTCTTCCCACAGGCGGTCATGCCCAGTCCGATTGTCACCAGCCACAGCAGGCTCAACCCGATCAGGATGCCTCTTTTCAAGCCCTGACGCATGGGATTACTCCATCGAGAACGTGAAGTAGCGCATGTAGTACACGGTCTGCCCGTTCTCGACGGTGGTCGCCAGATAGCGCTCGGGGTTGCGCTTGATGTTCTTGGCGTGACCATCCAGGAAGGTGAAGTTCGCGCCGTCCTGGTGGATCTTCTGGGACTCGCAGCCGATGGAGATGACCACGTAGGTCGGTCCCTTGTCCAGCATGGTGATACCATCACCGATGAGGACGGTCTCCGCGGGCCGCTTGATCTCGGTCATGTAGCGGGTCAAACCGCCGCTCTCGGGCGGATAGCACAGGCTACCCGGGAAGTGGTAGTAGGGGTTCTCCGGAGTGCCCGCCCCGCCGCGCGTCGCCATCTGGAACACCACACCGTAATGCGCGAAGACCTGCGTGGGTGGCATGTAGGCGTCCATCGCACCCGGATAGCAGTCCGACATGTTCGCGCCCTCGAGATAGCGCTCCAGGCTCCACGAAGGGCATCGGTGCAAGCCCTGCGGCTGTCCGCCCACCGTGTAGGTTCTACCCGCGTCTGGGGGCACGAGCGTGCTCTTGATGTACGGATGAAGCAGACCGAACCAGAAGCGCTCGTTCAGGGGCTGCCCGGCATACTCACGGATCTTGAACCAGGGCACGATCGCTTCATCGTAGTCCTGGGCATACATCAGGATCGCCGTGCCGAACTGCTTCGAGTTGGACAGACACGACGACTTTCTTGCAGCTTCCCGCGCCTGTGAGAAGACCGGGAACAGGATGGCTGCCAGGATCGCGATAATCGCGATAACCACCAGCAGCTCGATCAGCGTGAAAGCACGTTGTCGCATAATCGGTTCTTACCCTCCTGACCTTAGAATTTGCGACCTATGCCAAACGCTTATCGCGTCCGACATCCGGGAATACGAAATCACGGCTGGCGCGTCTTTACACCACGATAAACCACCACTATAACCAGCACGGTGTACTATACTTTACGCTCTATAGAAAATTTTGTCAATAGGTATTTTGCTACCATGCACAGGATTTTTCATGTTTTCTCTCAAAAAATACCGGTACGCCATCCACATCAGCACTGGATTGGCTCATGAAAAAGCCTGTGAGATGACACTCCCGATGCGGATTCTCCCATCGCGCACGTCCAGCATCACGAAACCCTGCGGGTGGCGGGTGAAGAGGTCGGGATAGGTATTGAGCAGGCGCAGTTGTTCCTCCTCTGAAAGCATCGTCAATCCGCGAAAGTAGTGGTAGCCGTTGCGCTCCAGATGCTCGATGCCCAGATTCGCCATCAGCGCGAGGTCCTGCAGAAGAGAGACCGGCGGCACGGTAGTGAGGTCCTCCCCGCTGATGATGACGGGGGTGCCGCTCCGGGTCAGGTGTCGTGCCAGGCAGAGGTTCGCAATGCCCTTGAAGATGCCCTTGCAGGACTTCACACTACAGCCGGCGTACCCGCACTCCAGCGCCTGAGGCAGGCTGTGCAGTTCGGCGTCGGATTCGTCGATAATGATCGGGGGCTTGTTCTGCCAGCGGTGCAGTTGCTGGCGGGTGCGTTCACCCAACGCCTCGTCGCGGTGCAGGGGCTGTTCCACAAAGAGCAGATTCCGCAAAAAGCCGATCAGTCGTGTGTCCGCCTGCACCTGCTCCCAGAAGGCGCGGAAGGCGTCGATATCGGGGTAAGTTTCGTTCGCGTCCAGTGTGAAGTGAGGTGAGGGGCAGTGCTGTGTCAGCACCCCCGATAGCGCTCTCAACCGCTCGTGGTCACTGTGTGCCTCGCCACCAAGTTTGATTTTGAAGTAACGGAGACCGTAAGTGCGGATACACGCCTCCAGGGATTGTGGTAAGCCGTCGTTCAGGCGCTCGTTGTCGGCAATCTCCGCCTCGGTAAGGGGGTCGCTCAGTCCCACAGTGTGGCGCACGATGATCGATTCGAGAGGCTGAGCAGGCAGGTAATCGCACGGCTGTGTGCCTTTGAGAACAGGGTGAATCCTGCCCAGGTCGATGCCCAGCAGGTTCTGTCGCAGGGCGTGTGCGAAGGCGACTTTTCGGGCCCGGCAGAAAGCCTGCACCACCGCCCGCTCGATCAGGCTCATGCTGAAAGAGGCGACCAGCAGAGCGATGCCCTGCTGGCGTGCCCACTCCATCTGCACATGATACACCTCCCACCACAGCTGAAACGGGTCGGAAGCATCGCCTGACTGCTCAGCCAGTGTGCTGGCGTGCTGGATGGCGTGCAGGAGCAGGTTTACCTCCTGCTCGTAAGTGAGATTCGGGTCTTTGATGAACCAGCGCGGCGCGAGGTGGTCGCCGGCAAGCCCATGCACCTCCTGCCCGTCCACCTGCACGCTCGCCCGCAGGATGAGGTGCTGGATGTCGCGCACGGTGGCGATACCATAGCGGAAGGGCATGCGCGTGCGCATCGGCAGAACCTGCCACTCGATTTGGCGGACGGAGATGGACATCGTCGCTACGCGATCTGCTCGTATCGGCTCAGGGGCACTTCTCCCTCAAAAGGCAGTCCCCGAATGGTTGCCTGCACCGCCTTCACCAGCAGTTCACCCATGCGATGGTAGCCGTAGTAGCCCGCCCCGGCGATGTGCGGCAGGATGATCACGTTAGGAAGGAAGCGCAGGGGATGGTTGGGCGGCAGAGGCTCAGGGTCGGTCACGTCCAGCACGGCAGTGAAGCGTCCCGTTCGCGCCTCCTCCAGCAAAGCGTCCGCATCGATCACCTTGCCACGACTGGTGTTCACCAGCACACTTCCCTCTCTCAGCAGTTTGAGGTGCTCGGAGCGGATTAGTCCTACCGTTTCCGGCAGGAGAGGAGTATGCACGCTGACGATATGCGACTCGGCGAAGAGCGTGGGCAGGTCGGTCATCACCACGCGCATCCGCCGAGCCTCCCGTGCAGGCAGGAAGGGGTCGTACACCAGAATGCGCGCGCGGAACGGGCGAAGCAGGCGGATGACCTCCCGCGCCACCGTACTGCACGACACCAGCCCGACCGTCGCGCCCAGCAGATACTGTCCGTTGAGAGGAAGCGCGGGGTCGCGCCACACGCCGCGCTCGCGATAAGCGAGAGCGTGGTCTATCCATCGCCGCACGCCCATAATCATCATCCCGACCGCGGATTCGGCAACGTTGAGCGCGATACCGCCGTTGCCGCTGAACACGCGGATGCCACGGGGAATCAGATAATCGCGCACCACCTCCTCCGACAGCATGAACTTGACCGAACCCGCGGCGTGGGCAATCAGTTTGAGTCGCTCGGCACGCCGCAATACCTCGTCGGTCAAACGCGGGCTTCCCCACGCCGTGACCAGCACCTCGTAGTCCGCAATGCGCTCTGCTACCTGCTCGGAAGTGCAGGGCACATCGTGCGACCACTCGTCCACCTGCGCCACTCTGTTCAGCCTCTCCCACCAGTAAGGGGTGAAAGCCAGCTCGGTGTGGCTGGGCGCAGGCAGATACAGCAATCTCGGTTTCTCCGCCATCTTCTCCTCGCGCTGATGGGAATAACGTGTCGTTACCGATTTTGACGCGAGCGGATGAATCCCTTCCGGGCATGGGTGTATCTAACCTCATAGAAAGATAGTCAAGCCAACTGCTTGAGTAGACAAAGATTATCCAGTGCTTAGCGTGGTGAAGGAGATGAAACAGGCGTTACCCATATTGCTCACCATCGCTCTGCTGGCTGGGATTGCAGGGGTGTCGGCAATCGCGCCGCGCGAGGAGCTGCCCGCCCCCCTGAGCCAGCTGAAGGAGCGTTATGCGAAGAGGCAAACCGCTTCGGTGGACCACAGCAAGTTCCCGCAGCTTCAGCGCACCTTCGCGCAACCGCAGGAGGTGACCGAGGCGTGCATCGGCTGTCACAATGGCAGGCACGTGGAGGTGATGCAGACCCCCCACTGGCGCTGGGAGCGGGAGGAGTATGTGCCCGGACGGGGCGTGCTGTATCTGGGCAAGCGCAACTCGGTGAACAACTTCTGTCTCGCCACCACAGGCAGCGAGCAGGCATGCGCCAAATGCCACGCAGGGTATGGCATGACATCTGTCCACACATTTGACTTCAATAACCCGCGCAACGTGGACTGTCTGGTCTGCCATGACCGCACCGGAACCTACGTCAAGGCGAACAATCGCGCGGGCTACCCCGACCCGAAGGTGAACCTCACCGCGGTGGCGCAGAGCGTGGGCAAGCCCACCCGCGACAACTGTGGGGTGTGTCATTTCTTCGGAGGCGGCGGCAACAACGTCAAGCACGGCGACCTGGACCAGGCGTTGTTCGAGCCGACGCGCGACCTGGACGTACACATGGCGATAGACGGCGCCAACATGCAGTGTGTGGACTGCCACACCGCCGAAAAGCACGTCATACGGGGCAAGCTGTACTCGGTGTCGTCGATGAACCGCAATCGGGCTACCTGCGAGCAGTGCCACACCAGCACCCCGCACCGCGACGACCTGCTGAACGAGCACACGCTGAAGGTGGCGTGCCAGACGTGCCACATCCCCACCTATGCGAAGGCGAACGCCACAGTGGTACGCTGGGACTGGTCTACTGTTGGGAGGCTCCGCGACGGCAAGCCCTATGAAGAGCACGATGCCGACGGCAACCCCACTTACAAGTCGATCAAGGGCAGTTTTGAATGGCGTAAGAACCTGCAACCGGAATATGTGTGGTTCAACGGAGTAGCAGACCACTACCTGGCAGGTGACCGCGCGCCGAGGGAGGCACAGCCCATCCCCCTGAACCGATTCTTCGGCTCCTACGACGATCCCGACGCCCGCATCGTGCCCGTCAAAATCATGCGCACGCGCCAGTTCTACGACCCGGTGAACCAGATTCTGGTAACACCGCTACTGTTCGCCCCGGAGAAGGGCAAGGGCGCGCTGTGGCAGGACTTCGACCCGGTGCGCGCGGCGGAAGAGGGCATGAAGGCGCGAGGGCTACCGTTCAGTGGACAAATCGACTTCATCGAGACGGTAACCTACTGGAACATCAACCACATGGTGGCGCCGAAGGAGCAGGCGCTCGCCTGCACCGAGTGTCACACGCGACAGGGCAGCCGCATCGCCCACCTGCGCGACTTCTACATGCCGGGGCGAGACCATTCACCCGCAGTAGACCGGGTGGGCAAATCGCTGGTTGTGCTGACCCTGCTGGGCGTGCTGGCGCACGGTGGTCTGCGCATCGCATCCGGCGTCATCCGCAAACGAAACGGAGGTGACAGCGCGTGAAACGGATACGACTGTATAGCGGCTTCGAACGGTTCTGGCACTGGACGCAGGCGGTGCTGATACTGTTCCTGGCGTTCACAGGCTTTGAGATACACGGTTCGTTCACCTTCTTCGGCTTCCGCGAGGCGGTGCGCTACCACAACATCGCGGCGTACCTGCTCATCGGGCTGATCGTCTTCGCCATCTTCTGGCACTTCACCACCGGGGAATGGCGGCAGTATATACCCACTCTGGCGAACATCCGCGCTCAGCTGGAGTTCTACGTGTTCGGCATTTTCCGCAACGCACCTCACCCCACACAGAAGACCGCGCTGAACAAGCTGAACCCGCTCCAGCGCATCACCTACTTCGGTTTGAAGGTGTTCCTGATTCCCCTGGTGGTGGGGTCGGGCATGCTGTACATGTTCTACCGCTACCCCTCACGTTACGGCATCGAGGCAATCAACATCGGCTCGCTGAAGTTCATCGCGCTGGCACACACGCTGGGCGCGTTCCTGATGGTGGCGTTTGTCATTCTGCATGTGTACATGACCACCACCGGCACGACCGCCCTTGCGAACCTGCGCGCGATGATAACTGGCTATGAAGAGGTGGAAGAACCCACCACTGCACACGCTCTGGAGGGACAACAGGCATGAACGAGTCGCGAACCCTGAACCCCTACGTGGCGGGAGTCCTGCTGGGGCTGTTGCTGGTGATGACCATCTACATCACCGGGCGCGGGCTGGGCGCCAGTGGCGCGATTAAGAGCGTCACCGTCGCCGGGGTATCGGCCGTTGCGCCCCATCACGCCCACTCCGCGAAGTTCTACCGCGAGTACCTGAACGAACACGCCGGCGGACCGCTCAAAAACTGGCTGGTGTTCGAGGTGGTCGGCGTGCTGATTGGGGCGTTCCTGTCGGGGCTGGCGGCGGGGCGACTGAAGCTGGTCACCGAGCGGGGCGCGGGCGTTGCTACCAGAACCCGCCTGATCGCCGCTTTTGTGGGTGGCATCCTGTGGGGCATCGGCTCGCAGCTCGGCAGGGGATGTACCAGCGGCGCTGCGCTCAGCGGGATGGCGGTGATGTCGACGGGCGGCATCCTCACGATGCTGTCCATCTTTGCGGGGGCATATCTGTTCGCCTACTTCTTCCGCAATCTGTGGAGACGGGAGGTGCACGATGGGACCTCTGGTGCCTGACCTCATCAGCGAGAACCTGAACTACGTGCTGGCGTTGCTCATCGGCATCGCCTTCGGGGCGATATTGGAAAGCGCGGGATTCTCGTCCTCGCGCAGGCTGGTGGGGCTGTTCTACGGCTACGATTTCACGGTGCTGCGCGTCTTCTTCACCGCCGGCATCGTGGCGATGGTGGGCGTGATGGCTTTGAGCCACTTCGGTCTGCTGGACATGAATCTCGTGTACATCAATCCCACCTTCGTCTGGTCCGCTATCGTGGGTGGACTGCTGATGGGGCTGGGGTTTGTCGTCGGCGGTTACTGCCCGGGCACCAGCTTCTGTGCGGCGGCTATCGGCAAGCTGGACGCGCTGGCGTTGATTGCGGGCGCGCTGGTGGGCGTGTTCCTGTTCGCTGAAGGCTACCCGGTGCTGGAGGGGCTTTACCGCGCGGGGTATCTGGGCAGTCCGCGCATCGCCGAGACGCTGAACATCTCGCCCAGCCTGTTCGCGGCGGTGATGGTGCTGTTCGCGCTGGTGGCGTTCGCTATCGCCTCTTTCGTGGAACGGAAGGTGAACCGCCGCGCCGAGAAAGCGCCGATGTGGACGCCGTCGCGGGTCGCTGTGGCTGGCGTGGGGCTGTTGCTGGCGCTGTCTGCCTTTTCGTTCAATGACCGCAAAGCGGAACTGCTCCAGCTGGTGCAGGATGAGCGTCTGGTGCGCTCGTATCCGGTGCAGACGATGAGCGTGGACGAGTTCGCCTTCCGGCTGATGGACGACGCGGACGACCGGATTCAGGTTATCGACTTCCGCCCGGAGAACGCCATCGCCGAAGAGCGGCTCCCGAAGTCTTTCGCGTTCACGGTGGACAACCTGTTTGAGCAGGAGCCGTCGCGACTGCTGAGGTTGAAAGGCAAGGTGAACGTGTTCGTTGCCGAGGATGAGCTGACGGCACGGCGCATGGCGATCATCGCCACAGAGCTGGGGTTCCGTCGGGTGCTGGTGCTGGAGGGCGGTCTGCAAGCCTTCCGCGAGCAGGTGTTGAACTTCCGTCCCCAGCGTCCCCCGCGCGATTTCGTGGAGGAGAGCACCTACCGTTTCCGCCGGCGGGCACAGCAGGTAATACCCGAGCTCATCCGGCAGAACAAAGCCACCGAGCCCGTGAAGAAGGAGAAGAAGCGCGTGCTGGGCGGATGCTAGACTGCTTGACTTTTTGCTGGTCGCACTGTATAATACACTTGTTCCTGCGCGCCCGTAGCTCAGGTGGATAGAGCGTGAGGTTGCGGACCTCAAGGTCGGGGGTTCGAGTCCCTCCGGGCGCGCCATTTTTCTTTCTGCCCAGAAGTTGACAACTCCCTTCCCCTCGTGTTACAGTGAGAACCGGTATTTTCACCAGCGTTTCGAGCATGTGAAGGAGCAACGAGCATGACTAGAGGCTTCATGGTGCTCACCGCGCTTATTGTCGCTGGAGGGCTGTTGCTGAGCGGTTGTGGGGGTGGAGGAGGCACAGCGCCGCCGCCCAATCAGTTCATCGAGCTGAAGGAAGGCAAAGTGGTGGTGGAACAGGGAGCAGGCGAGCTGATTATCCGCGCGAACCTGTCGCAACTGCCGGGCGTAGGCTTTGACGTAGATGCTGTGCAGGTGGAGCTGTATTCCGGCGATGGCTTCCCGAACCCCAGGACAGACACGCCCCAATCCAGCAACCTCCTGCGTACGTTCCGCGTGAGCCGGGACGGAACCCTGCTCGACGAACTGCGCCTGCCGGCGGGACGTTATACCGCCCTCGCACGAGACATCCACGTGGTGCAGGACGGCAAGGAGTTCCGCAGTGCGCTAACCGCCTTCGTGTTCGATGTGTTCGAAGCTGGAGGGACATTGCACACCACTCTGCCCCTGAAGTTTGAAGCGCGGTTCCCCGCCCTTGGGTCGGTCATCGAGAACTCCTACGTGGCTTTCCTCACCGACGCAGGAGCTGTTGGTGGCACCTCGCGCCTGTTCGTCCAGCACGCCAACGGCACGGTGGACATGACGCGCACCTTCGTGGCACAGACGGAAGCGGGCAACCCGGTAGCCGCGGTGAGCTTTGAGGCTCTGCCGGGCGGGCCCACGCTGGGCAACGTGGAGCGTCTGATACTGAAGGCGTTCAAACCATGAGCGGGCGAAGGACAAGTCGTTTTCTTCTCCCCCTGTGCACGCTGGTTCCACTGGCGCTCGCTCCCTGCCGACTGTCTGCACAGGGCGTGGAAACTTCCCCACAGGCGGTTCAGGCGAGCACCGTCTGGCGCACGGCGGAGGTGGAAGGTCGTCAGCTGTGGATATCCGAGCAGGCGGTATCGCTTCGTCTGGATGCTCAAACTCGCGCCCAGGTGGGCTGGCAGAAGATAGTGGCGAAGGGGAAGGTGCGCACCAACCGGTTTTCCACCTCCGCGCGCTGGCTGGAGGCAGAGCGTCTGATTCGCGACAAGGACAACCGCCAGCTGTCGCTGTTGTTTCGTCGCACGGAAGCGGCAGAGGGAACGGCGGATGTGGCGGAGGGGCTGTTCACCTACGTGGCACCGCGTATCGATACCACTGCCCTCACATCGGTGGAGCGCAGTCGGCGATGGGAGCGCAGTTACCGGCTGTCGTACTCCCGCATCCACGCAGGCACGGAGGCGGCGGATACTATCGGGGTGCTGGCGTCATTGCGCCCCCTGCGTTCCTCAGGCTGGCAGTGGCAGGTGCAGGGGGGTGTATACGCCGACCGCCACACCGATACCACCTACCGCGTGGTGCTGAGCGGACGGCTGAGCATCGAGGCGGGACAGGGCGTGCAGGTGCATTTGGGGGCGACACTGGCGCCAAACGGCTTCCCTTACGCAGGCACGCCGATCGAAGCGTTGACCGCCTTCGCGCTCTACCAGCCGGGCAGTCTGGTGCAGAGCTGGCGCGACCGCCCTGCGGGTAATCTGACTCTGCAAGTAACGGCAGGCAGGTAAGCCTGCTATTCGGAGGACGCCTCCTCGGCAAAGACCTTGCGCAGCTGACGCTCGTTTTGCGCGGACACCAGCGCAATGACGCTGTCGTTGGGCTTCAGCACGGTGTCGGCGCGGGGTATCATGGCGTTGTCGTCCCGGATGATGCACACAATCAGCGCATCCGACGGCAGAGCCAGGTCCTCCACACGCCTGCCCACCACAGGAGACCGCGTGCTGATTTCCACGTCCACAATCTCAATGTTTCCCCTCTGGAGCGCCGCGAGGGGAATGACTTCGCTGGTCTCGATCTCCTGCTCGATCAGGTGATAGATAATGTTGGTACTGCTGACGGTGGCGTCGATGCCCAATTGCTGGAAGATGCCCTCGTTGCGCGGGTCGTTGATGCGCGCGACCGTGCGCGGCACGTTGAAGTACCACTTCGCAATCTGGCTGATGATGAGGTTATCCTCGTCGTCTCCTGTGCAGGCGACCACGATGTCGGCACGGTCGGCTCCGGCTTCGCGCATGATGCGGATCTCGTCCCCGCGCCCGCGCATCACCGCCTCTCCGAACTCGTCACGCAGGAGGTCACAGCGTCGCTTATCGCGTTCGATCAGCAGCACTTCGTGCCCGGCACTTAACAGCGTCTTCGCCAGATAGTAACCTACGTTGCCAGCACCGACGATGATGATGTACATGCCAGCTGAACCTCACTCAATCCTTCAGTTCCGGGGGTAGGACATTGTAGTCTTCGACCGAGCCCAACGGGCGGTCGTAGGCAAGATCGCGAATCATGGCGGAACCGATAAGACTGTAGCAGATGGTGTAGATGCCTCGCTCGCGGTACGCCTCGGCGCGGATGGGGTCGTTTACTTTGGCAACCACTTTGGGCACACGGAAGCGCTCTTTGGCGATCTGCGCCGCCATCAGGTTGCGGTTGTCGCCCTCGGTGAGTGCAACAAACATATCCGCCTGCTCGATGCCCGCCTTTTTCAGCACGTCCTCGTCCAGTCCGTTGCCGTGCACGACGGCGCCCGTGAACTTGCCGCCGAGCCGCTCCAGCGAGTCGTTGTTCCACTCGATGAGGGTGACGCGGTGTCCCTCTGCTGCCATGATACGCGCCAGGGCGGCGCCGGTGCGCCCACATCCCATGATGACTATTCTCATCGGAAATCCGTTCCTCGATATGACGTATTGATGCCGAAGTTCAGTATACGCCGATGTCGGCTCGTTGTCAACTTCAAAGAGGTATTTCCCACTTCGGGCGCGAATTACATACCGCTTCGGCTGTTACATCCGCTCCCCACATTGCGTAAGTGATTCTGGTACAGTGATAGCGGAAGTCAACGGATAAGGCAGGGTTCTCCTATGGGATGGTCATGGAAACTGGGTGAATATGCGGGCATCGCGGTGTATGTGCACGCCACGTTTCTGCTTCTAATCGGGTGGATCGCCCTTCTGCACTGGTTGCAGATCGGCACGATGCAGGCGGTTGTGGGTGGGGTGGTTTTCATCCTGCTGTTGTTCGGCTGTGTGCTGTTGCACGAGTTCGGGCACGCGCTGATGGCAAAGCGTTACGGCATCCGCACGCGGGACATCACCCTGTTACCCATCGGGGGTGTGGCGCGTCTCGAAAGAATGCCGGACAAGCCCGTGCAGGAGCTCTGGGTGGCGCTGGCGGGTCCTGCCGTGAATGTGGCGATATTCGCGGTGCTGTATCTGCTGTTGCAGGCGAAGATGGCGCTGGCGGACTTCGCGCAGGTGGACAACGGCATGGTGCGCGGCTCGCTGTGGGCGCGGCTGATGATGGTGAATCTGTTTCTGGCTGCGTTCAATATGCTCCCCGCCTTCCCGATGGATGGCGGACGGGTGGTAAGGGCTCTGCTGGCGATGCGCATGGATTACGTGCAGGCGACCAATATCGCGGCGGGGCTGGGGCAGGCGATGGCGTTCCTGTTCGGCTTTCTGGGGTTAATGTTCAATCCGTTTCTGCTGTTCATCGCGCTGTTTGTGTGGATCGGCGCCGCGCAGGAGGCAAGCATGGTGCAGATTCGCTCCGCGCTGAGCGGCATTCCCGTCCAGCGTGCCATGTTGACCGACTTCCGCACGCTCTCGCCCGACGATCGCCTGGACCGGGTGGTGGAGCTTATCCTGAGCGGATGGCAACAGGACTTCCCGGTGCTGGAGGAGGGGCGTATCCGCGGCGTGCTGACCCGGAGCGACCTGCTGACCGCGCTGGCACAGCAGGGACTGGACCGTCTCGTGCGTGACGTGATGCAGAGCGAGTTCGAGGTGGTCGACTCTTCAGAGATGCTGGAGAACGTCCTGCCGCGCCTGCAGGCGTGCCAGTGCCACTCCATGCCGGTGGTACGTCACGGCGAGCTGGTTGGACTGCTCACGCTGGACAACGTGGGAGAGTTCATGGCGATACAGTCCGCGCTGGACAGCGCATCCCGAAGAGCCTCACAGCGGGGTATCATGTAGCAGGAGGCACATGGTGCAACGACTGACCGCTTTCCTCAGCAGACGCTCACGGCACTTCTGGACAGCCGTTGGGTTGTTGCTGGTGGGAATTATCGCCACTATCGACTATTTCACCGAACCCGATATCCTCATCCTGTACCTCATTCCCATCATCCTGGTGGACTGGTTCGCGGGCGAGAAGCCGGGCGTCATTCTGGCGATCGCCAGCGCCATCGCATGGTTCGCCTCCGATGTGCTGACCACTCAGCACGACACTTCGGATGTGGTGCCGTACTGGAACCTGGCGGTGCGTTCGGCTATCTTCCTCATCGTTACCTATATGCTCTCCGGCTTGCTGGCGACGAGAAAGCGCCACGAGGAGCTGATGCATTTCATCATTCACGACCTGCGCTCCCCCCTGACGAATGTGCTGACTGGTTTGCAGACCCTGCGCGAGATGCGCAACGGCAAGATGGACGAGTCGGAGCAGGAGATGCTGGATATGGCGCTCATCTCCAGCAACCGGATGCTCACCCTGATCAACTCTCTGCTCGACCTGCCCCGCCTGGAACACCGGAAAATGCCGGTAGAGCGCCGTGAGGTGAGCGTGGACGAGCTGGTGAATAACTCGCTGGCTGTGGTGGCGCTGTGGGCGGCACAGAACCGCGTGCAGATCGTGTACGAGGGTGACCCGCGGGTGACCACCGTGATTGCCGACCCCGACATCACGGCGCGCGTGCTGGTGAATCTGCTGAGCAACGCGCTGAAATACAGCCCTCCCGACTCTACCATCACCGTGCGTACCCGCCTGTCTCCGGACGGCATGGTGACCTTCAGCGTCACCGATCAGGGACCGGGCATTCCGCCCGAGTGGGTGGACAAGGTGTTCGACAAATACGCGCAGGTGGAGGCACGCAAGGAAGGCGCGTCCACCGGGCTGGGGTTGACCTTCTGCCAGCTGGCCGTGGAGGCGCAGAAAGGGCGCATCTGGATCGAGAGCGAGGTGGGCAAAGGCACCACCGTGCTGTTCACCCTGCCCGCGGGCACGGCTAAGCGTGCGCCCCTGCTGGAAGAGTAGCGATCACCGAATCCGGTACAGATGTACCTCGTAGGGCTTGAAGTCGTCCTCGAAGCGCCCGCGCTGTACGGCGATGCGCCTGTTCTCACCCAGCACTTCCGCCGTCGCCCGGGCAGGAACGCCCTGCAGGGAAAACTCCGCACGTGTACTGGCGTTGCGCATCGCCACCGCAAACAGATAGGTGGCGCCACCGTGTCGCTTCACCATCGCGTGCACCGGCACATCGGAGCTGGATGACCGCACGACCGCACCGTCGACCACCGTTGGGCTGTTCAGTACCGGCGCCAGCTCGTGAATCTGGCGATTGATGGCGGTCACCGCCTCCAGCATCTCCCGGTCCTCCAGCAGAGCCCACTCCACGAAGGTCGGTTCGAACTGGTGCACGAAGTAGATGATGCCCTGCGATCCGTGAATCAGCGACATCCAGACCTCCGCCCGCACATGATGGGGCGTCGGCTTGCGCTCGCGGTTGCTGATACGGGTGCACTCCAGCGCGTTCCAGATGATCTTTCTGCCGTCGGTGGACTCGTTCCAGCGCGTCCACAGGTGCAGACGTTCCAGCCCCTTCGCCACATACCACAGCAGGTCTTCCGAGTTCAGACCCGCTACAGGATACACATCGTAGGAGACGATGTCCGCCCCTTTCACGTAGGTGAAGTAGTCGTCGGGATGTGCGCCGGGTCCGCGCCCCACCCAGGTGTCGTTGGCGATGCCCTGCCCCAGGTTCAGCAGGACGGGACGGTCGGGGTCGCGGGCACGCAGTTGCCGATACCAGTCCACCACCTTCTGCGGTGGCACAGGTCCGCCCCACTCTCTGCGTCCGGTTGCGGGGTCGGTGACAGGCTGGGCGTTGTCCGGCTCATCCTGATGCATCCAGCCGACAATGATGGGGTCTTCGCGATGCTTTAAGCCTACCTCGTTCTGCTCGCAGATGACGGGCATCTTCGCCGTACGCAGGGCGGCCAGCTGTTCCTCAGTCGGTCCCCGCCACAGCCCAACGTACAGGTTGATGCCTGCCTGACGGTATCGGGGAGCGTTGCGCGGCTGTTGAAGCCAGACAGCAATCGGGAAAAACGACGGGTCCTTCGGCGGACCGAACTTCCAGCGTGCATAGACGTTCGTGTTGTTCATCTCTGCTCAGCGTCCCTCTGCGACCGGAAATATCTTGTCGGGGTTGCATAGCCCCTGCGGGTCGAAGGCATCGTGCACCCGTTGCATCGCCCGCAGGTCGGCATCGCTGTACATCAGGCGCATGTACTCTGCCTTCTCCACGCCCACACCGTGCTCGCCGGTGATGCTCCCACCCACTTCGATACACAGCCTGACGATGGCATCGTTGGCGGCGTGAACGCGAGCGACCTGCTCGGGGTCGCGCTCGTCAAAAAGCACAATCGGGTGCAAACTTCCATCGCCCGCATGGAACACGTTGGCGATGCGCACTCCATGCTCCTGCCCAATCTGCATGATGCGCCTGAGTACCTGCGGCAGTTTACTGCGGGGCACCACGCCGTCCTGCGTCACGGTACTGGGCGCGAGCCTGCCCAGCGAACCGACCGCCTTCTTGCGAGCAGTCCACAGACGGATGCGCTCGTCCTCGTCGCGGGCGAGGCGAATCTCCTCCACATGGTTGGCTCTGCAGATGTCCATCACCCTCTGCAACTGCCTGTCCAGTCCAGACTCCAGCCCGTCCAGCTCCACCACCAGCACCGCGTCGGCATCCTGTGGGAAACCGAAGCGAAACGCCGCTTCCACCGCCTGCAGAGTGGTGCGGTCGATCATCTCCATTGCCGCTGGCACGATGCCCGCCGCGATAATGTCCGAAACCGTCTGGCAGGCGTCCTCCAGACGCGCATACACCGCCAGCATGGTGCGCCAGCTCTGCGGTAACGGGGTCAGCTTGGCAATGACGGTGGTCAGCACGCCGAGCGTGCCCTCACTGCCGGTGAAAACGCCCACTAGGTCGTAGCCCAGCGGTTCCTCGCACTTTCCGCCTAACCACACCGCCTCGCCGTCGGGCAACACTACCTCCAGTCCTGTGATGTGGTTGACCGTGACGCCGTACTTCAGCGTGTGGGGACCACCCGCGTTCTCTGCGACGTTACCGCCGATTGTGCTGACGCCCTGACTGGAAGGGTCGGGCGCATAGTGGTAGCCGTGCGCCTTCACCGCTTTCGTGAGGTCGAGATTGACCGCACCCGCCTGCGCGGTGATTCGCCGGTTGGGGATGTCTACTTCCAGAATGCGCGTCATGCGGCTGGTGCAGATAACCACGCCCCCCCTCAGCGCGAGTGCACCGCCGGATAGCCCGGTGCCTGCCCCTCGCGGCACGAAGGGGATTGCAAGCCGGTTGCACAACTGCACCACCTGCTGAACCTGCGCGGTTTCTGTGGGGAAGACCACCGCCTGGGGCATCGCCTTCTGGATGGTGTAGGCATCACAGTCGTACACCAGCAGGGCAAGCGGGTCGCTCAGCACCGCATCAACACCTACGATGCGCTGGAGGTCGGCTATCAACGACGGAGGGGCTTGCTGGGTTATCATCGTCACTTCTCTCCTGTGCCTGCCATCAGCCTGAGGATAGCACAGCTTTTCGTGTGGTGTCAACCGCGGAGAAGGACAAACCTCCCGTTGCATAGCTTGACTACCCCTCTCCCGACCTCTCGCTTGCGCTCAGGGTGACAAATAGCGCACCATTCCGAGCGTTCGTTAGAAGGTGAAGCAATCCCCTGCAGCTCAAGATAGGTGGAGGAGACTACCTCGCCGCTTCGCAATGACACGGTCCGCGCAGGAGATTGTTCTTTACACGTGCAAAAGAAACCAGAGGAAGGAGGAATGCAAAATGACGACAGCATGGAGATGGACCACGGTCGCGGTATGCGCATTGCTGGTTGCCAGTGTGGCGCTTGGCGATAAGCGTGCCGAGCGCGAGATCCGTGCCGAGTATGCCAAGACGGTGCAGTACACGAAGCAGAAGAACGTGGAGGGTTTACTGCGCCAGATGACGGCGGATTTCCTGTACAAGACGCCGAACGGTCAGGTCATGAGCAAGCAGATGGTGGAACAGGCGATGCGCGAGCAGTTCCGCATGATACAGAAAGTAGATAAGCGCACGACCACCATTAAGCGCATCGAGGTGAAGGGCAACACGGCGCGTGCCACCACCGAAGAGGTGCTGGCGTTCACCTTCCTGGACGCGCAGGGCAAACCGCACAAAGTGTACACCAGAGCCCGCACCCGCGATACATGGGTGAAGACACCGCAGGGCTGGAAGGTGAAGATGACCGAGGCGCTGAGCGAAGAGACCACCGTGGACGGAAAGAAACAGTGAACTGATCCGCCACGCACATCAGATGCAGTCGTATTGCACTATGCACAAAGGTGTTACGCTATGGGGAAGCTGAAGCGATTCGGCGTGTCGATACCGGCGGAGCTGGTAGACGCCTTCGACCGCCTCATCGAGAGCAAAGGCTATCGCACGCGCTCGGAGGCGGTGCGTGACCTGATGCGCGATGCGCTGGTGGAAAACGAGTGGGAGCCCGACTCTGGCGAGGTAGTCGGCACGGTCACCATCGTCTACGACCACGAGGTGCGCGAGCTGGCGCGGATGCTGACACACATCCAGCATCACTATCTGCACTCCATCGTGTGCACCACGCATGTGCATCTGGACGAGCATCACTGCATGGAGGTGCTGGTGGTGCGCGGCTCCGCCCAGGAGGTGCGAACCATAGCGGACAAACTGATCAGCACGCGAGGGGTGAAACATGGCAAACTGGTATGCACGACGACGGGACGGTCGCTCGCGTGAAGACGACTCTCTTGGAGGCAATGTTCAAGTTTTCCACAATGTGTATGAACATCCTCCCCTTTATTATTATAATGTACTTGTTGAAATTGTTGAAAACTCGGTAGCATTCGCGTGCGTTGCCATCGCATTTCGTTAATATTTGCCGTTTTTTGTCGTTATACCGTCGTCAACATCTTTATAATGAGCATTTATCAGCTATACGGTTTCAACACAAATAGCAAAGATTTCAACAATGCAATGTTGAAAACTCTGTTGAAAACCTGCACAGAATTGTTGAAATCGAGGTGTGGTGGGCTGTCGGAGCCGAGTTTTGAAGAAAGTTTTCAACAATGAGGAGGGGGTTTTCAACAATTCGAGGGGAGTTTTCAACAAAGTTTTGAACAATTACAGCAAAGATTTCAACAATGACCAAGCCTTAGTTGCCCAATACGGTGTTCAAATCGCTGATGATACTGGTGATCTCCTTGTCTTTGTGGATGCTGGTCTTGACGCGGTTGCAGGCGTGCAGGACGGTGGAGTGGTTCTTGCCGAACATCTGCCCGATCTGCTGAAGAGGCAAGCCCGCCTTTTCGCGCAGAAGATACATGGCGATCTGGCGTGCCATCAGCACCTCGCGACTGCGCTGTTCGCCCAGAATCTCCTGCGTGCTGATGCCGAAACGCTGGCACACTGCCTGCAGTACTGCCTGTTCCGTGGGCACCACAGGCACCTGCTTCTCGTCCACGTAGTGCCTTGCCAGCACCTCGTTCGCCAGTTGCAGGGTGATGGGCTTGCCGTGCACCGACGCCCGCGCGGCGATGGAGATGAGCACACCTTCCAGCGTGCGCACGTTGCCTTCTACCGCGTAGGCGATGTGGTAGATCACCTGCTCGGGTACCTGAATGCCCTCAATCTGTGCACGTTTTTGCAAAATAGCTACACGAGTTTCAAACTCCGGCGGTGCGATGTCGGCGATCAGCCCGGCTTCGAAGCGTGAGCGCAGTCGGTCGTCCATCGCGTGCAGTTCGCGCGGGGGGCGGTCGCTGGCGAACACCACCTGCCTGCCCAGTTGATACAGGGCGTTGAAAGTGTGGAAGAACTCCTCCTTCGTGTGCTCCTTGCCCGCGATGAACTGGATATCGTCCACCAGCCACACATCCACATTGCGGTATTTCTGGCGGAAGGCGTCGATGCGGTGTTCCCTCAGCGCGGCGACATATTGCTGGGCGAAGGTCTCGCCGGAGAGGTACGCGACGCGCAGGCGTGGGTGCGCCTGCAGGACGTAGTGACCGATGGCGTGCATCAGATGCGTCTTGCCCAGTCCCGCTCCGCCGTAGATGAACAGCGGGTTGTAGCTCTGTCCGGGGGCGCGAGCTACCGACATCGCTCCTGCCTGCGCCAGCCGGTTGGAGTTGCCCACCACGAAGTTCTCGAAGGTGTATTTCGGGTTCAGCACGGGCTTTTCGATGGGTGCAGGCTCCGGTTCGACCGGGACGGCAGGCTCCCGGCTCTCACGCTGAGCGACCACCTCCTCGGGGGGCGTCTCTCCCAGCAGAGGGCGCTTCTCTGGAGGCAGGTAGACGATAGAGACCTCGACAGCCTTGCTCAAGTGCTGGGAGAGCACCTCGCGCACCAGGTTGCCGTAGCGCTTGGTGACCCACTCGCAGGCGAACGGACTGGGCGCGCCCAGAATCACGCGCTCGCCGTCGAAGGAGACGGGTTTCATGCTCTTGAACCACGATTCGAACGAGGGCTTGTTGACGCGGTTCGCCAGCGTGTACATGGCGCGGTCCCAGGCGCGGCGCAATGCCAGCATGTTTTCGTCTTCGCCCAGATGCAGCTGGTCCTCCATCTCTACCCCGCCCCTCCTTTCCTCGTCCAACGCCGAATTATAGCAGAAACCCTGCGCGGTGACAACGCGAAATTTGTTTATGCCTGCAGGATGTACACGCCTGCGCTTCCCACGCCGGGCACTGCGTGGAGCGGGTAGATCGCAGAGGTCTCTCCGGTCATCAGGTCGGTTGCGAGCTGGCGATGCTCGCCGGCGTCCACCAGAGCTGCTCCTGTACTGCCGTCGGTCAACACCGCCACCAGGATGTCGTGTGTGGCGGGGCAGACCAGCGCGATCCAGTCGATGAGCCCGCGCGCCTGCACGCGAATCTTCTGCCACAGGCTCGGCTCGGGCACGAAGATGCGGTTGCCGTAGCGGCACACCAGCAAGTCGGGGTCACATTCCACTCCCGGCGCCAGCGTGGCGATGGAAAACAGCCAGTAGAGGTAGGTGCGCACGAAGCTCGTCAGCGCGTGCACGTGGTCGGGGTAAGCCAGCTTCTCGGTGGGGAAGCCAGCCATCGGGTCGAGGTATCCTGCTGTTGCGTGCAGGGCGCGAGTGGCGCAGGCGAGCCATCGGCTATCCCGCTCCAGCGAGAACGCCCAGAGTGCACCGCGTGCCGATTCGGTGCTGGCGTCCACAAAGGCGGTCTGACTGCGGTCTCCTGCCAGCACCTCTCCTGCCACACCGATACCTTCTGTGCCGGAGCCCAGCTGCCACAGCCTCAGCCACTGCATCAGGCGTACTGCCCCCTCTTTGAGATTATCGTGCGGGTAGGCGCGGTACAGTCGCACCAGTCCCTCGATGGCGCTGGCTGCGGCAAACACATCGTGGCGGAGGTCGGGATGGCGTTGTTCTGGCAGGACGGTTCCCGGCTCCAGCGTCTGACAGCAGTCCCTGAGCAGAAGCTCGGCGAGGCGATTCGCCGCGTGCATGTAAGCTTCGGTCTCGGTCAGACTGTAGGCGGCACACATCACCGACACAATCGCGCCCATGACGCCGCGCCCACTGCCTCCCTGCACTCTGCCGTCCGGCAGGACGTATGCGCCGTCGTAGTCGCCCGTCGCTCCACGCTTCAGCAGGAGCCACGAGACGCCGTTCAACGCCACGCGCACGGTCAGCTCCGAGCCGGTGTCGCGGTGAAGAAGTAGCAGATGCTGAAGCAAGCGCGCGTTGCGGTACAGGTTGAATCGTCGCTGTCCGGTGATGTCTGAACCCTGCTTTTTCTCGTCGACGGTGTCCCAGCAGGCGCCGCTGTTGCTGTTCTGCGCATTAAGAAGCTGGAACTCCATCGCGCTGTTCATGGCGAGGCGCGCTGTCCATGCCGCCGACTCCTCCCCCGATAATCGCCTCCAGTCCAGCAGTGCTTTGGCAGCGGCGACGGTGAACGCGCTGAGGCGCGAGTCTTCAGGCGCCACGCGCAGGGCAATCTGGTCCTCGGCGAAGTGGGCGTGCCGCGCCGGGTTCAGCAGGAGAGAGACGGCGTTGTGCGCGGAGGTGCGCAGGTGTAAGCCGGGTAGAGGAACAGGCTCAGGCGCGAAGAGCGAGGCACGGTACTCCACGTGCTGAACGGGCGCCAGCGTTCTCTCACTGACCTTCTCGATGTGCACGCGCAGGTGGATGGTCTGCTGGGACAGATTGGCTTGAGGCAAGCTCCACACCAGCCTGCCTGGTGCCTCTTCGCGGAGGCAGGAGGGGCAGAACGGTTCGAGGGTAATCACAGAGACGGCTCCGTGCGATGTGGTCAACAGCGCGGAGGGATGTGGGCAGGCGAACGTTGTCAGAGTATAATTTTCCAGCAGTATATTGCACAGAAATTGCACCTCTGCTTGCAAAGAGCCATAGCTGAGGAAGTGTACCTGCAGAAGCAGGTCGGTGTCGGACTCCGCCTGAATCAGGATTTCCCAGCGCACGGGCACGCCGTCAATCACCCGCTCGTCCCACAGCGCCACACTGCTGGCATCGGCGGTGCAGTAGCGAACGAACAGCGCGTGGTGCTCTTTATCCGTGTTCAGCAGGACGGGCGGCAGAAATGCGTTGACGCCCAGCAACGGCACCTCGTTCTTGCCCTGGGCGACGCTGACCCAGAAAGTGCCGTCCTCGCGATGGTACACCCGATAGCGTCCTGTATGGATGGGGTGTTCTTTGTTCAGTTCTGGAGCGGTCTGCGCGTTCATCCTATTAGCTCTATCGGATGCAGGAGCAGGCGTCTTGCCCGCATCGTTACGAGATGTTGTGCAGATTCTGGTATACTTTCGGGTGCAATGACGACACGCATCGTGCTTCCACACGAACATGGCGCGTGGATGATGTGGCTGGCGCCGCTGGCAGTGGGGCTGGCTGGCACGCCCTGGCACGCCGCCAAGCTCCTGCTAACAGGGGCGGTGCTGTTTGCTTACCTCGCCTCGTATCCGCTGTTGCAGTCTTTGCGTTATCCGTCCGAGCGGTTGTTCTGGCTCCGGTGGGCAGGAGGTTACGGCGCGGTGGCGGCGCTGTTCGGTTTGCCTCTGGTGTGGATGCGCCCTCTCCTGCTGGTTGTCGGGCTGGTAGCGCTGGCAGGCTTTGCAGTGAACGCCTGGTTTGCCCGCCAGCGCAATGAGAGGCATCTGCTGAACGATCTGGTGGCGATGGCGGGGCTGAATCTGGCGGTAGTGGCAGGCTACGTGGTGGGCACGGCGAGGCTGGATGCTGAGGCATGGGGGTTGTGGGTGCTGTGTCTGCTCTACTTCTTCGGCACCGCCCTGCACGTCAAATCGCTCATCCGCGAGCGGCGCAATCCGTGGATGAAGGTGATGGCGGTGGTGTATGTGCTGGCGGTACCTGCGGTTCTGGCGATGGTGGTCCATCGCTGGCTGGCGGTCGCCTACCTGCCCGCAGCTTTGCGCACGCTGGCAATCCCGCAGAATCATCGTTTCAAGGCGATTGTGCTGGGGGTTATCGAGATAGTGTGTTCCGTGTGGTTCGCTGTCTGGCTCATTGCGTGGGTGCGGGCAATCGGTTGACAAAACGCCTCCCTATCCCCCATAATGAGGAGGTGAGCTTTCACGCGGGAGGAGAGAATGAGCGCAACGCATGTGACGACCGACCAGTTCGAGAGCGAGGTTCTGCAGTCCGGCGTGCCGGTGCTGGTGGACTTCTGGGCGGTGTGGTGTGGTCCGTGCAAGGCGATCGCGCCGCACGTAGACGCCATTTCGCAGGAGTACGCCGGTCGCGCGAAGGTGGTAAAGGTGAACGTGGACGAAGAGCCGGAGCTGGCTTTGCGTTATGGCATCCAGAGCATTCCCACCCTGCTGTTCTTCAAGGACGGTAAGGTGCAGGATATGATCGTGGGCGTGGTGCCCAAGCAGACCATCGTGCAGAAGCTGGAGGCGTTGCTGTAGGGGGATGGCGCGTATTGCCCCCTTTCAGGGCGTGCGCTACCGTGCGGAGAGTTTGTCTGCGTGTGTGGCGCCGCCCTACGACGTGATTTCGCTGTCGGAGCGCGACCGCCTCCGGCAGTCTGCCCATAATATCACCCGTCTCACCCTTCCCGACAGCTACGAGGCGGCAGGACGGCTCTGGCGCGAGTGGCAGGCGCAGGGCATTCTGTGCGCCGACCCTCAGCCCGCTATGTATCTGCTGGAACAGCGTTTCCCCCATCCGCTCACGAGCGAGATGCACCGACGTCTGGCGCTGGTGTGTCTGATGGCGCTCGAGGAGTACGACGCCGGGATCGTGTTACCGCACGAGAACACGCAGGCAAGGGCGAAGGAGGACCGCCTGCAGGTTCTGCGCGCCACACAGGCGAATCTGGAGCCGATTTACGGGCTGGTGGAAGGCGAGCTCTTTCCGGTGCTGGACGGGCTGACGCGCACCGCGCCCGTGATCGCCCAGATAGAGTACACCGACGGCTGGCATCGCCTGCAGAAGCTGGATGACCCGCAAGTGCTGCAGCGGCTGACCGCGCTGGTGGCGCCCTCGAGGGTGTGGATAGCCGACGGGCATCACCGCTACGAGACCTGCCTGCAGTACCGTCGCGAGCGACGCGCCGCCGAAGGCAACCCCGACGAACTACAGCCTTACGACTGGCTGATGATTGCCCTCACGCCCTACGAGGACCCGGGGGTGGTCATCCTCCCCACCCACCGCGTGGTTTTAGATGCGTCCGAGCAAGCGCTGGAGCGCCTGCCCGATCGGGTGTCGGCATGGTTTGAGCTGGAGTTCGATTCGCCGGAAGCGGTGCTGGCTCGTCTGCGAGAGGGTGCTTCACGGCGAGGCTTTGCGGCGGTGCTGAGGGGGGGCACGGCGTTCACGGCTTGGCTGAAGCGGGACGTTGCTCCCGAATCGCTGGTGCCCGGCGCGCACAGCGCCGCGTACCGGCAACTGGACGTGACGCTCCTGCAGTCGCTGGTGCTGGAACCGCTGTTCGGCATCACCGAGCGCCATCTGGAGCGGGCAGAGCGCATCCGCTACACGCGCGACGAGCGCGAGGCGATCGAGTGGGTGCAGTGTGGAGAGGCGAGCGTTGCCTTTCTGCTGAACGCGCCTACCGTGCAGGAGGTGCGCGAGGTGGCGCTGGCTGGCGAGAAGATGCCCCCCAAGTCCACCTACTTCTATCCGAAACTGCTCAGCGGGCTGGTAATGCGCGCCCTGTAGGCGCGCAGAGGAAGCGATAGCCCTTCCCCTTGCTCTGTTCAAAATATAAGCAGTAGATTTGTCGAAATTTTCCGCAGAAAAAGTGTCACTACCCCCGTTTTTGGTACGAATCTTGCACATATACGGGTATGGACGACCATGTGCCGGATGACGCGGTGCTGGAGTCCGGTACCAATCTTGCATATATACGGGTGTGGAGGGCGGAGGTGTCACAGAGCCTGAGCAGGTAGTCAGGGAATGGCACCTTTGTCTGCAGATGGAGCAGAAAGGAGGTGAGCAGAGTGGTGAAGAGGTTGCTCTTTGCCATGCTGGTAGTTCTGCTGGCACTGTCGGTGTCGAGCTCCCGAGCCGCCGCGCCGGTCACGACGGTAATTTATGAGTACACTGCAGTAGTGTCCGGCTATGCGCCCGCCGGTTCGCCTCCGTGGGCGATACTGACCATCACGGATGTCTCGGGAGGAGTTCAGTTCGACCTGCAGGCGAAACTGCAAGGACAGTATGAGTTCATCAGCAAGCTGTTGCTGAACATCGACCCGTTCCCAACGTCGGGTTTCCCCACCAGCGGCTCCATCTCGGGTGCCGCGACAGGCACATGGGCAATCGCCTACAACTCGTTCTCAGGAATCGGCGAGCGCTTCGATATGGTCGTCGAGTTCGAGACCGCCAACAATCCAGGTCGCCTTACCGGCAATGAGAGCGTATCGTGGACCATATCGGGTCTGCAAGCCAGCTGGTTTACGGCGAGATCGGAGAAGCAGAAAGGTCAGAGTTTTGAGCCCGGCACCTGGTTTACCCTGTTACACGTGCAGGGGATCTGACCGAATGCAGACCAATCGGGCTGGCTGACTGTTCCCGAGCCGGGAACGCTGTTGCTGTTCGGCACAGGGCTGGCGGCTCCGTTGCTCCTGCGCAGGCGCAGGAACTAGGGTGGCATAACGCTTCCATGAGCCTGTGTGGCCGCCGGAAGATTCTGGCGGCTTTTCATTTGACCGGCGAGAAAGGAACTCCCTGCCCGAAGGTGAAACCTATTCCCAAGCCGAAACACAGGAGACCTTTCCCGATGGACGACATCATCCTCGCCTGCAACGTCTACTCCTTCGGGGCGTACCGCCAGCGGGCGTTCGAACACATGCAGTCGCTGGGTATCCGCCACGCCGAGGTCAGCATTGGCAAGCCGGAAGACGCCGACGAGTGGCTGAGGCAGATTGAGCCTTACGACCTGCGCTTTTCCAGCGTCATCTGCCCCTGCGACGTGTCTTCGGATGAGGGCGCGGAAGGGTTCAGAACCATCGCGCAGGCGGTCCGCCGAATGGGCGCGTCCATCGCCTTCGTGAGCGTGCACGCGGGCGAACTGCCCTTGCCCGACGTGTACCGTCGCATGAGATGCATCGGCGACATCGCGGCGGAGATGGGACTGAGAGTGGCGATGGAGACCCATCCCGACCTCATCACGAACGGCGACGTGGCGTCACGCACCATGCAGGCAATCGCCCATCCCAGCGTGGGCATCAACTTTGACACCGCCAACATCTACTACTACAACGAGGGAACCGACGCGGTCACCGAGCTGCGCAAGGTGGCGCACTACGTGTTCAGCGTGCACCTGAAGGATACTAACGGCAAACCGCGCACTTGGTACTTCCCCACGCTCGGGGAGGGCGTGGTGGACTTCCCGCAGGTGTTCGCCATCTTGCTGGAGCGAGGCATGTGCGGACCGTTCACGATGGAGCTGGAAGGCATCGAGGGCGAGAGCCTGACGGAGGAACAGCAGGTGGAGCGCGTCGCGAAGTCGTATGCACATGTTCAGGCGATAGTGGAGCAATGGAAGGTAAGCCACCCGACGAGTACCTGAGTTTCGACCGCGTGGCGGAAGACTACGACGCCACCCGCTTCCTGCCCGAGCCGGTGCGCGAGGCGGTGGTGGAACAGGTGATGACCTCTGCACCACTGGCGCCGGGCGACTGGTTGCTGGACGCCGGTGTGGGCACGGGACGGTTTGCTCTGCCACTGGTGCAACGGGGCGTGCGGGTGCTGGGCGTGGATGTATCGGCGGGGATGATGCGTCAGCTCCTGCGCAAGAATCCGCCGGAGAACCTGTGGCTGGCGCGGGCGGACCTGCGCCGTCTTCCGCTGAGGACGCAATCGGTGTCGGCGGTGCTGGTGGCTCATGTGTTGCACCTGATTGCCGATTGGCGGCGGGTGGTCGCGGAGTGTGCGCGGGTACTGCGTGCCGGAGGAGCGCTGTTTCTGCTGTACGAGGGCGGCAAGCGGTTTCCGGTGCGCGAGTACTACCTGCAGATGGCGGGCGAGCGTGGGCTGTTGCGTCCCCCGCTGGGTGCAGGGAGTGCGGAAGAGGTGCTGGAGTTCGTGCGGGGGCTGGGCGGCGATGTGCAGCTTATCGAGCACCCTTCCCTGCAGTGGCAGGCGACGCGCAGTCACCGCGAGGTGTTGCAGGAGATGGATAGACGCACCTACTCGCAGATGTGGGAGATACCCGACGAGGCGCACCGCGAGATGATGGCTCAGACCCTGCGCTGGGTGCGCGAGCAGTTCGGCAGTGAGGACGCTCTGGTCAGCACGGAGGCGGTGGTGAACCTGTATCTCGTGCGCTTCTGAGAGGAACACATCTTGCCTCTTTTGCGCCCGCAGGATATACTGAGAATGGATGGGGTACATCCCCTGAATCTCCGCTGAAGAGGTGCACTCCGCGATGCCACAGCGAAAAACCGGTTCGCCCGAACTGCTGACGGAGCCGACGCACTCCGCGCCGCGATTACACCCGGTGCAGGAGCGCGAGCGCGCCTATCTCATCTATGTGAACGCCGACCCCGAGCTCGACCGCTATGTGGAGGAGGAACTGCGTGCACTGTGCGACACCGCCGGTTACGAGGTGGTAGGCGAGAGCAGACAGCGACGCAACCGCCCCGACGTGGCGACTTTCATCGGCAGGGGCAAGGCGGAACTGCTGTTCCCCGAGGTGCGCGAGCTGAGCGCGGATGTGGTGATAGTGGACGATGACCTTACCCCGCTCCAGCAACGCAATCTCGAGGACATCCTCAAGACGCGCGTAATGGACCGCACGGAGCTCATCCTGCAGATTTTCGCCCAGCGCGCCCACACCCGCGAAGGCAAACTGCAGGTGGAGCTGGCGCAACTCACTTATGAACTGCCGCGCCTGATGAGCGTGTATACCAAGTTCGAACAGCAGGCGGGGCATATCGGCGTGCGGGGTGGACCGGGCGAGACCAAGCTGGAGCAAGACCGGCGCAAGGTGCGTGAGCGTATCGCCGACATCCAGCGCGAGCTGGAGCAGGTGGCTCGCCAGCGCAGTCAGCAGAGGCAGGGCAGGCGACGGTTACCCTTCCCCTTCGGTGCGCTGGTCGGCTACACGAGCGCGGGCAAATCCACCTTGCTCAACACCCTCTCCGGCGCGCATATCTATACGGACGAGCACCTCTTCGCCACGCTGGACCCGACCGTGCGACGTATCGTCCTGCCCGATGGCTGGGGCGTTCTGCTGTCGGATACGGTCGGCTTCATCCGCAACCTGCCCCACTCGCTGGTGGCGGCGTTTCGCGCCACGCTGGAGGAGGTCACCGAGGCGGATTTCCTGATTCATGTGGTGGATGTGAGCCACCCGCAGTTCGACCTTCAGCGCGAGGCGGTGATGCAGGTGCTGGCGGAACTGGGCGCGCACCATAAGCCGATTGTCACAGCGTTCAACAAGGCGGACCTGGTGAAAGACACCTACCGCCTGCGCCAGCTGGTGGCGGAGACGCCCAACTCGGTTTACATCTCCGCGCTGAAGGCAGAGGGCATTCCCGAACTGATGAACCATATCCTCTCGACCCTTCGCTCTCTGCTCCAGCCAGTGAAAGTACGGCTGCCCTACACGCAGAGCAGTCTGCTGGCGCAGTGCTACGATCTGGGGCGCGTGCATAGTGCCGAGTACACGCCGGACGGCATTGTGGTGGAAGCAGAGGTCACCCACGACCTCGCAGAACAGCTGAAGCCTTACCGCATGGATATCTCAATGCCGTGAACATTCTGCGCCATCCCTCGTCTACGGTTACTGGAATGCACCGACATCGTGCAAGGAGGGCGCAGAATGTTACGCAAATGGCTATGGCTCGGCATGGTCGCGCTGGCGGTTGCAGGTTTCGCGCAGACGTTCACGGTGATCGGCTCCAGTGGGTGGGGTGCGGCGGTCAACGCTGATGGGAAGCCAGCGCATTTCCGGTATGAGGTGAGGAAGGTCACCAGCAACGATACCGGGCGGCAGATTCTGGAAGGTTTCTTCCGTTTCGCGGTGTTGAATCGTCAGGAGCGTGCGGAGGTGACGATTGATCTCGTTCGGCTTGCCGCATACTGGCAGCGGTTGACGCCTGATCAGAAGGTCGCCGAGTTTCAGGGACCGGCGGTGCTGTCTGTTCTCACCCCTCGGGGCGGGCGGCGTGTGCGCGGTCAGCTGACGGTGCTGGTCCGGGACAACCGTCCGCAAGGTGCCCAGGAGGGCGCTCCTGACGAGATCGCTGTCCGGTTCGTCGCGGGCGATGCCAGCAAACCGTTTGTCTTCCGCGGCAAGGTGATGCGGGGCGACATCGTGGTGTACGAGCGTCATCAACCCCGGTAGCGGATGAGCGGGCAGAGGGGCAACCCTTTTACCGGGTTGCCCCTTATTTCACTCGTGCTCGGGAGCGGGTGTACGCGTCTCGGGGTCGACCATCTGCACCGCCGGTGTGCCATCCTGTTCCACCCACACCCCGCAGGGTCCCCCGCCCTCGCTGATGCCCAGTTTCACCTCCGTGCCGTCCATGCGCAGGACAGGGTGATAGAAGCGAGCGATCTTCTCGGCGTCACCCACCGCATAGTGCCCGATGAGCGAGCGTCGGAAGCGATGGGTGGAGCGGTTGGGATAGCTGCCGTGAATGAGCGAGCCGTTGAAGAACAGCACATCGCCCGGCTCCATCACCACGGGCACAATAGGCATGTCCTTTGGCACGGGTACGGTGATGTCGGTAAAGCTCTGGGTGGTGTCGGCGGGGATGGTGCACAGGATAGGCAGGTTCTGCGTGCCCGGCACCACCATCAGACAGCCGTTTTCCTCATCACACGCATCCAGCGCCATCCACGCAGCGATGCACGTGCCCGGCTGAACGCGCAGGTAGAAGTTGTCCTGATGCAGTGCCTGTCCGCGTGCCCCCGGTGGCTTGAAGTAGAGCATCGTCTGCACCGCGTATGGCTCCTTGCCCAGCAGGGCGGTCATGCAGGCGTTGAGGCGCGGATCAATCATCCATTTCAGGCTCACCTCGTCCCAACGATGCATGTGGATCATGCGGGGATAGCGCTTCAGCGGGTCGTTGCTGGTGGGGTCCACGCCCTGAAAGTCGCCGGGATACGACCCCGCCTCCCGCAGGCGCATGAAGTGGTCGATATAGAACTGCGCTTCCTCCCTGCTGAAGAGACCGCGCGCTACCGTGTAACCATCGCGATGATACTGCTCGATATCCTGCGTGGACAGCATCCATTCACCCCCAAACGGTTGTTTAGTTGAAGAAAATAATATCACACCGCTTCGGGGAGAGTCAACCGGTGCTGGGGCTGTTTGCGTGCAGGCTCGGGGATGTGGGTAAGGGACCGGCGCTGCGGCGTGATTCGCCAGGGGATTGCTTCGCCTGCTGGCGCAGGCTCGCAATGACACGGCTATATTGCATCATTTTGTCTTTTATTTCTGTCATTCTGAGCGAAGCGAAGAATCTCAAACATGCTTCGGCTAACGCCTCAGCATGACGGGAAGCGTCAAGAAATATGTATTCGGTATACCGAAAAAATTATCGAGGACTCTTGAAATTGCTCGGCAAACCGATTATAATGTGCATTGTGAGCATCTCAGGCGCGACAACATATCTGGGGGAAAGACTGCGGGACCTGCGCGAGCGAGCTGGTCTTTCTCAGAGGGAGCTTGCCCAGCGAGCCGGTATCGCGCCTTCTACGCTTTCCGAGATAGAGAGCGGCGCATACATCCCCAACCTGCGCGTGACCGTTGCCCTTGCCGAAGCGCTGGGCGTGCCTCTGGAAAGCCTCTTGCGTCCCCAGCCTTCCAGCTTGCAGGCAATACTGCGTACGATCGAGACCCCAGCCAACGTCGGCGCGCTCCAGCAGTGGGCGGAGCGATGCTACCGCTATGCGCAAATCGAGCAGCTGGCAGGCATCGCGACGGATCAGGCACCGACATACCGCTGCCCCGACCGCGTAGAGGAAGTTGAGCATATCGCCGAGCAGGAGCGACACCGCCTGCGCCTCGGTTCCGCGCCCATCGTGGACCTTGTCGGCATCGTCGAGTCGGCTGGACTGCGTGTGGTAGGGGCAGACGTCGGCGAGGACGATATCGATGGTGCCCTCTTCGTCACCGAAGAGCCGGGAGCCTTTGCCCTGATCAACCGCGCCAAACCCCCGGTGCGACAGCGCTTCACTCTGGCACACGAGTATGCGCACTTCCTGATGCACCGCCACCGCGCGGCTCACGTCGACCGCCAGCTGCTGGACGACCAGAGCCACATGGAAAAGTCTGCAAACGCCTTCGCCGCCGCGTTCCTGATGCCTCGCGAGGACATCGAAGCACAGCTGCGACTCTTCACCGGTGGGGCGCGTCGACGCAAACCCCTGCCTCTCTATGCATGGATCGCCCTGAGGCGCCGTTACCTGGTAAGTATGTCGGCTCTCGGCTGGAGGCTCTACGATCTCGGTTGGGTATCGGCAGAGGAGCGTCAATGGGCAAATGACGCATGGGATAGCCTCCGCCAGTTCGAAGAAATCTTCTTCGGGAATATACTCGCTCCGGAACCCGTTCCCGCTTTTACCGACCGTGCGATCACCCTGCTTCTGCACGCCTTCGCTCGTGGCGAGGTGACCGCGACCTTCACCGCCGAGAGCCTGCAACGACCGCTCGCCGTGATTCTGGATTACCTGCAAGTTATCCAGCGACCGCCCCTGCAGGCAACCGCGCTCTGGCAACAGCTCCGGTCACAAGGAGATAACAGCGCCCTTGACCGCACGCCCCCTGCTGTGGATAGATAACAGTGTGCTGAACTACCTGTGCAAAGCGGGCTGTCTTCAGCGGGTGCTGAGCCATGCGCCCTTCCAGTTTGTCACCACTGCCTTTATACAGCAGGAAGCAGAAAACGGCTACAAACAGGGTGTCTTCGCTCTGCGGGATGCCCTCGATGCTTTCGCAACTGGGCAGATTCCTGTATACGATACCGACGGTCCGCCTCTCAACGGCGATTTTGCCTTGCACACGGGTTTGGGGCTCAGCGACGAGTCGCTGATCTTATGCGCCCAGCACTATGGCGGCGCCGTGCTGACGAACGACGGCAAACTTCTGCGCCATCTCGAGGCGAAGGGTATTGACCGTATGCCCTTTGGCGATTTTCTGGCGCAGGGTGCAGCGCGTGGATGGCTTGCCCCGGACGTCGTGCACAGGTTGAAGTTGCTGGCGGGGTTGCTCTAATCTCTGAAAGCGCCGCGACTCGCAGTGGATTGCTTCGCCTGCTGGCGCAGGCTCGCAATGACACGCTATATTGCATCATTCTGTCTTTTATTTCTGTCATTCTGAGCGAAGCGAAGAATCTCAAAGATGCTTCGGCTAACGCCTCAGCATGATGGGAACCCCCTTCTCCCACAGCGTGGGAGAAGGGGGCTGGGGGATGAGGGCATCACCCCGCTGGGCAAAATCGCTGTGCCGCGACTGCAGGTTCGCACCATCGAGCAACTGCTGAACGGCGAAGGCTTCCTCATCCCCAGCGCGGCGATGCTGATGGGCGTCTCGCGGGCGGAGCGGGTGCAGGACGAGGTGTATCAGGGGGAGCTGGAGCTTTAGCCCGCGCGCTACTTGTGGCGAAGGCGAAAGAGGCGTCTGGCTGTCTCGGGGGTGCGCCCGTCCAGCAGAATACGCGCGATGTCCGCGTACATCCGCAGTCGCGCCACCGTCCCCCGCCAGCGTCCCAGCTTCTCTTCCTTCATCGGGTGCGTCACGCCATACAGGGGCACGTATATCACCCTCCACCGCCGGCGCTGAGCCCATCGAGTAATCTGCGTCTCCACCCCGAAGCGGGCATACTGCACGTTCGGCACCTCGAGGAACAGCTCGCGGCGAATGGCGCGCTGACCGCTGACGAAGGGGAACAGCTTCTGCGCGAGGTCGGTGGCGCGTCGCCCCCCGCGAAACACACCCAGCGTCATATCGGCTTCGCCCTCGCGCACCGGCTCCACCAGACGGTCCACATGCTGAGGGGTAAGCCCGATCAGGTCGGCGTCCAGAAACACCAGCACCGGCGAGTCGGTATGGCACGCGCCCACGTGCATCGCCCCGCCTTTGCCCACGTTCTGCGGTAACTGCAGGGCGTGCACGCCGTCGAACCGTCGGGCTACCTCGTATGTGCCGTCCACCGAGCCGTCGCTCACCACCACCACTTCGTCCACCAGCGACGCGCCCAGCACCGCCTCCAGCACCCGGGGCAGGCGGGTCTCCTCATTATAGGCAGGGATAACGGCGGTGACTCTCATTGCCCCGGCGCCGCGCTGGGAGGCTCGCGGTCTGGTAGCTCCGCTATCATCTTCTTCGCTCGCAGGATGCGGTTTTCGGTCAGCGGGTGCGTGCGCAGGTTCGCCAGAAGACCCTTCATCTCTCCTTTCTCCATCGTGCGCAGCTTCTCGAAGAAGCGCACCAGCCCCTCCGGGTCGTAACCTGCTGCGTGCGTGTACAGGATGCCCCGACGATCGGCGTCATATTCATCATCCCGGCTGTATTGTAACATCATCAGCGAGGTCGCAATGCTTGCCACCTTCTGGGCGCTTCCTCGCGTTCCCAGCGAGATAGCCAGGTCTGCCAGAATACTGCTGGAAATCTGTTTGGCGGCGTGGCGCCCCACGATGTGCCCTACCTCGTGCGCGATCACCGACGCCAGCATATCCCTGTCATCGCCGGTTTGCTCCATCAGCCCGCGAAACACATACACCGGACCGCCCGGCAGGGACACCGCGTTGACCTCCTTCGTGTCCAGCACCTTGAACGTGAACGGAAAGTCCGGCGCGCGCTTGCCTTCCACCCGGCGCATTCCCTCCACGATGCGCTGACCGATCTCCTGCACCAGCCGTACCCGCTCGGGGTTGGTGTCCAGCTTGTACTCCTTCTCGATCGCCGCCGAACCCTCTTTGCCGATCTGTATCTCGTCCTGTTTGCTCAGCAGGTTCGTTCCGCGGCAGCTGACCAGCGATAGCATCGCCGGCAGGACGAGAAGGAGCAACGCCGCCCGCCTGCACCAGATGATGCCTCTCATGGTTTTGTCTCCTGTTTGCCTGACCAGAAGCGCGCCAGCTCCTTGCGCGCACTGTCCACCATCTGCTGTAACTGCTGAAGGGTGGGCTGGTCGTTACCGTTCTTTCGCGATGTTTCGGCGATTGCCCGGCTACCCTGCTCCAGCTCGTCCTGCGCCTCTTTCAGCTTCCCCGCGCTGATCAACTGCAGGGCGCGCTGGAGATGCTGTTTCGCTTCCAGCACCCCTGTCGGTTCTGCCGGTTTCTGTGGACTCGCCAGTCGTGCCTGCACCTGATGCAGTTCCTGACGAATCGAACGCAACTGCAGATGATTATACACCACGCCAACACACGCCGCCACAGCCAGCAGGAAAGTCACGAATCGCATCTACGACACCCTCCCTCCATGCAGACGCGCCTGCATCCACCACCATAGACGGGTTTCCCAGTCCACTCGTTTCCGCCACGCCCACGCCAGCGGTCCCCGCGCCCAGCACGCCCGCCGATGCCACTGCACCTGCGGTTTCCAGCGGTACTTGTACGGCTCGTCACCGCGCAGAAAGTCAAACACCACACAGCCCTCCTCAAGCGCCCGCTGGATGGCGTGCGCGGTCAGTACCGTGCCCAGACTGTAGCGAGCCAGCGACGGGTCGAAACCACCTAGGTAGTAATACGCACGCCGTCCGAAATGGAACACATACAGCACCGCCCGCACCGCGCCGTTCACCATCAGCAGATGCAGACGAAGCCAGTCGTTTGCACCGGCGACCTGCGCCCACTCGCGATGAAACTGTCGCACCCGCGGATGGAAAAAGCCTCCGGGTAGCCATCGCCGTCGCCATCGGCGCGTGTGCAGGTCGAACAGCACGTCCATTGCTTGGGGCAGGTCCTGCGCACAGGCGGTGCGTATCTCCAGCTCGCCCAGCTCGCGCTCTATCTGCCGTCGGGCATAGCCGATGTTGAAGCGCGTCTTTTTACTTAATGACCCCCAGTACTCCTGCCAGGTGGCAGGCAAAAGCACGTAGGGGCACTTCTCCTGCGCGGTGACGAGCCACCCATGCGCCTCGGCGGTACGCGCCATCCACGAGCCGTCAGCCATCTGGTGCAGGTCGGCGCAGGGATGCTCCTCCAGCCATCCCGCCACCGCTTCTGCGACCGCGCTCTCGCGCCCCGGCTGAGCCACTATGCCCAGCCTGTCCGAGATGCCAGTGCCCACCCAGCGCAGGCAGACGCCCATGCCCGTCCGCCTGGCGTACAGCGGAGCGATGCCCACCGTCTCGTCGCCTTCCTGCACGCACAGCACCTGTGCCCGTTTTCCCTTGCCAAAGTGCTTCCACCACAGGCTCGTCCACTCCCACGTCTGGAAAACCGATGCCTGTGGGTTCACCGCCTGAAGATGTTGCCAATCCATCCGCAGGCTGTCCTGCCAGTCCTGACCCGCCACAACGAGACGAATGCTCACTTCCTCCTTCGGGCAGATTATAACCCGCCAGTAGTGTGGGCGTCAACCGCGCTATACGCCCGTGCGCAGAAGCAGGTACAGCGACACCATGAGCCATACCCCGCCCACGAAGCCCATCAGCAAGCCGGTGATGCCCAGCGCATCCAGTCGGGTGGCGGTACCCACCATCCCCAGCACGTAACCCAGCAGGACTGCCCCCAGCGACACCAGCACGTGCTTCTGGTAACGCCTGCGTTTGGGATGCTCGATGATGTAGCCACACTGCGGGCAGGGTTGCGTGGGGTCTTCCACCACTTCAGCACACTTCGGACAGCGAATCGTTTGCTCCAATCCTCACCCTCGCTCCGACGAGATGCTTCTAGTGTACCTCACCTGCAGGACGAACCTTCTGGTGAGCGGACCCCTCTCCCGACCTCTCCCCGACGCGGGGAGAGGCGTCTGCTCCCCTTCCCTCGCAGGGAAGGGGCGGGGGTTAAGTCTTCGCACCATATGTTGACAAATGTCTACTTTTCTGCTGTACTGGGTGGAAGGAGGTGACGTGCATGGAGGTGGAGCGCGAGGCGAAGCTGTTCGAAGCCGGCTCGTACCCCGACAAAGGGCTGGAGGTCAGCGAGGAGCAGTTGCAGACGCTGGTGGAGAGCTTCACGACGCCCGTTCCGCTGATGGTGGAGCACCTGGCGCACGGCTGGCAGATCGGTGTGCTGAAACAGCTGTGGCGGCGGGGCAAGGAGCTGTTCGGACGGCTGAGCATCCTGCCCGAAGCGGAGGCGCTGCTGAAGCGGCTGGGCATTCGCGGCATCAGCGTGGCGGTGACGCCCGACCTGAAGCGCATCGTGGAGGTGTCGGTGACGGCGACGCCGCGCGTGGCGGACGCTCGCCTGCTGAGCGCATCAACGACGGCATTCAGCGGAGAGATATTCTGGACGGAGGTGACACGGATGGAACAGGAGATGGAGGCGCTTCGCCAGCGGGCGGAGCTGGCGGAGTTTGCCCTGCGCGAGCGACAGGTGGAGGAGACTCTGGAGCGGTGGCTGAGGCAGGGCAAGCTGACCCCGGCGGTTCGGCAGATGGCGAAGACGCTGTTGTTGCAGGGCACGCAGGTGGTGCAGTTTGCGGGCGACGAGTGCAGTGTGGCGCAGGTGTTCGCGCGGTTTGTGGAGGCGTTGCCTGCGATAGTGCCGTTTGGGGAGCGTGCGCCGGTGAACGAGCAGGAGAGCTCGTTGAGCGCGGAGGAGGAGGCGTTCCTGCGCAGGCACTGGGGCGATATGCCCGTGGAGCAGATTATCTCACACATCACGCAGGGAAGGAGGCGATAGCAGATGCCAGCATTGACGGGCGCGTACGACCCGCAGGACAAGCCGGGCAAGCTGGTGAGTTACCGCGTGGGCGCGAACGCGGTGATTTACAAAGGCGCACTGGTGAGCGTGCGCAACGACGGCTACGCCTACCCGTCGCGAAGCGGTACCAGCACCGACGTGTTCGTGGGCGTGGCGTTCGAGACGGTGGACAACACGGGCGGCTCGGCGGGCGCGAAGTCGGTGCGCGTGTGGAAGGAAGGCACTTTCGTGTACAACGGCAGCGGCTTCACGCAGGCGAACGTGGGACAGGCGATGTACGCGGCGGACGACAACACGCTGACCACGACCTCGACCAACAACCAGCTGGTGGGCTACGTGGTGGAGGTGCTGTCGCCGACGCAGGCGCGAATCCGCATCGACAATGCTGTGCGATGAAAGGAGGGATGAGCGATGCCAGCGATCACGCGCAACGAGATGGGATACCTGCTGGAGGCGGGTTTACGTGCGGACTTTCTGGAGGCGTATCGACGTCAGGTGGAGTCCGCCATCTATCCGCAGATTGCGACCGTCATCCAGACGGAACTGCCGGTGCAGAAGTATGGGTGGCTGGGCAGTGTGCCTGCCATGCGCGAGTTTGTGGACGAGCGGATGCCCAAAGGCTTGCGCTCGGTGAACTACTCCATCAGCGACACGGTGTGGGAGAGCACGATTGCGGTGGAGCGGCGCGCGCTGGAGGACGAGCAGATCGGCGCGATTCGCCTGCGGGTGCAGGATCTGGGTCGCGAGGCGGCCCGGCACAAGGACTATCTGGTGACGAAGGCGTTGCTGGACGGGTTCATCCAGCCTTGCTACGACGGTCAGCCACTGTTTTCCAACGCCCATGCGGAAGGCGACAGCGGCACGCAGAGCAACCTGACCACTCAGCAGTTGAATCCGGACAGCCTGCAGAACGCCATTGCCTCGATGATGCTGTTCAAGGACGATCAGGGCGTACCGCTGGGCATCCTGCCCGACACGCTGGTGGTGGGACCACGCCTGCGCTGGACGGCGATGGAGCTGCTGGAGTCGCAGGTGGTGGTGGTCAAGGCGGGTTCGGGCAGTTTCACGCCCTACCGCAACGTGTTGCAGGGCGCGCTGAGGCTGGTGGTCAGCCCCTACATCACGGGCAATCAGTGGTTCGTGCTGGATACGAGCCGGGCGGTGCGCGCGGTGATTCTGCAGGAGCGATCGGATGTGCCGGTGGAGTTTTCCGCGCTGGAGGACCCGTCGGTGAGTGAGAACGTTTTCCTGCGCGATGTGGTGTACTACGGGGCGCGGGCACGCTACGGCGTCGGCTACGGCTTGTGGCAGACGGCGTTCGGTAGCAACGCGAGCTAAAGTTGCCCTCACCCCCAGCCCCTCTCCCACGCTGTGGGAGAGGGGTGTGTTTCGAGACGGAAGGAGGTTCAGCATGGAGATCGGCATGCAGGTGATGACGCTGATTGGGGCGATGGTGTCGGCGCAGTGGGCGTTTGCCCGACTCACCCTGCGCGCGCTCGAGCGCGTCATTCAGGCGCAGGAACAGACCCTGCGAGAACATCTGCTGAAGCTGGAACAGGCGGTGCGTGGTAACACCGAAGCCCTGCAGGCGCTGAAAGAGGCTCTGGTGGAGGTTCGGCTCCATAGCCGCCGCCGGGTAGCAAGGACAGCGACGAGCACGGCTGGTTCATCCTGCGATCGGGAGGAGTGATGCACGATGCGATATACGGACACTTCTGGCGTGTGGAGAGCGGTCGGTGCCGGCGCGCCGTTGCCAACTGCCGGAGGCACCGTGCTGAGTTGGCTCAGCGACGACTTCGCGTCGGTTGATGAGTCGGTGTGGGAGGTTGTCTCCGGCACACCGATTGCTATCAACAGTGAGTTATCTATCCCAAACGGTGTGGTATTGCTCTCTCGTCAGCAGTTCAAGCCGCCCTGTCTGGTGGAGTTCGTGGAGACGATGACCGCCCGAGCCTCCAGTGACAACTTCAGGCTGGGCTTCTACACGGACGATAACAACTATGTGGAGTGGGCGGCTACGGGCACGAGCACCGGCAACATGGATGCGGTGATGATTGCCGGTGGTGTACCTGACAACCAGACTGGAATCAGCGTCGGTGCTGCGAACAACAGTTACCGCCTGGCGAGTATCTACGTGGGTCTGGGCGAGGCGGTGTGGAGTTATCGCAACGTGAACAGCCAGGTGGTGCGCAACGAGGTCTACAGATACCGTGAGCACGGTATTCCGTCCGGACCGTTCCGCATTCGGCTGGCTGGTCTGGCAGGCACGTCCACGCTCAAGGTGCACCGTGTAACGGCATACCAGCTGGCGGACTTTGTGCCCCCTGCCGCGCTGGGTCATCATGTGGATGCGATGAGCATTCCTGTGAGGCTCACGAACAGTCCGTTCGTCGCATCGCCCAGTAACACGGCGCTCAGCACGGCGCAGGCGGTGACGGACACGTTCACCTCGCTGGCGGCTGGTAGTGTCATTACCGGTTCCAACCGTGCATTCTATCAGGAGCAGGTCCATTTGCAGGGCTTCGTGGGTGGCGACCAGCCGTTCACGGCGTGGATTGAGGCTCAAATGGACGGCACGAACTGGGTGGTCATCTGGACTGGTTCCAGCACGGATGCGACGGCGGATGCGGCGCTGCGCTACTTCGTGGCTACTCCTCTCATCCAGACGTTCGGTTCGCGCAACCACCGCTGGCGCATCAAGAACACCGGCGCAGCTGCTGGTACGTTCCGCGCGACGTTTGTAGCAACGGTTCTCTAAGGAGGTAAGGCAATGCGAGCATACATCAAGAGTGTGACAGAGACCAACGTAACCCTGGTGGACATCGAGGCGGGTCAGCGGGTGACGGTGCCTGTGACGGCGCTGCAGAAGCTGTTTGGCAAGACCCCCGAAGCAGATGAGGTGTGGGAGTTCGAGGCACGGCGGTTGGACGACATTGCCGAGTGGTTCAAACGGTGGCAGGTCGTTCAGCAGGCATAGGGGGGCGAGGAGGTAGCCGATGGCGCTGGTAGTGACGAGGGACGCAGTGAAGCGCACAGCCGCGATGACGTCCAGCGCATACGACACGCAGATTGACGCGCTGATTGCCGACCTGACTCCGGTGATCGAGTACACGCTGTCCCCCGACGCGCTGGCGGACCCTTTGCTGGAGGCGGTGCTCAGTCGGGCGGCGACGGAGATTATTGCGGGGGAGTTTCTGGCTCAACGCCTGCGCGAGCCGGGCGCGACCGAATCGTTCGAGGCGGGCGGGGTGCGCGTGGGCGAGAGTCCCCAATCGCGCGCCGACCTCAGCGACCCATACGGCTTGATGCAAAGGGGCTGGGCACGCCTGGCGCCGTTCCTGAAACCGGTATACGCCGCATCGTCCACTCGCGACCGCGAGCGGCAGGTAACGGAAGAGACCATGTCGGGATGGTAGGTGAGGCAGATGGCATCGCGAGCAGAGAGATTGACAGCGCTGGTCCAGCGGCATGGCGAGACGGTGACGGTGAACGGCACGCGCACGGTGCGGGCGATGGTGTTTACAGCCACGTCCGGGCTGTTGCGCAGTCTGCTGACGGACGCCGACCTGATGAACTTCAGCCGACCGGTGTGGGTGGGCGTGCTGGCGCCCGATGAGTCGCTCCTCGAAGGCGACATGGTCTCCCGCGACGGAGCCAGTTTCGTGGTGCGTCGGGTGACGACGCTGAAAATCGGCAACAGCGTGGTGGTGAAGCTGGCGCTGTGGAGTCAGTAACAGGCGCCAATCTGTTATACTATGCTTGCCGAGAGACACGAGGAGACGCAGATTCGGCAGGACGAGCATAGCAGAATCCACAGGTGTTGTCAACGGGCAATGGAGGACATCATTCTCCGGGCTGACGACGTGTGGGCGGGCTACGGCGACCAGCCAGTGCTGAAGGGCGTGAACCTGCGCCTGTCACGCGGGGAGTTCGTGGGCTTGCTGGGACCGAACGGCAGTGGAAAATCCACGCTTCTGCGCGTGCTGAGCGGCGTGCTGAAGCCGTCGCGCGGGCAGGTGTGGCTGGACGGGCATCCGCTCAGCGCGTTGAAGGCAAAGGATGTGGCGCGGCGACTGGCGTTCGTGCCCCAGCGGGAAGAGGTGGCGTTTGGCTTCACGGCATGGGAGGTGGCGTTGCTGGGGCGTGCGCCCTACATCGGCTGGCTGGGCAAAGAGCGACACGAAGACATACAGGCAACCCGCCAGGCGATGGAGCGCACAGACTGCCTGACGGTGGCTGAGCGAGCTTTTGGCACGCTGAGCGGCGGCGAGCGGCAACGGGTGGTGCTGGCACGCGGGCTGGCGCAGGAAACACCGCTCCTTCTGCTGGACGAGCCGTTGACGCATCTGGACGTGGCGCATCAGGTGGGCACGCTGTCGCTCCTGCGCGAATTGAACCGTGAGGAGGGGTTGACCATCCTGACCGCCCTGCACGACATCAACCTGGCCTCGGAGTTCTGCGACCGACTGGTGGTGCTGAAGCAGGGGCGGGTGGTGGCGGACGGTGCTCCGTCCGAAGTGGTCACTTCCTCTCTGCTGGTGCGGGTGTTCGGGCTGGACGCGTGGGTACGGGTGAACCCGGCGACGGGGCGTCCGCATGTGCTCCCACGCACGATGCAGGTGCTGGATGCGACGGCAGGCAACGGCAGGCGGGTGCATGTGGTATGCGGCGGTGGGACAGGCTCGGCGTGGATCGGTGCGCTGGTTCGGGCGGGGTGGCAGGTGTCGGCAGGGATTCTGCATCTGCTGGACAGCGATGAAGAGGTTGCCCGCGAGCTGGGCGCGGAGGTGGTGAGCGAGGCGCCCTTCACGCCCATCTCCGAGGAGAGCCTGACACTATTGCGCGATATGTTGAGACAGGCGGAGGCAGTGGTGGTGGCGCCGGTGGCGTTTGGGCACGGCAACTTGGCGAACCTGCGGGCGGTGTTGGAAGCTCAGCAGGCGGGCAAACGCATCCTGCTGGCGGATTGCGAGTGGCAGGAGCGAGACTTCGTCGGGGGCGAGGCGCTGGCGCTGGTAGAACAGCTGAAGGCAGGCGGCGCGGTCCTGGTGCGCACCCCCGACGAGGCGGTCACCGCCCTGAACCCGTAGGGGCAGACCTCGTGTCTGCCCGCATCCCATCCACCCGTAGGGGCAGACCTTGTGTCTGCCCCACAACCCATCCACCCGTAGGGGAAGACCTCGTGTCTGCCCGCAACACAGGAGGCGAACATGGCTATATCATCATGGTGGCGTCACGTGAGGCGGCGCGGACTGGACAGAGAACAGGCGGCGGTAGAGATACCCGCCGCCTTGCGTTATCGAAGCGCCCTGGACGAAGACGACCTTCTGCGCACGCGGGGCGAGCGCGTGTACGAGGAGATGCTGACCGACGCGCAGGTGCAGGCGGCGCTTGCCGTCAAGAAGTTTGGCGTGCTGGACGCTGAATGGGACATCGTGCCCGGTGGAGACGATGAGGCATCTCAGCGGGCAGAGCAGCTGGTGCGGTTCGCGCTGGGTCGCCTGCGCGGGTCGGTGACGCGCATCCTTCTGAACGCGCTGGACGCTCTGGCGCACGGCTATTCGGTGCAGGAAATCAACTACACGCTGTGCGAGGAGGAGCCGTGGCGCGGATACGTGGTCTGGCAGAGCATTAAGAGCAAGCCGCCGCGCCTGTTCCGGCTGGAGACCGACGAGTATCGCAACCTGCGGTCGCTGTACCTGCGTCTGCCGGGTGCGGACGAGAAGGCATTACCCGCAGAAAAGTTTGTCATCTACGCTCACAACGGCAATTACGAATCGCCCTATGGGCGGAGCGACCTGCGCGCCGCGTACAAGCACTGGTGGGCGAAGCAGTTGCTCATGAAGTTCTGGTTGCTGTCGCTGGAGAAGTTCGGCTCGCCAACGGTGAAGGGCGTGGTGCCCCGTCATGTGCCGGATGCCGAGCGGCAGGAGCTGTTGCGCGTGCTGGATCGCATCCAACAGGAGACGGCGATAGTTCTGCCGGAGGACGTGCAGGTCGAGTTGCTGGAGGGCAGGTCGCCCGTTGGCGCGGCGTATCTGCAGGCGGTGCAGTTCCACAACCGCGAGATTCTGCGGTCGATCCTGGGGCAGACTCTGGCGACCGACGAGGGCTGGCGCACCGGATCGCTGGCACTGGGGCAGGTTCACTATCGGGTGATGCAGATGCTGTGGCGTGTGTTGCGTCGCGAGCTGGCAGAGGTGGTGATGGAAGAGCAATTGTTCCGGCGACTGACGGAGCTGAACTTCCCCGACGCCGCGCCACCCCGATTCGTCTGGCACGAAGAGCCTGCCACAGCAGGAACATCATAAGGCAGATCCCCGTACTGGTCCCTGCTTTTGCATCACATGGGGCGATTTCCCGTAACCTGCTCAGTGTTTCTGGCACTCTTCCTGCATCTCTATTGTAGTGGTAGATCACCTTTGAAGGAGGAGTGTCGAATGAAACACTGGTTCTTAAGCATTCTGGTTGGGGCGTTGCTTGCCGGTAGTGCTCACGCCGTGACCATCAGTCTACACAGCTACGATACCAGCTTCACCGCCGATGCGATTATCGATGGAAGCACCCACTGGGTGTACGTCGGCGCGATAAAACTGAACATCGCTGGATATTCGACGCCGAAAGAGGCATGGTGTGTGGACCTGAAGCAGGCGGTTGCCAGTGGCTCGTGGGACACGGTGCAGAAAAGCACCACCCCTACCGCTCTGGACGATGGACGGCGTGCGGACTGGGCGATGGGCGCATTGTGGGTGAACCGTTCCTCTGCCACTGACGCCACCGGACGCGCTGCTCTGCAGTTAGCCATCTGGGAGGCGCTGTATGACGGTTTCGGTGCAGACCCCTTCGGCTCGGGGCGGTTCCGGCTGGGCAATGTTTTCAACGGCGCGAACCGCTCTGCGGTCAACAGCACGGTTGCCGGTATCGCACAGAGCTATCTGCAGGCATGGGCGGGGCTTAGCGTGCTGAACGGCACGCTGTACGACGCACCCTTGCCGGGCAGTGGCACGCGCTCGCAGGATTTCATCCTGACGCCCGACGGTACCTTTGACCCGCAGGTAGTTCCCGAACCCGGCACCCTGTTGTTGATGTCGCTGGGCTTGCTGGGCGTCGGCAGGCTGATGAAACGCCGGAACGGTTGACGAAGTAAATCGGGGCATGGCAGGTAGGCCATGCCCCGACCTATGCGTTTTTAGTGACTATTCGTCGCCGATGGCGCCGAAGTTGCGCACCAGGATCCCGAAGTCGAACAGGGTCACTTCGTCATCGCCGTCAAGGTTCGCCTCGGGGTTCCAGTTGTCGTCGCCGGGCATACTGCCGAAAGCTGCTACCAGCTGCCCGAAGTCAAACAGCGTGATCTCGTTATCCCCATCGATGTCGCCGTTGGTCAGCGTCACGTCCACGCCGGACACATCCGCGTTACCAACGGTGAGCGGAACCACCACCCTCAGCCAGTGACTGGCTTTGAAGGCGATCTGGTAGTCGCCGGGTTCCACGTCGATGATGGTGTAGTTGCCCTGTGCATCGAGGGTGACCGTCTCCGCGCGCACCACGCTACCATCCTGGCGCAGTTCCACATCGACGGGCACCTGCGTCACATCGCCACCGAAATCTCCAAGCGTGACGGTGCCGCTTACCGAGAATCCGGGCGGCAGGATGTCGTGCAGGACGCCGACGTACACGATGTCCGAGTCGAATCGACTGGACGGGTACGGCTGGTTGGGTGCGTCGGAGAGCGGTCCCTGCACCGGCACGTAACCGCTACCGCCGCCCAGAATGACGTTGCCCTGTCCGCTCGGGTTGTCCACCCTGTCGGCGGCGATCAGGTTGGCGATCAGGATAGCGTCGATGCTCTCGCCCTCTGCCAGCCCGAAATCGTCCAGATTGAACGCCGTCGCAAAGACTAGGTAGTTCGTTGTGAAGGTATCGGCGAACTCGTAGCGCCATGCGGTGAATTCGGTGTCGCCTTTTCGGCGTACCGCCACCATGAATCCCTCGGGCGCCGCCTGCGAACCGACCTCGTATACCACGAAGTCCTCACCGGGACGGTTGGGCAAGCGCATGCCCTCCCAATCCACCAGAATCACCTTCCGCAACACCGAATCGCCCAGTTCCACGAAGCGCGGGTTGCCCGACGGGCTGGTGCCGCTCATCAACCAGCCGAGCGTCTTCGTGCGGTCGAAGTCGGTGTCTTTCAGGAACTCCGAATCGAAGAAGCGAAAGCCGCTGACCTCAGACGGGTCCACGGGAAGCACGCGCTTCACGCCGTTGCCAGCGTCCCACGTGTAGCCTCCCACGCTGTAGGTTTGCGCCATACCGGGTAGCGCGAGGGCAAACGCCAGGCAAAACACCGCTGTCGCCGCGCACCACCTGAAGAGCCGCGATGATGTCATGGCTCAGATACCTCCTTCCTCCATAGATTTCACAAACCGCCTTGCGGAAATACTGTCCAATTTCTCTAGTATGCAAAATCCGTGCCAAAACCCTTCCATTTGCGGGTTTTCGCGGAAAAGAGCGGTAAAACTCGCGGGTTCATGGTGCAGATTACATTCCATGACCACAGCATCACCCAATGCAGAAGCGCTTGATCGATAGATGCACAGGCGCGAAGTATGCTATACTAAGAGATGGCAAAACTCCACAGGAGAGCACGAATGACGTGGCATCATACCACCGTGGTCGCGGTGCGCCGCAACGGGCAGGTGGCACTCGCTGCCGACGGGCAGGTAACCTACAGCGATACCATCCTGAAGCATACCGCACGCAAGATTCGCCGCATGTATCATGATCGCGTGGTCGCCGGTTTCGCCGGCGCGGTGGCGGACGCGCAGGCGCTGGCGGATCGTTTCGAGGCAAAGCTGGAAGCCACCAGCGGCAACCTGCGGCGCGCGGCGGTGGAGTTCGCGAAGGAGTGGCGTACCGACCGCGTCCTGCGCCGCCTGGAGGCGATGATGATCGTTGCCGACCGCGACGACCTTCTGCTGGTGTCAGGCGACGGCAACGTGATCGAGCCCGATGATGACGTGCTCGCCATCGGCAGTGGAGGTGCGTACGCCTCAGCGGCGGCGCGTGCCCTGATGCGACACACGTCGTTATCAGCGAAGGAGATCGCGCTGGAGGCAATGCATATCGCGGCGGAGCTGTGCATCTATACCAACGACCGAATTCAGTGTGAGAGCATCGAATGACCAGCCCGAAGGAGCCGAGCATGGAAGAGGATTTGACCCCTCAACGCATCGTGGAAGAACTGGACAAGTACATCATCGGGCAACAGAAGGCAAAACGCGCTGTCGCCATCGCCTTGCGGAATCGCTACCGGCGCAAACTGCTACCCGAAGACCTGCGCGAAGAGGTCATCCCCAAAAACATCCTGATGATCGGTCCCACGGGCGTGGGCAAGACCGAAATTGCTCGCCGCATCGCCCTGCTGGTGAAGGCGCCGTTCCTGAAAGTGGAAGCCACCAAGTTCACCGAGGTCGGCTATGTGGGGCGCGATGTGGATTCGATGATCCGCGACCTGGTGCAGACCGCCGTGCGCATGGTGGAGGCGGAGAAGATTCAGGAGGTGCAGGAGCGGGCGGAAGAGCTGGCGGTTGAGCGCATTGTAGACCGGCTGATGCCGCGCCGTACGCGCCGCGAGCCGCGAGCTTCTGGTAATCTGGGCGATCTGCTTCGCGCGCTGTGGCAGGAAGACGACGACAGCGAAGACGAGCCTGCGACGCTGGCAGAGAAGGAGCGTCGGGAGCGCGAACGCCGGATGCGCCAGAAGCTGACCGAGCGGGTGCGCAGTGGCAGTATGGACGAGGAGATGATCGAAATCGAAGTCGAACAGTCGCCCCCGTCCACGCCGTTCGTGCAGGTGTTCGGTCCGCAGGGCATGGAGGAGATGGGGCTGGACCTTCCCGACATGCTACGCGGGATGATGGGCAAGCGCAGACGCACCACACAGATGACCATCGGCGAGGCGAAGAAGGTGCTGGCGCAGGAGCTGGCTCGCGAGCTGATCGACCGCGACCAGGTGGTCAGTGAAGCCATCCGCAGGACGGAAGAAAGCGGCATCATCTTCCTCGACGAGCTGGATAAAATCGCGGGAAGGGAACAGGGCTACGGTCCGGACGTGTCCCGTGAGGGTGTCCAGCGCGACCTCTTGCCGATCATCGAAGGCTCCACGGTGATGACCAAGTTCGGGGCGGTGCGCACGAATCACATCTTGTTCATCGCGGCGGGGGCGTTCCACGTCTCGAAGCCCAGCGACCTGATTCCCGAACTGCAGGGGCGCCTGCCCATTCGCGTGGAGCTGGATAGCCTCACCGAGCAGGACTTCGTGCGTATCCTCACCGAGCCACAGAACGCGCTGGTGAAGCAGTACAAAGCCCTGCTGGCAACCGAAGGGGTAGCTCTGGAGTTCAGCGAGGACGCTATCCGCGAGATCGCGGCGATTGCGGCTCGGGTGAACACCACTGCTGAGAACATCGGTGCGCGGCGATTGCATACCATCATGGAGCGGGTGCTGGAGGACATTTCCTTCCGCGCCAGCGAGCTCAGCGGTCAATCGGTAACCATCACCGCGGAATACGTGCGCGAGCGGCTGGCGGACGTCTTGCGCAGTGACGACCTCAGCCGATATATTCTCTAAGCTAAACCTCAACGACGAGGACACAGGAGGTAAACGAACATGAAAGTCAGTGTGATTGGTGGAGGCGGGCGAGTCGGCTCCAACACGCTGTATGCCCTGCAGTTGGGTGGCGTGGCGAAGGAGCTGGTGGTGATCGACGTCGCCCGCGAGCTGGCGGAAGGTGAGGCGCTGGACCTGCGTCACGGCGCTTCTCTGTCGGCTCCTCAGCGCATTTTTGCGGGTGGCACGGAAGCCGCAGAGGGCTCGGACATCGTGATCATCACTGCCGGTCTGCGCCGTAAACCCGATGAAAGCCGCCTCGAGCTCATCAATCGCAACGTGTCGTTGTTCCGCAGTATCCTGCAGGAGCTGAGGTCCGTGCCCCTGCCGGAACATGCGGTTCTGCTGGTGGTGTCTAACCCTGTGGATATCCTGACCTACATCGCGGTGAAAGAGTTCACCCTGCCCGCGAAGCAGGTGATGGGTCTGGGCACGGTGCTGGATACGACCCGCTTCCGCTCTCTGCTGGCGGAGCACTTCGGCGTCGCCGCCACGGATATGAAAGCGCTCATTCTGGGCGAGCACGGCGACAGCATGGTGCCCATCTGGTCTACCGCGAACGCCAACGGTGTGCCCCTGCAGAGCCTGCCCAACTACAGCTGGGAAAAGGTACAGGAAATTTTCGAGTTCACCAAGAAGAGCGGCGCAGAGGTGATTCGCCTGAAAGGAGGCGCAGGCTACGCGGTCGGCATTGCCATCCGCGAGGTGGTACACGCCATCCTGCTGGATACCCGGCAGATACTGCCCGTATCTACCCTGCAAACAGGGCTGTACGGCATTGACGATGTGTGCCTGAGCGTGCCCACCGTGGTCGGGCGTGCAGGCGTGATGCATCAGATCGAGATGGCACTGACTGACGAAGAGTTGCAGGCACTGCGCAGGTCAGCTCAGGTGCTGAAGGAGACGCTGTCACAGGTGATGGGCTAGGCGTTCAGATTGGGGGGAGGGCGGGATACCAGATCGCCCTCCCTCGCCATTGCAGGGGATAACAGTAGATTTGTTTTGACCGATAATGCAATCTGGACACTGGCAGGAAGGCAAACGACCGGATGGATATTGAACAGGTCAAAAATCTGGTGGTCGAGGCTGGGCAGCTGGCGCGGCGGATGGCGGAGGACTTCACGCTGGAAACGAAGGCGGACGATTCCTTTGTCACCACTGCAGACCGCGCGGTAGAAAGCTACCTGCGTGAGCATCTTGCCCATCTTCTCCCGGAAGCCGGCTTCTTTGGGGAAGAGGAGGGGTTTACCAACCGCCACGCGCGCCTGCTGTGGGCGATCGACCCGATTGACGGCACGAGCAACTTTGTGTTCGGCATTCCCCTGTGGGGGGTCTCGGTGGCGCTGATTGAAGATGACCACGTCCGGCTCGGTGTCATCTACCTGCCCATGCTGGAAGAGCTGTACTGGGCAGAGCGCGGGCAGGGGGCATACCTGAGCGGCACGCAAATCCGGGCGGTGGATAGCCCGGAGTTCACCTCGGAGGACGTTATCTGCTACGCGAGCGACGCCGTGACCGCGGAGATGCTGGAGATCATGCCGGGCAAGCCGCGCTGTTTTGGCAGTGCGGTGGTGAAGCTGGCGTGGACCGCCGCGGGGCGGGTACGCGGTGCCATCTCGCTGGGTCGGCTATACGACCTTGCCGCGGGGCTGGTAATCTGCCACGAGGCGGGATGCGTGACCCGATACCTGTCAGGACGTGAATGGCACCTCCAGCATCTGACGGGCGGTTCTGCGCTGTCTGAGCCGGTGCTTACTGCCCCACCGATGACCATGGAGGCAATCTTTCGTCTCTTACACCAGAGATAGCAAACGGGAGTACTCTTCGCATGAGTTGTGATAAATACATACGGTCGCTGAACGGCGCTTCAAACATCCAGAAATCTCTGTGCTGGCATGTCCGTTACTCGCTGGGCAAATCTGATGCAGACCTGTGTAAGCACGATATGTTCACTGCCGTCGCGCTGACGGTACGGGATCGTATCATCGACCTGATGATTGACACCGAAAAACGTTACCAACAGCAGGACGTGAAGCGCCTTTACTACCTGTCGCTGGAGTATCTGATCGGGCGGTCGCTGACCAACAACCTGATCAACCTGGGACTGTACGAGGATTTTCGCGAAGCGCTGTTGCCACACGGCTTCGACCTGGAAGAGATCGAGGAATACGAAAGCGACGCTGCGCTGGGCAACGGGGGACTGGGCAGGCTGGCTGCCTGTTTTCTCGACTCGCTGGCAACGCTGGGGATGCCCGGCTTCGGATACGGCATCAATTACGAGTTCGGCATCTTCAAGCAGGAAATCCATCATGGCTATCAGCACGAGAAGCCCGACAAATGGCACAAAGGCATCTCGCCGTGGCTGATCGAGCGCTACGACGAGCGGTGCTTTGTGCCCATCTACGGGCGCATCGAGCACACGGTGGACAGCAACGGACACTATCTGCCTCTCTGGAAAGACTGGAAGCTGATCGTCGGCGTACCGTACGACATGCCCGTGGTGGGCTACGGGGGCAAGACGGTGAACGTCCTGCGCCTCTTCTCGGCGCGCTCGTACCATGAGTTCGACATCCAGATTTTCAACAGCGGCGACTACATCAGCGCGGTGGAGCAAAAAATCGCTTCCGAGACCATCTCCAAAGTGCTGTACCCGTCGGACGCCGTGGCGGCAGGCAAGGAGCTGCGCCTCACGCAGGAGTACTTCCTGGTGGCTTGCGCCCTGCGCGACATCGTGCGCCGGTATACCAGAACGCACGACACTTTCGAGCAGTTCCCGCAGAAGGCGGCTATCCAGCTGAACGATACGCATCCGGCGCTCGCCATTGCGGAGCTGATGCGCATTCTGGTGGATGAGAACCGCCTGCCGTGGGAGCAGGCATGGCAGATCACCGAGCAGACCTTCGGATATACCAACCATACGCTGATGCCGGAGGCGCTGGAGAAGTGGCCCGTGGAGCTATTCGAGCGACTCCTGCCCAGACACCTGCAGATTATCTACGAAATCAACCGGCGGTTTCTCGAGCATGTGTCTTGGCTCTACCCGGGCGACCATGAGAAACTTCGGCGTGTGTCTATCATCGAAGAGGGGCAACAGCAATACGTGCGCATGGCACACCTCGCCATCATCGGCAGCCACTCGGTGAACGGGGTGTCGCAACTGCACAGCAGGCTGATCTGCTCGTCGCTGGTGCCGGATTTTTACGAGCTGTTCCCCCACAAGTTCAACAACAAGACGAACGGAGTGACGCCGCGCCGGTGGCTGAAGCAGGCGAACCCACGCCTGAGCAGGTTGATCGACACGACCATCGGCGAGGAGTGGGTCACCGACCTCGAGCGCCTGCGCGCGCTGGAACTCTATGTCGATGACCCCGAGTTTCAACAGCGGTTCCGCGAGGTCAAACAGCTCAACAAACTGCGCCTAACACACTTCATCCGCGAAACGGCGAATATTTCCGTGCCCCCGAACAGCCTGTTCGACGTGCAGGTCAAGCGTATCCACGAGTACAAACGCCAGCTGCTGAACGTCCTGCACATCATCTACAACTACCTGCGTATCATCGAGGATCATCACTACCCGACGGTGCCGCGCACGTTCATCTTCGGAGGTAAAGCGGCGCCGGGCTACTGGGCGGCAAAGAGCATCATCAAGCTCATCAACAACGTGGCAACCGTGATTAACCACGACCACCGCGCCCGAGACTACCTGCACGTCGTGTTCCTGCCCGACTACCGGGTGAGCCTTGCCGAAATCATCATCCCCGCCGCCGACCTGAGCGAGCAGATCTCTACAGCAGGCATGGAGGCGTCGGGAACCGGCAATATGAAGTTCGCCATGAACGGAGCGCTCACCATCGGCACGCTGGACGGCGCCAACATCGAGATTATGGAAGAGGTGGGCGAGGAGAATATCTTCATCTTCGGTCACACCGCCGAGCAGATCCGCGAAATGCGCCATCAGGGCACCTATGACCCCCATGCCCTGTACCGGGAGAACGAATGGATACGTCGCGTGATGGACACCTTCACTACCGATCTGTTCTGCCCGCATGAGCCGGGGCTGTTCCGCTGGATTATGGACAGCCTGGTGTACCACGGCGACTACTACTTCCACCTCGCTGACTTCCCATCGTATATTGAGACTCAGGAGCGGGTGGCTCAGGAGTATCTTCAGCCCGACCTCTGGACGCGCAAAGCCATTCTGAACGTGGCGCGAATCGGCAAGTTCTCCAGCGACCGCACGGTGATGGAGTACGCGCAGGACATTTGGGATATTAAGCCGGTGAAGAGGAAGTAAGATAGAGGTCTGCCTTAGGCGTCGGCACAGCGACATCATTGCCTTCAGCAGACCAGGATCAGCCGGTCAGAACTCATAGGAGTAGTAGAGTGCCACTCCCAGCTCCCGCGCATACTGTTCAGCGTCTGGTTCCGAAATCATGTGCGTGATGATGACGGGAAACAGCTGAGGGTACAGCCCCTCCAGCTCCCTTACCGTACGCGCCAAGAAGCGGTCGATGTCGTTTTTGGAGAGCTGTGACTTGCTCTCGCCGACGATGGTGACCGTATCGCCGTTGCGTCTTGCCGTGCCGAACACATTCACCTCGATATGCCGTCCACGCTTGTCCTGCACGTACTGCCTCTTCAATCTGCCTTCCACGCGCAGCCCGTAGTCGCGCAGGAGCAGGTCTGGAAGCTTCTTCATCGCCTCGTTTTCCAGCACGTATCCTACAGTTTGGGACAACCCTCCAACCTGCTTTTGCAAATCACCCACTCGCTCAGCAAGTCTCAGCAATGCCTCCGCAAGCTGGGTGACCCGCTCTTCTGTGCGACGCTGCGCTTCCGCCAACTGCTCCATCTGCGCGGTCAATTGGTCAACGCGAGCCGTCAACTGCACCATCTGCTCGGTCAGTTGGTCGACACGCACTGTCAATTGGTCAACGCGAGCCGTCAACTGCACCATCTGCTCGGTCAGTTGGTCGACACGAGCCGTCAACTGCACCATCTGCTCGGTCAGTTGGTCGACACGAGCCGTCAACTGCACCATCTGCTCGGTCAGTTGGTCGACACGCACTGTCAATTGGTCAACGCGAGCCGTCAACTGCTGTAGGCGCTCCTCTGTTGAGAATTGTGCGGTTGCCAGCTCGCGGAAGCGTGCCTCGGTTTCCATGCGACTGGCAGCAAGTTGGCTTGTCAGCTCATTCATTGCACGGCGCCATTCAGCATCCATCTCGTCCAGCCTGCGCTCAATCGCATCGAGACGCTGCAACACCATACTTTCATGCAGGCGTTCGTAAACCGATAGCATCACCTGCCCAAGCTTCTCCGCAACAGGCTTTTCGAATACGGAGCTCAATTCCTCAACGACTTCAGCCAAGTTTAGCATAGAGCGCTTACACCCCCGCTAAGTATTATACCCTATCCACCCGCAGCTCCATGGCTCCGAAGCGCAGGACGTCGCCTGCCAGTATGGGTCTCTGCTGAACAGGCTAACCGTTCCGGACGCGCGTGGCGCCGGCTGACGGTGGGGTCAAAGTCCAGCAAGCGGAAATAATGCCCGCAGGTATGTCCTGGCAGAGCACAGGCGGAGGCGGAGCTAGCCCAGACCGCGTCGATGCAGTGTGGTCGTGAGTCGTTTTTCGGGGCTTTTTCCCTGTAAATTCCGTTTCTCATTTCGCACCAATGCTTGACAAGCAATATTTTCCTATGCTAAGTATCTAATGGTGGTGGCGAATCGAGCCCTGATGCCTGAGGATGGACTCAGTCTCCGGCGATACCCCCGGCAATGGACCCCCTTCGCACCGCCGCAAACTCGTACCACAGAAAGGAGAACAAAACGATGCAACGCCTGACTCAGAACCTCACGATGGTTCTACCTGTTGTAATCGTGTTCTGTGGAACGATCGTGAGCGCGAGCGCACAGTCCCTGACCTGGCTGGGCACGCTGGGGGGTAATCAGAGCTACGCTTTTGGCGTGTCGGATAATGGCGTCGTGGTTGGAAGGGCACGGGACGCCCAAGGTCGCGATCGCGCCTTTCGCTGGACAGCACAAACCGGCATGCAAGACCTCGGCACCCTGGGCGGCGCCAGCGAGGCAAAGGGTGTATCGGCGGACGGAAGCGTCGTGGTCGGATGGTCCGAAACCGCCAGCGGTCAGGAACGCGCTTTTCGCTGGACGGAGTCCACAGGGATGGTAGACCTCTTAGGGAGGAGGAGCCGAGCCAACGGTGTGTCAGCGGACGGTAGCGTTGTGGTCGGGTCGGCTGGTTTTGCGGGCAACATCCATGCCTTTCGCTGGACACAGGCTACAGGGATTCAGGACCTGGGCACACTGGGCGGGCATAGTAGCGACGGGTATGGCATATCGGGCAACGGGCGCGTAGTGGTTGGCGGGGCACACAACACCGACGGTTGGCAACGCGCCTTCCGCTGGACAGCCGAAACCGGCATGCAAAACCTGGGCAACCTCGGTGGTGCCTGGAGCGCGGGCTTTGGCGCGTCGACAGACGGGAGCGTCGTGGTGGGTACAGCCACCAACACCGAGAATTATCGCGCCTTTCGGTGGACTGAATCCACAGGGATGCAAGACCTCGGCACTTTGCCGGGCTTCAACTGGAGCCGGGGCTATGGCGTATCGGGGGACGGGCGCGTGGTGGTCGGAGCGAGCGACGACAATGCCTTCCGCTGGACAGCAGGGACCGGCATGCAGAACCTGAACAGTGTATACGCCCATCTGCTGGGAGAGGGTTCCAGCCTCTGGAGTGCCAACGCTATTTCGCCTAATGGGCGCTACATTGTGGGCTGGGGATACAACGCCGCCACAGGACGCTACGAGGCGTTCTTACTGGACACAGGCGAAGGACGGCGGGGAGGTTCCTTGAGATGGCTCGGCACCCTCGGCGGGGAGGGTACCTGGGATTACAACTTCGCCTTTGATGTCTCGGCGGGTGGGCGTGTCGTAGTGGGCGCGTCCAGTAACGCAGTAGGTCAGCAAAGCGCCTTTCGCTGGACTCCCGAAACCGGCATGCAGGACCTGGGGCTGGAAGGTTCCGGTACAGCAACAGGCGTGTCGGGGAACGGGCGTGTGGTGGTTGGAGAAGATGTCGATGACGTCACCTACTACTCTCGCGGCTTTCGCTGGACTCCGGAAACCGGCGTGCAGTACCTGGCCACGCTGGGAGGCAACTTCAACAGCGCCTATGGCGTTTCCGACGACGGTAGCGTCGTGGCAGGATCGGCAACACTCCCCGGCGATTTTGTTTATCGCGCCTTTCGCTGGACGCAAGCCACCGGGACGCAAGACCTGGGCACACTCGGAGGGTACAGCAGCTATGCAAATGACATATCAGGCGATGGGCGCGTGGTGGTTGGGTGGGCGTCAGATGCCAGCCTGAACCCGTTCGCCTTTCGCTGGACAGCAGAGACAGGCATGCAAAGCCTCGGCGCACTGCATGGTAGCTACAGCGCAGCCTTGGGTGTGTCGCAGGATGGCAGGGTGGTAGTGGGGGTCTCGCACAACGGCTCTGGTTATACTGTGGCGTTTCGCTGGACAGCGGATGCTGGCATGCAGGACCTGGGCACACTGGGAGGCAATTTCAGCGCCGCCTTTGACGTATCTGCAGACGGAAAGGTGGTCGTAGGGCACTCAGAAATTGAGCCGGGCATTGAGACATACCGTGCTTTCCTCTGGACAGAAAGTACCGGCATGCAGAATCTGAACGACCTCTACGCCCATCTGCTAACAGATGGGTCAAGGCTGTGGTATGCCTCTGCCGTGTCACCCGATGCACGATACATTGCCGGGCAGGGGTGGAACGCCAGCGCAGGGCGCTACGAAGCGTTTCTACTGGACACCATAGGCGGTAGCAGACAAATCGCCGGCAACCTCCTCCTGCAGGACTTCGCGGGAGACATCACGCAGATTCCCATTGCCGTGCAACTACGCCCTGCAGAAGCGTCCCCTGTCGACCTCCTCATCTACCTGAGCGCAGACGGCAGCTATATTATCCCCGACGTGGAACCCGGCGTGTACGACATCGCCTTCAAAGCCAGCCACTGGCTCAGGGTGGTGGTGCGGGGTGTTGATGTGACCGACGGTGATGTCTCCGGAGTGGATGTGTCGCTGATCAACGGAGACATTGATGGGGACAACGAGGTGACGCTGTTCGACTTCGGACGGCTGGTCGCCGCGTTCGGCAGTATGCCCGGCGACATCAGCTGGAACGCTGATGCCGATTTAGACGGCGATGAGGAGGTGACGCTGTTCGATTTCGGCATCCTGGTTCGCAACTTCGGCGCGACTGGAGATGATTAGCCTTAGCGAGAGCACCACTATCTACTCCACCCGCAACTCGGTCGCGCCGAAGCGCAGGACGTCGCCTGCCTGTATGGGTCTCTGCTGGACGGGCTGACCGTTGACGAAACTGCCGTTGCGCGAGCCCTCGTCCAGCAGAACCCACTGTGCACCCTGCCTCTCCAGACGCGCGTGGCGCCGGCTGACGGTGGGGTCAAAGTCCAGCAAAATGTGGCGCCCCACCTCTCGCCCGATGGTGACCACATCGCCCTGCAGGGGGAACACCGCGCCCGCACGCGCCCCGTTCAGGACGACTAAACGCGAAGGCATGGCTCCGGAAGCGGGCAGAGCCACCGGCTGGGCAGGTATGGAAGGCGCAGATACCGCCCCGGCGCTGGGCAGGACACTGCAGGCGCACTGCCCGGTCACCGGGTCCCTGCGCTCACCGCAGTACGGACACAGGTAATCGGGCATGGGCGGGCGCGACAAGGGCTTCTCCTGTCGTTCCATCGCCTCACGCACCAACGAGCGAGTGGCTTTCTCGAAGAACTGCAGGCGCATCGAGGCGATCTGGATGATGTCGCCGTCCTTCAGCCACGCCTCGCGCACCGGCTGACCGTTGAGCAGAGTGCCTGCGGGCGTGCCCAAATCCTGCAGAAGATGGCGGTTCTGCTGGCGAACGATGCGGGCGTGCTGGGGTGCGATATGCATATCGCCGAAGAGCGGGATGTCGGCATACTCGTCGCGCCCGATGATGCACACGGGCTTGTCGACGGGATACTCTCTGCCCTCGTTGCGCCCCAGAATCACGCGCACCCATGCTGACTTCAGCGCCTCCTGCACCAGTGCGATGAAGAAGCCGATGCTTGCTCCCAGCACGGGGAAGCCCACCGCCCTGCCCGGCGCACCGATCTCTACCGGCTCGCCCCCGGTCGCCGCGAGATAGGCGGGCGCAAACAGGATGGTAAAGATCTGGAAGGCGATCCCGCCCAGCGCGCCTCCAATCGTGCCGCCGATGGTGCTGTGCCACCACCGCTTCACCGAACCGGTCACAATGCCCACCGCCGCGCCGATACCCGTGCCAAGAAACATCCAGCCGATCGTGCGCGGAACAAGGTCGGTGACAAAGCCCAGCGGGGAAGGTTGCATTCCAAGGCCCGCCGGGTTGCCGAGTATCACGCTGAGGGTGCCATACACCAGATTGCCCAGAAACAGCGCAAGCATCGCGCCCGGCAGACCGATGAGCGCGGCGATAAACCCTTTGCGCACTGCCTGTGCGGGCAATCCGCGCGTCAGGCTATCCACCATGCCCAGCGCGAAGCCATAGCACGCCCCAAGTATCAGCGATAGCCAGACCATCTGCCGGACCGCCGCGGACGGGTTGAAGAGCGCCTCCTGATGATCGATCAATGGCTCCTGAATGAGGAACGCTACCGCGCCCCCGACACCGCCCAGCAACAGACCCAGCAGTAACCTGCCCGCCATCGCTCACACTTCCCATCGGAAGAAGGTTGCCCCAATCTGTATCTCGTCGCCGGGGCGAAGCACTTGCTCGGTGATTCGCACGCCGTTCACCCATGTGCCGTTAGACGAGCCTTCATCCCGGATCACCCACTGATCCGCCTGACGAAGCACTCGCGCATGTCGGCGGCTGATGGTGTTATCGCGGTCGAGCTGAATGGTATTGCCCACTTCCCTGCCGATGGTCGCCTCCGCGCCGGCCACCTCAAAAATCGTGCCTCCATACGCGCCGCGCGCGCCCACCAGCCGCGGAGCGGTGGCAACCGCCGTCGCAGAAGGAGCGGAGACCGTCGCACCAGGCGCACCGACCGAACAGGCACACGCGCCGGTAACAGGGTCCACCGGCTGACCGCAGAACGGACAATGCCCTTCAGGTACCTGCACGGCAGGTTTGGAAGACGCGGGCTTAGGAGGTTCAGCCACAGGAGGTTCCTGTGCCACATCGATGCCCAGCTTCTTCAGCGCGTCCGGGAAGGTCAACTGCTTGCGCTTCCAGATGCGATACCCGCTGTAGATCAACCCTGCCAGCACCGCCAGACCGAGCAGGGTGTTCACCACAGGGAACGGACGGGCGGTGCGTGTGGGGGCAGGCGTTGCAGGTTGAGTGGTGGGCGCAGTGGACGGTGGCACCACGTCCAGCACGGGCGCGCCGCTGGAGATGACCATTGTCAGCGTCACCACAGGGTCGGCACGCTCGGCTTTGATCTCCGCCTCCTGCGAAGCGGTCAGGTTGTTGCCGTAGTTTACCAGCACGCTCACCTTGCCCAGCTTCACCCGCTCCAGCGAGACCACCCCGCCCTGCGTCGGCTCCAGTAAGGCGGTATGGATGGTGTTGTTGGCGTCGGTGAGCATCACGAACGCGGACGCGATGGGTTTGTCGTCGGGCGTCTGCAGTTTCACCTGCACGCGCATGGCGTACTGAAAAGCATCGGGGGGCACGGTGACAGAGGTATCGCTCGGTTTCAGAGTGACCAGAGCCAGGTTGCCGTACTTCATGTCATAGACGCCCACCCGCGCGCCCTGCAGGGTTTTCTCGAAAGTATCTGCAAAGCGCTTTTTGAGGGAAGCGATGTCCAGCTCCACCTTGCCTGCCGAGCTCTCGTTGGGGGGCAGGAACACTGTCTGCCCGTTCGCCGACTCCAGCCACACCAGATACTTGCCCTCGCTGGGCACGTTCACCGCGAGCGTGTCCGGGTATGACCACGCCGTGGACGCCAGCACCACCAGCATCATCGCCCATGCCATTCGCACCATCTCATCGTCCTCCTCTTGCTTGCGAAATGCCTATGCCATGCAGACGCGCCGTATCGCCTCCGGCAGATGACGAATGATGTCGCCCGCGATTATCCCTGCCTGTCCAGCCTCCTCGGCGGCAAGGTCACCGGCTAATCCGTGCAGGTAGACCCCCACCACCGCCGACTGCTCGGCGTCCAGCCCCTGCGCCAGCAAGCCAGCGACCGCGCCCGTGAGCGCATCGCCGCTACCGCCCGTCGCCATGCCGGGGTTGCCTGTCGGGTTCACCCAGATTCTGCCCTCCGGTGTGGCGACCACCGTGCGCGCGCCCTTCAGCACCACCACCGCACCGAACCGCTTCGCCGCCTCCTCTGCCACCTGCAGACGGTTCGCCTGCACGCTCGCTGTATCTGTGTTCATCAGCCGAGCCATCTCGCCCGGATGCGGCGTAAGCACCATCGGCGGATGCTGTGCGGGCAGGATGTCCGGCTCCAGCGCGAGGCAGTTCAGCGCGTCGGCGTCGATGACGCAGGGCACTTCCGCCACCTCCAGCAGACGACGCAGAGCCTCTCGCGCGGGCGGATGCGTGCTCCAGCCGGGCCCGACTGCCAGCACGTTTGCCCGCTTCAGCATATTCTGCAAGCCATCCACCGACTCCGCGCTCAGGCAACCCGGCGGGGCATCGGCGACCGGGTAGACCATCGCCTCGCGCAGGGAGGATGCGCTCGTTGTGTAGATGGAGCGCGGAACCGCCACCGAACACAGCCCCGCTCCCACGCGCAGAGCCGACTCGCCTGCCATCATCGGCGCGCCCGCCAGCCCGACCGAACCGCCAACCACCAGCACATGTCCAAAACGCCCCTTATGTGCATCGGCGGGGCGGGCAGGCATCCACTCCGCGCACTGCTCCCGCGTTATCAGACGGCGCGGAACGCCCGCTCGTTCCACCTCAGCCTGCGGGATGCCGATGTCCGCCACCACCACCTCACCCGCGTACTCCGCGCCGGGGTAGACCGCCAGCCCGACCTTCATCGCGCCGAAGGTCACCGTCAGGCTGGCACGCATGGCGCAACCGCACACCGCACCGGTATCCGAATCGATACCCGAAGGCACATCCACCGCCACCACCGGTACGGGGCAAGCCTCAAAAAACCGGATGACCTCGGCAATCAGTCCCCGCACCTCGCCCTTGACGCCCGTGCCCAGCAGAGCATCCACCACCAGGTGCCACTGCCCACTGTTCCATATCTGCGCGACCTCATCCACGCTCCGCGCCACCTGCACCAGCCCCAGATTTTGCGCGATGCGCAGGTTGGTGAGGGCATCTCCGCTCACCTTCTCGGGGTCGGCGACGAGAACCGCCTGCACCTGTGCGCCCCGTTGAGCCACATGGCGCGCCACCACCATGCCGTCCCCGCCGTTGTTGCCGCCGCCGCACAGCACCAGCACCCGCTTGCCCCGCCAGCCGCCGAAGCGACGCTCCGCCTCGTGCACCACCTGCAAGCCCGCGTTCTCCATCAGCACGATGCCGGGGATGCCGACTTCCTCGATGGCTGCACGGTCGAGATGACGCATCTCTTCAGCGGTCACCAGCACCGGTAGCATTGCGCTATTCCCCCTGACGCTTTGCGAGGATGGCGCGAACCCGCTCGAGGTCTTCCTCGGTGTCCACGCCGATGGAGGTCTGCTCCACGCGCACCATGCGAATGCGATAGCCGTTCTCCAGCACACGCAACTGCTCCAGCATCTCCATCTGCTCCAGCGGCGTCGGCTCCATCCGCGCGTATTCCAGCAGAAACTCTCGCCGGTAGGCGTAGATACCCAGATGCTTGTACACGGTCGCGGGGGCGGATGGGTCGCGCGGGTAGGGGATGCGAGAACGGGAGAAGTACAGCGCGTTGCCCATGCGGTCTACCACCACCTTCACCGCCGTAGGCTTGTCCTTTTCGTCCTCCGTCGCCGGGCACATGAGACTGCTCATCGGCAGGGACGGGTCGTCGATCAGCGGCTGTGCGACGGCATCGATGTTCTCCGGGGGCATCAGCGGCTCGTCACCCTGAATGTTGACGATAATCTCGGCGCTGAGTCCCTGTGCCACCTCCGCCAGTCGCTCGGTTCCGGAGCGGTGCTTCGGCGAGGTCAGCACCGCAATCCCACCAAAGGCGCGTACCACCTCGGCAATCTGCTCGTCGGGCGTGGCGACCATCACCTCGCTGAGGGTTTTCGCCTGCTTCGCGTTGTGCCACACCCACCATATCATCGGCTTGCCCGCGATATCCAGCAACGGCTTGTTGGGTAGCCGAACCGCTGCCAGCCGCGCGGGGATAATACCTACCACTTGCATATCATGACGCCTCCTGCTTGCGCTCAATGGTATCCAGTTCTACGATTCTGCGTACGGGATGCGCTAACCTTGTGCAGGGACGGCGACGAAGCAATCTCCTTCATCTACCGCGACTTGCAAGGGGATTGCTTCGCCTTCTGGCGAAGGCTCGCAATGACACATTACTTGTCAGCATGGAGACTGGAGGGCGAGGAGCCCCTGCCGAGCCGATGACACCACCAACGGCTCACCGGGAGGTTCGCCCTCCAGGTCGCGTGCTACGGATTTTCAAAGAGCCTCGCACAGCGCTTGACATTCCATTGGCTTGTGTTTTATACTCATGGTGGTAACCTCCAGCCGGAGTGGCGGAATGGTAGACGCGCCCGCCTCAAAAGCGGGTGCCGCAAGGCGTGAGGGTTCGAGTCCCTCCTCCGGCACCATAGGCTTACCGTCAGACTTCGGAACTCATCATTTCATGCTTGCCCCGCGCGACGGGGCTATTTTCTTGAGGTATCTCGGCAATGCGCTTGCCACTGTATGAACGGCACGAACGCCTGCAGGCACACTGGCACGACTGGCTCGGCGTGAGCGTACCGGGCACATACGGCGACACCCGCGCGGAATACGAGGCTCTGCGCAGAGGCGTTGGGGTTATCGATATGAGCCAGCTGGGTAAACTGCGTATTACCGGCGATGACCGCATTGCCTACCTGCAGGGACAGCTGAGCCAGGACGTGGAGCCTTTGCGCGAAACCGGCGCCGGCGCATATGCCTGCCTGCTGAAGCCCACCGGACAGATTCTTTCGGACTTGGTGCTGTTCTCCACCGGTGAGGAGCTACTCATGCTGACGCCCCACCAGACCTTGCAGACGGTGCACCAGCGATTGGAGCAGTTCGTGATTATGGAAGAGGTGGAGTTCGAAGACGTGACCGGGCAGTTTGTGCTGTTGCACGTGGCGGGACCGCAGTGCCTCGCGCCCATCAAACCGCTGGGGCTGGATCGGGAACTACCGCTCTGGCACTGCCGTCGTGCCTCGTTCGATGGATATTCCCTCACCATCGTGCGCACTGACCGCTGCGGCGAGATGGGTTACGACCTGCTGGCACCCGTCGACGCGGGAGTGTCTCTCTGGCAGTATCTGCTGAATGCTGGAGCCCACCCCGTGGGTTACGAGGCATGGAATATCCGGCGGGTGGAGGCGGGTATTCCCCTCTACGGCATCGATATGGACGAGAACATCATTCCGCTGGAGGCTGGGCTGGGCGAGCGGGCGGTCAGCTTCACCAAAGGCTGTTACACTGGGCAGGAAGTGGTGCATCGTATCTTTTCGCGCGGACACACGAACCGCTCCATGGTGGGACTGCGCCTGCAGGGAGAGACCATACCTCTATACCGCGCCACCCTCAGCGCCGGAGACCGACAGAACGCGGGATGGGTCACCAGTGCAGTTCGCTCGCCTTCGCTGGAGGCAGTGATTGCTCTGGGCTATCTGCGCAACCAGTACACCGCGCCAGGCACGTCCGTGACTGTTTTGACCGAACCTTCTCCCCTGAGCGCACAGGTATCTCCTCTGCCCTTCGTGGAGCCGAGCCGTGCTTGACGCCGCTCTGCTCTTCTTCATCAACGTGCTGTGGGCGGCAGCGTATCCGATGGCTAAGTTCGCCATCAACGGGGGCGTGCCGTCGGTGACGCTGGCATGGGCGCGCTGGGCGATTGCGATGCTGTTGTTGCCTCTGTTTGCCCGATTCGCGTTGCGTGTGTCGTTGAATCTGCCGCCTCGCGACCTCCTTCGCGCCTTGCTTCTGGGAGCCACTGCGCTCGGGCTGGTGCACATTCTGGTGTTCGTCGGGTTGAGGTACACCACCGCCGTCGACGCCACGCTCATTCTGGCTGGCGAGCCGCTGGTGATGGCGGTGATGTCGGTGCTGTTACTGCGCGAGCGGATGCCCCGACAGGGTGTGTGGGGGCTGGTGCTGGGGTTTGCCGGTGCGTACCTGCTGATTAACCGCGGGATCATTCCCCCACTCAGCAACCACAGCTCGCTGGTGGGCAACCTGCTGGTGGTAGCGTCGGTGCTGGTGGAGGGCACGGGCACGGTGCTTTCGCGTGGACTGACCCGTCGCTATAGCGGTATCGTGGTGCTGTTCTGGGAGAGTGTGGGCGCGACCGTCGCGCTGGCGATACCTGCTTACCTCTACTGGGCATCGTCGCCAGCGCTTCCTGCTCTGCCTGCACTGGGCGCGGTGCTGTATCTGGGCATGGTGAACAGCGCGTTCTGTTACGCCGTGTGGTTCGTGCTGATGGAACGCCATCACGTGGGCAACATGGGCGTGTTCATCTTCGTTCAGCCGGTGTTCGGCGCGCTGATGGGCATTCTGTGGTTGAAGGAGCCGTTCGGCATCTTCACTGCCATCGGTTCCGCCATGGTGATGACCGGCGTCTGGCTGACCACGCGCGTGACCACAGGCGTTGCCTCCCGCACAGCGTCGTGCTATACTGAGACCGGCGGAACTTTTGACAGAACCTCCGCGTCTTGATAGGCGGAAGGAGGAGAGCGCGATGGAACCGAAAAAGATCGCCCTCATCGGTGCAGGTGTGCTAACAGTGCTTATCGTCGGCATCGTGCTGGGACGGCATTTCGCCCCGGTCACCAGCCGCGAGGCACAGGCACCGCCAGCGGGCAACGTACTGCAGGCACCCGCCCCGCAGATGCCCGATAGCGGACTGCTACAGGCGCAGGCGGAACAGCCTCCGGCTCCACAGGAGCAGGAAAAGCGCCCGCCCGCCGACATCATCGACTACCTGAAGCACCTCCAGCGCGTGGAGGCACAACGCCAGGCGATGCAGAGAGACCTGACCCCGGCGTTCAACGCCTTCGTGAACGCTGTGGCGATGCGAGCCACCATCGACGAAGAGGAGTTCCAGCGACGCATGAGCTCGGTTCAGCAGGCTCCTCAGGACTACTCGCAGAAGTGGTCGCAACTGAGCCAGTTCTTCGAGTCCAGACAGCCGCCACCGGCGTGCCAGCCCCTGCATGAGGCGTACCGGAAGATGCTTTCTGCCACCATCGCCTACATGACGAAGGTGTATCTGGCGCTGGAGCAGGCACAGACCGACCCCAACGCCGCGCTTCAGGCACTCTCGCAGATGCAGGGCACAGCGTCGACCGATGTGGATACCCAGATACTGCAGGCAAACTTCGAGCTCCAGCAGATTCTGGACAAGTACGATCTGCGCCGCTATTTCCCCGGCTTCGTCATCAGCGGCGACGGTGGGCTGAACCTGCGCAGTATCTTCGGAGGATAGCCGGGCGCGCATGTGGTCGGAGGAGCAGATTCGCGCCGTTCCACAGCACTTGCTGGAATGGTACCGTCTGCACGCGCGTCCCATGCCCTGGCACGGCGATAATAACCCCTATCACCTGCTGATTGCCGCCACGATGCTCCAGCAGACGCAGGTAGAGACGGTATTGCCCTACCTTCAGCGGTTCCTGCGGCGATTTCCCTCCGTGCGTGAGCTCGCTGAGGCGGATGAGCAAGAGGTTCTGCGCTACTGGGCGGGGCTGGGCTACTACAGCCGCGCGCGAAATCTGCATCGTTCTGCTCAGCGAATCATGCAGGAGCATAGTGGCAACGTGCCCTGCGAGGCAAGCGTGCTCCGTCAACTGCCCGGAGTGGGAGAGTACACCGCCGGGGCGGTGGCAAGCATCGCCTGTGGCAAGGCAGAGCCTGCCCTGGACGCCAACGGCTACCGCATCCTCGCTCGCCTGCTGGCGGTAGAGGAGGACATCACCCGCGCACCGGTGCGCCGTCGTCTGTGGGACGCCTGTCGGCAGGTACTGCCCGTGGACGCGCCCGGCGAGTTCAATCAGGCGATGATGGATTTGGGCGCGATGGTGTGCACGGCACGTCAGCCGCGTTGCCTCATCTGTCCGCTGGCGGCGGAGTGTCGCGCCTTCCAGCAGGGCAAGCAGACGCAGATCCCCGTGCTACCCCCTCGACGGCGGAGCGAGAGCGTGCAGGACGTATGCGCGGTGATCGAACGTGACGGGCGCTGGCTGATGGTTCGCCGCGAGGAGGGCAGGCTGTGGAAAGGGATGTGGGAGTTTCCGCGCGTGCGCGTTGGGGAGGGCGAGTCGGTGCAGCAGGCGGCGAAGCGAGCGGCAGGGCTGGTGCAGGTGTCTGTCGGGCGGTGCGAGCCGGTGGCGGTGATACGGCATGGGGTGATGCACTACTCGGTGAGGCTTCACGCGGTGCGGTGCCTGTGCCATGGCAATGCTGTTCCAGAAAAGGAGGGACTGCGCTGGGTGATGCCCGAGGAGGCAGAAGCGCTACCCCTCTCATCGCCCATGCGTCGGCTGGTTCGCCTCCTTCATAAATAGAGCCGCCGCGGGTGTGCCCCGCGGCGGCAAGGTGCGTCACTCCTCCTCGCGCGAGAGCAGGATGCTGACCTTCCTCTTCACGCGTTGTAGGGCGTTATCGATGGATTTGGGGCGGCATCCCAGCAGTTTGGACATCTCGCGATACGACATACCCTCCAGATAGCATTCGAGCACCCGCGCTTCCAGGTTACTCAGGTGCCCGTCCAGCATCTCCAGAAGGTTGCGAGGTTGCCGCTGGTCCACCACGACGGCAGCGGGGTCAGCCACGCTCTCATCGGGAATGATTTCCAGCAGGGTCGAGTCGTTGTCCTCATCGTTCAGGGGGCGGTTCAGGGAGATGTACGCATTGAGCGGGGCATGCTTCTGGCGGGTCGCCATCTTGACGGCGGTGATAATCTGGCGAGTGACGCACAGTTCAGCAAAGGGGCGGAACTTGGTCAGCTTGTCCTCACGGAAGTCGCGGATGGCTTTGAACAGCCCGATCATGCCCTCCTGCACCACATCTTCGTGGTCGGCTCCCATGAGGAAATAGGAGCGTGCCTTGCTTTCCACCATACCGCGGTACTTTGCAAGCAGATGCTCTGTCGCTTGCTGGCTACCGCATTTCGCGTAGACGACGACTTCCTCGTCCTGCATGTTCTGGAAGCGCAGGCTTCCGTCGTCATAGCGGGATGAAATCATCCTGCTTGCCTCCCGACAGTTGTTATCCCGTCCGGGTTGGGCAAGGACGACCGGTACCTCTGCTCACGAAGTACCCTCGTACCTTTGCCTATATCCACTATAAAACAACCTTCCGCGCGTGTCAACAGGTTTTCGAACTTTTTCCGAGTTTTTTTCTCCAAGATGAAGCAAATTATCGGTTTGGAAGTGATATTCCGCCCGAAAAAGTTGTCTGCAATGCGGTGAACCCGATGCGTTCGTCGTGCGTCATTAAGGGACGGTTACCATCTACCCGGTAGCCCGTGTCACAGTGTAACGAGGCGGAAGAACGATGGCTCAACCGGGAATCCACGCAACAGAGGCTCAAACCGAGATACCGGCGCAAACGACGCGATTCCAGTACGCCGACGGCGCGGAGGCACTTCTGCACGAGCTGTTCCAGAGCGAGGGCTTCGACGAACAGCGCACGTGGATGGAGTACAACTGGTGGCCCCTGTCGTACCACCTCTCTCCAGCGCGTGCCAGCATCCTCAGCTGGTTGCCCGTCGTCCGACAGAACCTCAGCGTGCTGGAGGTGGGAGCAGGGTGTGGCGCTATCACGTCCTACCTCTGTCGGGTGCCAGCCGTTCAACGGGTGGTGGCAGTGGAGGGAGCGCCAGAACGCGCCGAGCTCATTCGCCTGCGGTGTCGCCATGCCACCAACCTCGAAGTGGTGACCACCAATATCGAAGACTACCGCCCGTCCGAGCCGTTCGACGTGATTCTGCTTATCGGGGTGCTGGAGTACGCGGGCAGATACATCTCCGGTGCCGACGCCGCATCGCGCCTCATCCACCTGCTATGTGAATGGATGCGTCCGGACGGCAGAATGGTCATCGCCATTGAAAACCCCATCGGGCACAAGTATCTGGCGGGCTACCGCGAGGACCATTATGGCGCGCCGTTTGAGAGCGTCTCCGGCTATCCCAATTACAACGGCATCCGCACCTTCGATAAGGCGCTCCTGCAGAGCAAGCTGGAGGACGCCGGGCTGATCTGTCAGATCTGGTTCTATCCGTTCCCCGACTACAAAATGCCCGATGTCATCCTCGCAGAGAGATGTTTCGACGAGCTGGACTTCGACTGGCTGACCCTGCTGAACCTGCCCACGGTGGACTACTCCCTGCGCCAGCGCCCGCTGTTCAACGAGCGGGAGTTCCTGCGCATGGTCACCCGAAACGCACCGCCGTCGGCGTTCATGAACTCGTTCCTCGTGATCGCCTCGCGTGAGCCTCTGCCCGAGCGGTGGGAGTCTATCCTCGCGGTGAAAGTGCGACGCCAGTGCGCCCCGTGCTTTCGCCAGACGAAGTACTTCCTGAAGCAGGGCGACCGCATCACGGTGGAGACAGTGCGCGGCGACCGGCTGAACAGCGCAATCAGTGAATCTACCACCAGCGAGCCATACTACCAGCACCTGAAGAACATCGAGCATCTCTTCATCGATAGCATCTGGCATCGTCGATACGCGGAGGCGGCGTCCGCCCTGCTGAGATGGTACGCCACTCTCCTGTCGCGCGTGATGCCGGAGGGCTATCACCACCACGCCGAGCAGTTTGCCTCTTTCTGCACGCAGAGGCTGGGGCAAACGGTGTACGCGCACAACAACCAGTGGCTTCCATCAGATACGCTCGACCTGACACCGCGCAACTGCCTGCTGAACGAGGAGACCGGCGAAGTGACCGTGATCGACCTCGAATGGGACCTGGGCGTGCCTTTGCCTCTCGACCTCGTGGTGGACCGCGGAATGCTGTATCTGGCGCAGAAGGTGAGTGACTTCCTCGGCGTTGACCTGCTGAACCGCCGCGGCGAGTGGAACCTGCCTCGCGCGGTGCTGAACCGCCTGCCTGTCCAGCTGCGCCGGGGCAGGGTCAAAGAGATACACCTGTTCGAGTACTGGTTCCAGCTGTCCATCCTGCACGGTGACTTCGACTACCGCCTGACGGAGCAGGACCATCGCGCTGCCAGCACCAGCGCGGGAGTGACTCGCAAGAGCTGGTTTGCCCGACTGCTACGCCGACTGGGAGATGCATCACGCTCGCCCGGACCGCTCGGAGCCACTCTGCGCCGTTTACGCCGCATCACCGGCGTATAATTCCGTGCCATCTGCAGGGAAACGCCTTTTACTGCCAAACCTGCAAAATATACCTGAGTTTCGCCAGATGACGCCCGGAGGCTTGACAGGTTCTGCCTGTCGTGCTAAAGTGCCTCTGGAGAGAATCCTCTCATTTTCACCTGCTTCATCGGACGAAAGGAGGTCCAAAAAGTATGAAGCGATGGCAAGCATTGTTGACGGCAGGGCTGGCTCTGTGGGCGGTCTCTGCCGTAGCCCAGCCGTTGACGGGATTTGAAGGCTACCAGCTGGGGCTGGACGGTCAGGTGATGTTCCGACAACCCCGTTTTTCGGGTTCCACGAGCGGTTTCCTGGAGACGTCGCCGAACCTGGCGCAGATCACGAACGAACAGGCGAAGGCGGGAACGCAGTCGCTGAAGGTGTCGTTCCAGTTTAAAACAGGCCAGACCAATCCCTGGGTGCGATTGACTACCTTCGGCAGTGGCACCAACCAGATCAACCTGCAAAACCCTATCATCTCCGCTACTATTCCGTTGAGCCTGTGGGTTTACGTACCTGCGGGTACCCCTGACCTTCGGCTGACGCTGGGCGTGCGCGAAGCCAACCCCACCGGCAATATCGGCGAGGACGGGGGCACAAGCGGATCTATCGAGTTTGTTGGTGCACCGAGCAAGTCCGGCAATGCTCCTGCAGGCAAGCTCATCACCACCAAGAACCAGTGGGTGCAGGTGGTGTTCGATCCCGTCAGCGACCCGAAGGTCGGCTTCACTGGCAACGGTATCCTCGAGACCACCACGGGCAAGGTCGTCCTGGAGTGCCTCGCCATCACGCCTGCCGACAGCAGTGTGGTGGGTCCCTACACGTTCTATCTGGATGAGCTGGCTGTGGTGCCCGAGCCTGCCACCCTGAGTATTCTGGGGCTGGGTGTGGCTGGACTGCTTCTGCACCGACGCCGGTCGGCATAGGGCACTGGTCTGGCACGAGCCGCTCGCTGGTGCGGGCGGCTTTTTTTTGCTTCGCCGTCTCATACAGGAGAAAGCGCCTTGCGAGACGAATGGTTATATGTGTTGCGATACCCGTCATGCTGAGGCATGAGCCGAAGCATCTCATGAGATTCTTCGCTTCGCTCAGAATGACAATATATTGAACAGAATGGCAGTATACTGGTCGGAAGAGAAGGTGATGTCCATGCTGGCGTTGATTGGCGGCACCGGTATGAGCGACCTGCCTGGTTTTGTGGTGGAGCGTAAGCGCACTCTCAACACGCGCCACGGCGAAGCCACCGTGCTGGAAGGGCATCTTGGCGACATCCCGCTGGTGTTCCTGCCCCGTCACGGCGAGGGGCACACCCTGCCGCCCCATCGTATCAACTACCGCGCCAACATGCTGGCGCTTCAGCAATGCGGAGTGCGACGGATTATCGCCACAGCAGCGGTTGGCTCGCTGAACCAGGCGATGAAGCCCGGCGACTTCGTGCTGGTGAGTGATTTCATCGACTTTACCCGCGAACGCCCGTTAACCATTTTCGACCGCCCCGGTGAGGTGGTACACACCGATTTCACCCACGCCTACTGCCCCGAACTTCGCCATGTGCTGGAACGCACCGGGGAGGCGCTGAATGTTCCCGTGCACTTCGGGGGCACCTACCTCTGCGCCGACGGACCACGCTACGAGACGCCCGCAGAAATCCGCATGTTTGCGCAATGGGGCGCGGATGTGGTGGGCATGACGGGCGTGCCGGAGGTGGTTTTTGCACACGAACTGCGCATGTGCTACTCCAGCATCGCCGTGGTCACCAACTGGGCAGCGGGCATCAGCCCCTCGCGACTGTCGCACGAAGAGGTGGTGGAAATCATGTCGAGCCGACGCCCGGTTCTGCTCGAGTGGCTCAGCAGGGCGTTTCAGATGGTGCCCGACGGCGAGTGCCGAACCTGCAACCATGCACAGGCTTGACACCGCCAGTGCATATATGCTATAAATGAGCCAGACAGGGTTGTCTCCTTGTGTGCAACGGCAGACGCAGGCGTCTCTCACGATGACGAGAGCGTGAGTCCGCCGTTTTTTGATTCCGCAGGGTCAAAGATGGTCATCGCGCACCGCAGCGAGTGACTTCCCCGCAACGCCGCGACCGGAGAGGCTTCGTGCCGCTCCACGACACTTCCCGTTAAACACTCAAAACCCGTTTTCAGGAGGTACAGGGATGCGACGTTTCGTGCTTGGCGCGGCGTGCGCGCTGTGTGTCATCTCAGCGGTGCACGCGCAGGAGAAGCCCGTGCTGGAAATCAGTGGTCTGATGGACGTGTACGCGGGCTACAACTTCAACAACCCGCCAGCCTCCGCTGGCAATCAGAACACGGTGCGCGCGTTCGACCAGAAATCCGGCTCGCTGGAGCTCAGTCTGCTGGAAATGACGGTCACACAGCCGGCGAAGCCTGTCGGATTCACGATCACGCTCACCACTGGCAAGTCCGCCGACCTCGTGCACTACAACCCGGGCGAGGATAAGTACAAGCTGTTCCAGCAGGCGTTTATCCGCACGCAGGTGGGCAACTGGACGGTGGACCTGGGCAAGTTCGTCACCTCGCTGGGCGCGGAGGTGATCGAGTCCGCCGCCAACGACAACTACTCGCGCTCTTTGCCCTTCGTGTACGCGATACCTTTTTACCATACGGGTATTCGCGTCAGCACCGGACTGGGCGCCGGATGGAGCCTTCAGGCAATGGTGGTGAACGGCTGGGACGTCACAGAAGACAACAACGGCAAGAAGAGCGTCCACGTTGCCCTGGGCTACTCGGATGAGCGCCTGAGCCTGGTGCAGAACGTGATTACGGGAGATGAATCCATCGCCCCGGCGAGCGGCGCGCGTACGGTATATGACACCGTGCTGTTCTACTCGCTGGGTGCGGACAAGTTCGGTGTGAACTTCGACTATGGCGAGGATAAGTCCGCCTCCGCGAAGTGGATGGGCTGGGCGCTGTATTACAAACGCTCCCTGCCGCGCGACCGCGCTCTGGCTATCCGCTACTCGTACCTGGACGACAAAGACGGCTTTCGTACCGGCACAGTTCAGAAACTGAGCGAAGTCACCGTTACCTATGAGTACCCGGTGGGCTCTGCCATCAGCCGGTTCGAGGTGCGCTACGATACCTCCAACCAGCCGTTCTTCTTGGACGCCGGGGGATCTGCCACCAAGAAACAGCAGTTCACCGTGATGTACTCGCAGGTATTCCGGTTCTGAGGAGGTGCAAACATGCGAACGCTAAGGTACTTACGGATGCGACGCGCCCTGCTGTTCGGTGGGCTGTTCGGGCTGTTGAGCCTGACCGCCCTGCGGGTGTGGGCGCAGGAGACCCCATCGGTGGAACAGACACTGACCGACCACAAGATGTTGCTGGACACCCTGTGGGTCATGTTTGCCGCCTTTCTGGTGTTCTGGATGCAGGCGGGGTTTGCCTACGTAGAAGGCGGGCTGACCCGCGCCAAGAACGCCAATAACATCATGATGAAGAACCTGATGGACTTCTCCATCGGTTCGCTGGCGTTCTGGGCGGTGGGCTTCGCGCTCATGTTCGGCGACGGCAACCCGTTTGTGGGCTGGAGCGGCTGGTTCCTCTCCGGCGCCGACAACTCGCCAGCGACGGGCGATGCTTACCAAGGCGTGTACAGCTCGCTGAGCTGGACTGGCGTGCCGCTGTTTGCCAAGTTCATGTTCCAGCTGGTGTTCGCCGCCACCGCGGCTACCATCGTGTCGGGCGCGATGGCGGAACGCACCAAGTTCAGTGCCTACCTGATTTACAGCCTGGTGGTGAGCGCGCTCATCTACCCGGTGGTAGGGCACTGGATATGGGGAGGCGGCTGGCTGGCGAATCTGGGCATGTGGGACTTCGCCGGCTCTACCGTGGTACACTCGACTGGGGGCTGGCTGGCGCTGGTGGGCACCATTATGCTGGGACCACGCATCGGCAAGTACTCGCGTGAGGGCAAGCCACAGGCAATTCCCGGTCACTCGCTACCGATGGCGGCGCTGGGCGTGTTCATCCTGTGGCTGGGCTGGTTCGGTTTCAACCCCGGCTCCACGATGGCGGCAGATGCGTCTATTGCTCAAATTGCGATGACCACCAACCTTGCCGCCGCCACCGGCGCCATCGCCGCCATGTTCACCTCGTGGGCCCTGCTGAAGAAACCCGATGTGAGCATGGCGCTGAACGGCGTGCTGGCAGGACTGGTCGCCATCACCGCACCCTGCGCGTTCGTGTCGCCGCTGTCCGCCGCCATCATCGGCGTGATGGCGGGCATCGTGGTGGTGCTCTCGGTGCTGTTCTTCGACCGCGTGAAGGTAGACGACCCGGTGGGCGCCATCTCGGTGCACGGCGTGTGTGGCGCACTGGGCACCATCGCGCTGGGCTTTTTCGCGCAGGAGGGCTACGCACCGCCGGATACCACCGGTAATGGTCTGCTGTTTGGCGGCGGCGCGAAGCTGTTGCTGGCGCAGTTGACAGGCGTGGGCGCGGTGCTGGTATGGTGTCTGGTCACCGGGTTCATCCTGTTCGGCATCCTGAAGGCAACTATCGGTATCCGCGTGTCGGCGGAGGAGGAGATCGCCGGTCTGGATGTGGGCGAGCACGGCATCGGCGCGTATCCCGACTTCGTGCTGGCAACGCCCGGGCAGTTCAGCGTCTCCGCCGGAGGCACCAGCCAGCTAAGCAGTGCGACGACGGTTCCTGTCGGCAAGCCATCGCCGGAAGCGAGTCCATAAGAAGGAGGTGACCAGAGATGATCAAGGTAGAAGCCATCATTCGCCCGCAGAAGCTGGACGACGTGAAATCTGCTCTGAACGAAATCGGTATCGCCGGAATCACCGTGACTGAAGTGCACGGTTCGGGCAGGCAGAAAGGCTACACGCAGACCTACCGCGGTGCGGAGTACACCATCAACCTGCTCCAGAAGGTGAAGATCGAGGTAGTCGTGCCCGACTCGCTGGCGGAGAAGGTGGTGGAAGTGGTTCAGGAGGCGGCGCGCACCGGCGAAATCGGCGATGGCAAAATCTTCCTGATACCCGTTGCCGACGCCATCCGCATCCGCACGGGCGAGCGCGGCGATACGGCGGTGAAGTAACAGATTCTGGGGAGGGCGAACCTCCCGGTGAGCCATTTGAAACCCCTCTCCCCGACGTGGGGAGAGGCGTCTGCTCCCCTTCCCCCGCAGGGAAGGGGCGGGGGGTTAGGTTCTTCAACGGCTCAGACGGAGCTTCGCCCTCCACACGAAGTGTCGTGCTGAGCCGATAGGCGAAGCATCTCGGAGATTCTTCGCTTCGCTCAGAATGACAATAATTAAGGACAAAATGGAGCAAACTGCTGTGTCATTGCGAGCCTTCGCCAGAAGGCGAAGCAATCCCCTGACGATTCACGGTAGCCGGAGGGGATTGCTTCGTCGCTAGCGCTCCTCGCAAGGACACAGGGCTATCAGTAGCGCTTCAGGAACTCCAGCCCCTGTCGTAACGACTCGACCACGTCCTGCCCGCTCTCGTCCTCCACCGCATACCAGCCGTCGTATCCGATGGACTTCAGCAGGGCGATATACTCGTCCCAGGGCACTGCCCCCTGTCCGACCGTCGGCTTCTTTGTTTCTGGATGCTGGTCTTTGGCGTGCGTGTGTACGATGTAGGGCGCCAGCTCCTGCACCCCTTCCAGCACCCCGTACCACAGCATGTTCGCCGGGTCGTAGTTCACGCGCAGGGCAGGGCTACCGATGTCCTCGATGAACTGCCTCAGCACAGGGGCAGGCTCCATGCCCGTTTCAATGCAGAAGATGCCCCCCACCTTCTCCGCGTGGCGGGCAATCTGCTCGATCGCTCCGCGAATGATGGGGTAGATGGGATCATTTTTGTCCTCCGGGATCACGCCCGGGTGCGTTGTCACAATGGGCGATCCCATATCTACCGCCAGCTCGATGCAACGCTGTGTCTTGGCGATACGTTCCTCGATGCCCTCCGCCTCGTCGAATCCGCCGAATCGTGTGGGACCCGACATCTGCGCACAGAATCCGCTGATCTGCAGACCGAACGACTCCACCCGCCTGCGCCACTCTGCACGCTGAGCGCCCTGGCACACGTCGGGGTCCAGCACGCACGGCCCGTAGCTCGCCACGTTCCACAACTGCACACCCTGAAAGCCCAGCTCTGCCGCCGTCTGCAGGGCGTTGAGCAACGCCCCCTCGCTCTCTCCACTCGACAGCGACCACAACGCCACTCCGATCTTCAGTGAGCCCATGTTCTCTCTCCTGTTGCGCGAAAATGGTAGTGTATACCAGTTGCACAAAGCAACGGGCACTTCCTTTTCCAATGCGCAGTTAAAAAGTTGGGCAAAATCTGCAAAATCCCTGAAACATTTCGCCTGCGCGTGCATCCAAAAATACGAAGAGGTTCCCGCAGAGTTCTTCCACAGCAGTATTTGACACAGTATCCGATTCCCGCGCGACGGCAGATGCTCAGGAAGGCAGTCTGTACCGGAGAACATGCGTTTGCGCAACACTTTTCCGAGAATCACGGAGGTTTGACGATGGTCGATGCTTCCACCTTTCGCTTTTTTGCTCACGTGGAAGTCGATGGCATAGATGAAGTTCCTGTGGAGGACAGTGAGATACTGCGCCTGCCGGACCCGGAGCGACTTCAGCAGCTGGAGCAGTTGCGCCAGGAGTTTCTCCGTCGCTGGCAAGCAGGCGACGACATAGACGATGTAGTGAAGCGAATCTTCGCTGTATCCGCCGAGACGTTCCTGCCCACCCAGCCGATGCACTACCTGGTGGGCTACAATGTGCGATGCCCGGCGCAGGCACGTGCCTTCCGCCTGGCGATGCGCGACCTGGACCGCTACATCGCCGTGTTGTCGCAGTTTGTCCTGCGCGTGCGCGTGCTCTCGGTCGCCGAGCCGTTGCCGGAGCACCCCAGCGGTTATCCAGACCTGCAGAGCGTCCTGCGCACCATCCGCTATGTGGGCGAGGGGCGATGGCTGAAAGCCGTCGCGGATTTTGAACGGCAACGGCGCAGGTGCGTGTGCTGGCGTTACCTGCCCGGCTCGCTGGTCAGCGAGGGCGCAGTGCCCGACTGCATGGCGGATGCGCTGGAACTCCTGCTGTACAAAGCGCAGATTGTGCGAATCCTCGTCAGCGACCCAATAGGAGAACTGCACGAGGCGCAGGCAGAAGGCGCGGACGAGTATATTCAGGCACTGCACCGCTTACTGCAGGCACTGATGGGACGTCCGCCTGCCCGCCGGACCAGGAAAACCTCGCTGTCGCCTCATCACCCGATTCGGGCGAGGCGACGGTCGACCACCTCAACACGGAACCTCGGGCAATTGCAATAGGGCCGCTCTCAAGCTCTCTGATGTTTGCGGCAGGGAAAGCCCCTGCCGCTTTTTTTCTGCCTATGCCTTACCCACGGGGATCATGTCGCCGTGCGCTTCCAGCAGGTCGTCCACCAGCGCCCAGATTTCGTCCAGAGTGAGCTCTGCAGAGGTATGAGGGTCCAGCATTGCCGCGTGATAGATATGCTCGCGCTTGCCCGTCAACGCCGCTTCCACCGTCAGATACTGCACATTGACGTTCGTGGAGATGATTGCTGCCAGCTGCGGGGGCAGGTCGCCGATATGGATGGGTTGCACGCCGTTCTTGTCCACCAGGCATGGCACCTCCACGCAACAGCCGGGCAGAAGGTTGGTGATCAAGCCATCGTTGCGCACGTTGCCATACACCACGCGCGGGATGCCGGTCTCCATGCTGTGGATGATCAACGAGCCGTACTCCATACTGCGATGCACCTCGATCGGCTCGTCGCTCTCATACTCCACGCGCATCTGCTCCCAGCGCGCGATCACCTCCTCGCATCGACGGATGTACTCATCCAGCGGGATGTTGAACCGCTCGATCAGGTCGGGGCGGTCGCGCCGGATGAAGTAGGGCACATATTCCGCGTAGTGCTCACTGGACTCGGTCACAAAGTAGCCGAGGCGCATCATCATCTCGTAGCGCACGCGGTTGTAGTGTGGAACGCGCCCCTCCAGATAGATCTGGCGCAGGGCGGGATACAGGTCTTCGCCGTTGCGCTCGAAGCGCAGGTAGAAGGCATGATGGTTGATACCCGCGCAGACGTAGTTCACCTCTTCGAAGGGTATCTTCAGGTCTTCCACCGCCAGCGACCACGCCGTGCCCTGCACGCTGTGACACAGCCCCACCACCTTCACCTTCGACGCGCGATACCACGCCCACACATTCATCGCCATCGGGTTCGTATAGTTGATGAACAGCGCGTGCGGGCACAGCTCCTCCATGTCACGCGCGATGTCCAGCAGGACAGGGATGGTGCGCAGAGCACGCATGATACCGCCCACGCCCAGCGTGTCGGCGATGGTCTGACGCAGACCGTACTTCTTGGGGATTTCGAAGTCGATGACTGTGGACGGCTTGTAACCACCCACCTGAATGGTGTTGATGACGTAGTCCGCGCCGTCCAGCGCCTCTCGCCGGTTCAGCGTCGCGGTAATGGTAGGATGGGCGTTCACCGCCTTCGCCACCTTCTCCGCCACACGCTTTGCGGTGTGCAGGCGGTCGGGGTCAATATCCATCAAGGCGATATGCGACTCTGCCAGCTCGGGAAAGCTCAGGATGTCGCCCAGCAGGTTCTTGGTGAACACCACACTGCCGGCTCCGATAATGGTAATCTTCGGCATCACAGGCTCCTTTCGTTTTTTGCATTCGGTTCTGCGGGAGGACGTCCGCTTCCTGCCAGACGGGCAGGAGGAATCGCCAGCGGAGCGAATCGGTATAGCAAATCATGTGGGGAGGCGAATGGGATGGCAACTCAGCGCAAAGAGGAGTGGCGGGGCGTGCACATCATGGCGCCCGCCGCGCAGGATGTGCCGTTACTGAACACGGCGATTGAGAAGTCGCTCGCTCCGCTGGGCGTCAACGTGCTGATACTGGAGGTCAACTACGGCTACGAGTACCGCTCCCATCCCGAACTGCGGGCAAACGGCGTACTGAGCAGGGGAGATGTGCGCGACATCCTGTCCACCTGCCGCAAGCACAAAATCCGCCTCATCCCGCAGTTCAACTGCTTGGGGCATCAGTCATGGGCAAAGACCACTTTCCCCCTGCTGGTGAAATATCCGGAGTTCGACGAGACGCCCCAGATTCCGCTGGACAACCCGGATATCTACTGTCGCAGCTGGTGCCCTCTGCATCCGAAGGTGAACGATGTGGTTTTTGCGCTGATGGACGAACTCATTGAAGCCTTCGAAGCGGATGCCTTCCATGTGGGCATGGACGAGGTGTTCCTGATAGCCAGTGACCAGTGTCCCCGCTGTCGCGGAAAAGACCCCGCCGAACTATTCGCCAAAGCGGTGAACGACTATCACCAGCACCTGGTGCGCAAACGCAAACTCACGATGCTGATGTGGGGCGACCGCCTGCTGGACGACTCGGTGATGGGCTACGGCAAGTGGGAGGCAAGCCAGAACGGCACCGCGCCCGCCGTGGACAGGATTCCCAAAGACATCATCATCTGCGACTGGCACTACGAGCTGCGTGAGGAATACCCCTCCGTGCCGTTCTTCCAGCAGAAGGGCTTTCGCGTCTTGCCCTCCAGCTGGCGCAACGTGCAGGCGGCGCTTGCCCTGCGCAACTACGCCCGCAAGAACGCCACCGAGAAGATGATCGGGCACCTGGCAACCACCTGGTCAAGCGGAAGCGACATCGCCCGCGCCCTGCTGGACGACCCGAAAGCCTCGCACAGTGCCAAACAGGCGGTGCAAGCATTGAAAACTGTGTTGAAGGATTAGCCGTCCGTGCGGGCTGTGTGAACCGCCTTAACAAATTTTTCATCAACCTGCCCGCAAAACCCTTGACAAACGCACATCGCTCCTGATATACTCCAACCAACATAGCCGAACCGGCATT